>Ga0207707_10001810_pt1 | contig 19629 bp, 14 predicted proteins | sample KBSC83BmetaG_FD_184336 | JGI IMG/M metagenome (GOLD analysis project Ga0207707, IMG submission 184336) | Corn rhizosphere microbial communities from Kellogg Biological Station, Michigan, USA - KBS C8-3B metaG (SPAdes) (version 2) | ecosystem: Host-associated > Plants > Roots > Rhizosphere ...
CCATCCGCAAGTCGAGAGCGTCGAGCCGAGCTCCGACGATGCCCTCGCCAGTCGCGTGTCGGCGACACCCGTTGCCGGGGTGACCTCGCGGAACCGGCAGTATTCGGTGCCTGAGACCCAGGGCTGGACCGCGACCCTCACTTATTCCTCTCAGCGCCAGCGTCCACCAACCGGCAGCGGGAACATCGTCGACGATAATTTCTTCGCTACGCAATGCGCGGCGGCGATCGATAATCCCATCCTGTATCAGCAGTGCATCGATCTCCAGAGAACCAATCTCGCCAATACCCAGTCACCGCTGCAGAGCGGAATCGGGGGCGGCACTTTCATCCGGGTGCCCCCGCAGGACAACCTGCAGGCGACGACGAGCTTCCACCTCACGCCCAAGTGGAGCGGAACCTGGAACACCAATTACGACTTCACCGCCAAGAAATTCGGGATGCACACCGTCACACTGCAACGCGAGCTTCACGACTGGCGCGCGATTTTCGGCTTCACCCAGGCGCCTAACGGCAACTTCGCTTTCACGTTCTTCATTGCCCTCAACGCCGAGCCCGACCTAAAATTCAACTATGACAAGCAGACCTACCGTCCAGTAGCGCGCTGACGTTGAAGTCCACTCCGACGCGTCGGCTCAACATCACCAACGGCGACAGTGCCGCTGGCACTCTGGCTGACGCTGGTATCGACGGAAAAATCATTGCCTGGCGCGATGTACTGCACGAAGGTCCGGTTGATTCATCGCTGTCCCTGGAGGAGCTGAGCAAGCGGCGCGCGCGGTTCATCGCCGAGCAGGGTTGGGACGATTTTGCGCACGTGAGCGGCAATTTCGCGGAGCGCGACCACGCGATCCGTCACCTGGCCTACTTCGACGAGGTGGTGCTCTGGTTCGAGGACGATCTCTACGACCAGCTGCAGCTGATCCAGCTGCTCGATTTCTTCGCCGCTGGTGCGGGAAAGGGCAAGGAGCTATCGCTCGTCGTGGTCGACGGATACATCCCGCCGCTTTCCGCGCAACAAATCGCGGCGCTCGATAAAAATCGGCCCGCGGTCACCGAGAGCCAGCTACAGCTCGGCAGAAAAGCATGGCGGGCGTTCGGATCAGCCGATCCGACGGCGATCGCCGAGCTACTCAACGAGCCGACCTCGGACCTTCCTTATCTGGCACGCGCGCTCACCCGGCATCTCGAGGAATTCCCATCTTCAGTCAACGGTCTATCGCGCTCCGAGCGCGAAGCTCTGGCTGCAATCGAGGCGGGTCACTCGACGCCGGTGCGCGCCTTCCTCGAGGTCGCGCGACTGCAGGAGAGCATCTTCCTCGGTGACATTATTTTCTACTCGTACCTTCAGAGGTTGAGCGGAAGGAAAAACGCACTGGTGACGTGGAAGGACGGCAGGCCGGTGGTGTCACCGGATTCGCGGCGGGCGCGGGAGTTCGTCGATGGTGAGTTGAAGGTTACGGCATTGGGTCGCGAGGTTCTGTCGGGGAAGCGCGACTGGCAGGGCATCACTACCAGAGGTCGGTGGCTTGGCGGAGTTGAGCTCACGCCAGGCAATGGTGGCTGGCGTTGGGATCCGGAGCGCCGGGAGCTCGTACGCGGCAAACGCGTCAACACACGCAAGCGCGGCGAAAAGAGATGACCGAGACGATTCTCATCGATGGCGATTCTCTCACTGTCGATGAAGCCTACGCCGTTGCCGTCGAGCGGCTTCGCGTCAAGCTCGAGCCCAAGGCGCGCGAGCGGATGATGCGCACCCACGCCGTCGTCGACGACATCGTTGCCCGGAACGCCGTCGTTTACGGAGTCACCACCGGATTCGGCAAGCTGTCCGAGGTCGCGATCCCGCACGACAAGCTCGCCCAGCTCCAGGTAAATCTCGTGCGGAGCCACGCGTCTGGCGTCGGCGACAGACTGCCCGAGCGCGAGGTGCGGGCGATGATGCTTCTGCGCGCCAACGTCATCGCGAAAGGGTACTCCGGCGCGAGGCCCGAGCTGGTCGATCTGATTCTGCGAATGCTCAACGCCGACGTGTATCCGCCGATCCCGGAGCAGGGAAGCGTTGGCGCCAGTGGCGATCTTGCGCCGCTCGCCCACCTCGGCCTCGCGCTCATCGGCGAAGGCAGTCTCATCAAGGGCAATCGCGAAGGACCCGCAACGGCGATGCTGGAAGAGATTGGCGCCAAACCGCTGGTGCTAGGGCCGAAAGAGGGCATCACCCTCATCAACGGGACCCAGGCCCACACTGCGGTGGCGCTGATCGCGCTGGTGCACGCGCGGGCCCTCTGGCGCACAGCGCACGTCGCCGGAGCGATGTCGCTCGAGGCATTACTCGGCACCCCGGTCGCCTTTGACGCACGGATCCATGAGGCGCGCGGCCAGAAGGGGCAGATGCGCTCGGCGGCGCTCCTGCGCGACCTTCTCGCCGACAGCGAAGTTCGCGAGTCGCATCGAGAAGGTGATCCGCGCGTCCAGGATCCGTACGCACTGCGCTGCATGCCACAGGTGCATGGTCCAGTACTCGATGCCCTCGACTTCATCGACAACGCCGTGTCGCGCGAGCTGAACGCGGCGACCGACAATCCACTGGTGTTCGAGAACGGCGACACCTTGAGCGGGGGAAACTTCCACGGACTCACCGTCGCCATGGCGCTCGACTTTCTGGCGATCGTGCTCACCAATCTTGCGACTATGGCCGAGCGGCGGATCGATCGGCTCGTGCATCCCGATCTCAATCAGGGACTTCCCGCCTTTCTTACTCCCGACGCCGGTGTTAACTCCGGATTCATGATGGCGCAGGTCACGGCTGCCGCCTTGGCGAGCGAATGCAAGGTGCTGTCGCATCCCGCCAGCGTCGACACCATCCCCACCGACGGCAGCAAGGAAGACGTGGTGCCGATGGCGATGGGCGCCGCGTGGAAGGCGCGGCGCGTTCTTCGCAATCTGGAGAACATTCTCGCGATCGAGCTGATGTGCGGTGCGCAGGGCATCGATTTTCGCGCGCCTTTGCGTCCCGGTCGCGGAGTGCGCACGGCGCACGAGCGGGTGCGTGACATCGTGCCGAGACTGGCGGCCGACCGGGTGTTGAGCACGGACATCGCGGCCCTGATGCGCGCGGTGTCGGAGCTGCGCTTCGCGGACATCGGTGCCGTGACATGACAGATCTGAGAGTGCGGTTCGATCCGAAATCGTTCGACGTCTCCCACCGCGAGCACGCCAACATCCAGGCGCCGCGCGGCACGACGATCTCCTGCAAAGGATGGCAGCAGGAGGCTGCGCTGCGGATGCTGATGAACAACCTCGATCCCGACGTCGCCGAGCGTCCGGACGACCTCGTCGTGTACGGCGGGACGGGGAAGGCGGCGCGCAACTGGGAGTGCTTCGACGCGATCGTGCGCGAGCTCACCAATCTTGCCGGCGACGAGACGCTGCTGGTGCAAAGCGGAAAGCCGGTCGGGGTTTTTCGCACGCATACGAGTGCGCCCCGGGTGCTCATCGCGAACAGCAACCTCGTCGGACGCTGGGCGACGTGGGAAGTGTTTCGCGATCTCGAGCGCAAAGGCCTGATGATGTATGGCCAGATGACTGCCGGATCGTGGATCTACATCGGCTCCCAGGGAATCGTGCAGGGGACCTACGAGACCCTCGGCTCCCTGGCGCGCAAGCATTTCGGTGGCACTCTGCGCGGCAGGTTCGTCCTCACCGCCGGGCTTGGCGGGATGGGTGGTGCGCAGCCGCTCGCCGCGACGATGCAGGGCGCCGCGGCCCTCATCATCGAAGTGGATGAATCAAGAATCGAGAAGCGTCTGCAGACGAAATATCTCGATCGCCGTGCCCGCGATCTCGATCAGGCTCTGGATCTGATCTCCTCGGCGACGCGCGCCGGCGATGCCATCTCCATCGGTCTGCTCGGAAATGCCGCCGAGGTGCTGCCCGAGGTCGCGCGCCGCGGCATCACGCCCGATGTAGTTACCGACCAGACGAGTGCGCACGACATGCTCAACGGCTATGTCCCCGCCGGAATGATGCTTACTGAAGCGTTGTCGCTGCGCACGGATGATCCAGACGAGTACGTCAGGCGATCGACAGCCTCCGCCGTCGAGCATGTCGCGGCGATGCTCGAGATGCAGCAGCGTGGCGCAATCACCTTCGACTACGGCAACAACATCCGCACCGTCGCTTTCGACGCCGGCCTCGTCAACGCATTCGACATTCCCGGCTTCGTTCCCGAGTACATCCGGCCGCTGTTCTGTGAGGGAAAGGGACCGTTCCGCTGGGTTGCGCTGTCGGGCGATCCGAAAGACATCAAGCGGACGGACGATCTCGCGCTCGAGCTCTTCCCGCACGACGAGCATCTCCATCGCTGGATCTCGCTCGCCCAGAAGAAAATCAAATTTCAGGGACTGCCCGCCAGAATCTGCTGGCTCGGGCAGTCGGACCGCGCGAAGTTCGGCGTTGCAATCAATGATCTGGTCGCGAGCGGCGAGATCTCGGCGCCGATCGCCATCGGCCGGGATCATCTCGACACCGGGAGTGTCGCGTCGCCTTTCCGCGAGACTGAGGGCATGCGCGACGGCTCGGACGCAGTCGCCGACTGGCCGCTGCTCAACGCGATGCTCAACGTCGCCAGTGGCGCGTCGTGGGTGTCATTTCATCATGGTGGCGGAGTGGGAATTGGCAACTCGCTGCACGCCGGCCAGGTGATCGTCGCCGACGGGACGCCCGAAATGCGGGTACGGCTGGAGCGGGTGCTCACCAACGATCCCGGTACCGGTGTGGCGCGACATGCGGACGCGGGCTACGCGGAAGCGAAAGACACCGCCAAAAAGCACGGCCTGCATCTTCCGATGATCGGCTGACATGCTCACCCGCGAATTCAAGCCGTGGCACGTGCCGTTGTTCCTCATGAAGTACGCCTGGCTCACGGCGACAAAGCGCCCGGTCCTGGTGCACTTCGAGGTTACCATGCGCTGCAACGCGCGCTGCGGCTTCTGCGACTACTGGAAGACGGATCCGTCGGCAAAAGAGAACGAGCTCAAATCGTTTGCCGACGCCGCGCGGTTCTTCAATCCGATGGTGATCACTTTCACCGGCGGTGAGCCGACGCTGCGGCGCGACCTCGAGGACATCGTCGCCGCGGTGAACGATGCGGTGACGCTCAAGTACGTGACACTGATAACCCACGGCGGGATGCTTTCCGCCGAGCGCGCGCGCTCGCTCTGGAAAGCCGGCATCAATCAGTTCAACATCTCGCTCGACTACCTCGACGACCGGCACGACGCGGCGCGCGGCATTCCGGGTCTGAGCAAGCGGATCATGACCGCGGTTCCGAAGATGCGTGAGATCGGCATCAGCGGCATTCGATTCAACACCGTCATCAAGCACGACAATCTCGACCAGCTGCTGCCGATCGTGCGTCGGGCGCGGGAGCTCGGCTGCGGCGTCAACTTCAGCTGCTACACCGATGCCAAGAATGGCAACGTCGACGGGTTGCTTCGCGATGATCAGACCCGCGATGTCGACGACGTCATTACCCAGCTCCTCGAGTACAAGCGCCGGAACCGGGGCGTCATCACGAATTCCGATTATTACCTCGAGCAGCTGCCGCGCTACGTTCGCGGGGAGATGAAGGAGCCCTGCCGCTCCGGAATGCGCACCATTCACATCGATCCAACGGGGCAGGTAAAGCGGTGTCCCGATTTTCCGGCGGACTTCCACTGGACGGAATTCCGGAACTACAAGCCGATCGACTGCAACGCATGCTACTACGCCTGTCGCGGGGAAGCGCAGGCGCCGTTGAAGTTTTCGCGGGTGCTCGATGTCATGGCGACGCCGACGCGGGGGCTGCCGGTCATGGATGGGAGGACTAACTGAAGACTACCGGCGGGAGGCCGGGGGCCGCACGGCGAGAGGCCGCGGGCGACTGCAACGATGGGTTTGAAGCGTGAGCCCCTGGCCTCCAGCCGGCCCGCCCAAGGCCTCCCGCCGGTAGTCTTCTTTGGCAGTTAACAACTCCAACGCCACCCCGACACCATGACCGATCTCCTTTTCGTGAACGCGGGCCAGATCGTGACCTGCGCCGGCCCCCCGCGGGCGCGGCGGGGTGCGGAGATGCGCGAAGCCGGGATCCTCACCAACGCGGCTGTCGCGGTGAGCAGCGGCCGGATCGCGATGATCGGCGCGGGGCGCGACCTCCGCAACGCTTTCCCCGCTGCCGAGATCGTCGACTGCCGCGGCGGAGTCCTCACGCCCGGCCTCGTGGATTCGCATACCCATGCGGTGTTCGGCAAGCCGAGATTCGAGGAGCACGAGCTGCGCGCGGCGGGACACGACTACATGGAGATCGCGAAGCGTGGCGGCGGCATTCACGCATCCGTGCGCGATTTTCGGGAGCGCAGCGAGGACGAGCTATACGAGCTCGCCATCGCCCGCATCACCGAGCTCGCGTCGTATGGTACGACCACCCTCGAGATCAAGAGCGGCTATGGCCTCTCGGTCGAGGACGAGCTCAAGGCGCTGCGGGTGATCGGCCGCCTCGCCGAGCGGCTGCCGCTTCGAATCGTCCCGACCTGGCTCGGCGCCCACGAGATTCCTCACGAGTACCGCGCGGGCGACGCCACTCGCCGCGACTACATGGCGCTCCTCGTCGATGAGATGCTGCCGAAGGTCATCGCGCAGGGGATCGCGCGGTTCGCCGACGTCTTCTGCGAGCCCGGGGTTTTCACGGTCGCAGAAACGCGTCGCATTCTCGAGGCTGCGCGGGCGGCTGGACTCGGTGTCAAACTTCACGCTGACGAGCTGGAGCCGTGCGGTGGGGCTGAGCTAGCCGCATCTCTCGGTGCGGTCTCCGCCGATCACCTGGCCGCGATCTCCCCCGCAGGGATCAACGCTCTGGCGGCAGCGGGAACGGTCGCTACGCTGCTGCCGGGAACCATGCTTTTTCTTGGAAGACCAAAACAGGCGCCGGCTCGAGCGCTCATTGATGCGGGTGCGGCCGTCGCAGTCGCCTCCGATTTCAATCCGGGGACTTCCCCCAGCGTTAACTTTCCATTGATGCTGACGCTGGGCGTCAGTCAGCTGCGCATGAGTGTTGGCGAGGCAGTGATTGCCGCGACGGTCAACGGTGCCGCGGCGGTGTCGCTGGCGGGCGAGACGGGTCAGATCGCACCGGGATTTGCCGCCGATCTCGCTCTCTTCGCCATCAGCGATGTGCGGGAGTTGCCATACTGGTACGGCGCACGTCTTTGTGTCGGGTCGTGGAGGGCTGGCGCGCCTTGTCACCCCTATGAAAACCTAGGTAAGTTGAACCCTCGTCTCCCGGAGAATGTCCCAGCCGGGTAAGTCACATTACTCGGCCGCCCCTGAATGTCCAACGTCGACAAGCTGAAAAAAAAGGCTGCCGAATTTGAGCAGAAGAAGCAGTTCGACCGCGCGCTCGAGGTCTATCTCCAGATTATCGAAGCAACCGGGACGAGCGACGACCGCGACGTAACGGTTTTCAACCGGGTTGGCGACCTCTACCTCCGGCTCAACAAGACCGATCAGGCCGTCAACTACTACGAGCAGGCGGTCGATCTCTATACCGACGGCGGATACCTCAACAACGCCATCGCGCTCTGCAACAAGATCCTGCGCCATGCGCCCCAGCGGCACCAGATCTACTACAAGCTCGGTAAGATCTCCGCCAAGAAGGGCTTCAACAGCGACGCCAAGAAGAATTTCCTCGAGTACGCCGACCGGATGCACCGCGCCGGCAAGGATACCGACGCCTTCAAGGCGCTCCAGGAGTTCGCCGATCTCTGCCCCGGCCAGGACGACATCCGCCTGATGCTCGCCGACCAGCTCGCCAAGGCGGGCAAGAACGCCGAAGCCATCGAGCAGCTGCAGATCCTTCACGAGTCGCTCGACTCCGAGGGGCGCACCGCCGAAGCGGAAGCGACCGTGCAGCGGATCAAGAGCCTCGACCCGAACGTCGAGCCGCGTCGGTCCAAGACACCTGTAAAGAGCGACTCCGGTGGGCTGGTGTTTCTCGATGTCGGAGCATCGCCGGTGAAGCCGATGCCCAGGGTCTCCGGCCGCGAAGTTCGTCGCCCAGCGACGCCGCCGCGCCGTCCCGCGACCCCGCCGCACGTCCAGCCGCCCCCGGAGATCGACCAGCTCCAGGAGCTCGAGCCGCTACCCGATTTCGAGCCAATCAATCCGGAATCGGAGCCGCCGCTCCAGGGCGAATTGACGAGAGACCCCGGTTTGTCGATGGAGCTCGAGCCGGAGATCGAACCGGAGCCGGAAATCGAGCTCGAGCCCACGCCAATCGCGGGTCTCGAGCCCACCGCGTCCGGCCACAATGTCCACGAAGCCTCAACTCTTGGCGAGATCGAGCCGGCGTTCGACCTGTCGGTCGCGGATGTCGACATCTCGCCCCTGGAGGGACTCGAGTCTTCGGCAGATCCAACCGCGTTCGCAACGGACGCAGAGAATCCCGTCGGGCAGCGAGGTGTGGAAGGACTGATCTCCTCCGACTCAGGGTTCGGCCACGCCGACCCGGGACTCGGCGAGCCGCTCTCGACCGAGGATCCCCTCGCGGGCCTCAACATTCTCGAGGACGACCGTCTCTACACCGACGAGTCCCCGGCGGGGGAGCCGACCGCCGAGCGCGAGTCTGCTCCAGTCGCGGAGGATGACGTCCCCGCGATCGAATCGATGGACATGGATATCGGCCACGTCGAGCTGCACGAGGAGCCCGAAGCGCCGCAACCTGAGCCCGAGCCGGAGCCGAAGCCGCGGGCCGTCAAGCACACGCCGCCACGGCGGCACCCCGAGCCGGTAGCCCGCGAAGAAGAAGAGATCGAGGAAGAGGAAGCCTCGCCCGAGCCGGAAGAGCAGGCGGAGGAACCCGACGAGCAGGAGCCCGTCGAGGCCGACGCCGAGGACGACGAGGAGGAAGTCGAAGAACAGCGCCCGGCGGCCAGGTCGTCACGGCCGCACCTCGTCGAGCCGCCAAAGACCGTCGAGCCACCCAGAGCGCGGGCGCCCGAGCCGACGAGACCCAAGCTCGTCGAGCAGAGCAAGTCAAAGCTCGAGCCGCTGCGCATCACGCGTCCGAAACCGAAGAAGGGCAAGACCCCGGCGCGCGAAGAAGCTTCGCCGCAGCGCCAACCGGTGAATCCTTTCATGCGCCAGCGGTCGAAGGGCAAGCCGTCGCCGAAAGCTCCGCCGCGGGTTGCCACCCCGCCCGCCGAAGTCCCGCGGGCGGCGACGCCAAAGGAGAATCCGCCCCAGCGCAGCGACGACCATTTCGTCGATCTCGGCGATTGGCTGCGCGAGGATCGCGGTCCGCGCTCGACCCGCATGATTGCCAAGGAAGATCACAATCGCGAGGAAGGCGAGCAGGCCGATTTCACCGACATGCTCGAGAAATTCAAGGCGGGGGTGGCGGCGAACGTCGACGAGGAAGATTTCGACAGTCACTACGATCTCGGCGTCGCTTACAAGGAGATGGGGCTCATCGACGAAGCGATCGCCGAGTTCCAGAAAGCACTGCGCGGCGCAACTCAGCGCATTCGCGCGTACGAGGCGCTCGGACAGTGCTTCATCGACCGTAACGAGCATGACGTGGCGATCACGGTGCTCGGTCGCGCGCTGCGCGAGCCCGGCATGGAGGACGAAGATCTGATCGGCGTGTTGTACCTGCTCGGCTTCGCGTCCGAGGGAAGCAAGAAGCCGCGCGATGCCGCAGCCTACTATCAGCGCGTGTTCGCGATCGACATCGACTTTCGCGACGTCAGCAAGCGTCTCAAGCAGATGACCAAGGCGGCGTCGAAGTGAGATCGGCGGCGGCGGCGCAGGACAGCGGGCAGGTGAACGTCAGCGCGTCGCGGGGCGTCAGCCTCGCGGTCATCCAGCAGCCGATCCGCTCCAGGCTCGACGACGTGCTGCAGACGATGGCGCGGATCGTATCCAGCGAACTACCGCTGGTCGGTCAGGTGAGCGCGCATCTGCTGGCGATGCGCGGGAAGATGTTCCGGCCGACGATCCTGCTGCTTTCCAGCGAAGTCGAGGGCAAGGGCGAGGAGAAAGCGGTAACACTCGCTGCATCGCTCGAGCTGATTCATCTCGCCACTCTGGTTCACGACGATGCCGTCGATCATTCGGCGCTGCGGCGCGGCATGCCGACTGTCAACGCGCTGTTCAGTCATCAGGTCTCGGTCATCATGGGCGACTTTTTGTACTCGTCCGCGCTGACGCATCTGGTGGCGCTCAAAGATCTCGAGGCCCTTCAGGCTTTGACGCGAGCCTCAACCGAGATGACACTCGGAGAGATGCGGCAGCTCGCCGTCACCGATCCACTCGCGTTCACCGAGCGCGAGTACTACGCGCTGATCCGGTCCAAGACTGCGTCGCTCATGCGCGCCGCGTGCGAGCTGGGCGCGCTCTCGGGCGCCCGCAAGTATGCGGATCCGCTCGGAGATTTCGGCGAGAATCTTGGCATGGCGTTCCAGATCGCCGACGACCTTCTGGATTACCGCGAGCAGAAGGAGACCACGGGCAAGCCGTCGGGCAACGACCTGCGCGAACACAAGGTGACCCTGCCCCTGATCTACGCTTTGCGTGAGATGCCGGCTGCTTCACTCCGTGAAGTGAAGCACCTCTTTGCCAGCGAGACCGTCAGCGACGAAGAGATCGCGGCGGTGGTCGGAATCGTGGAAGAGAGCGGCGGCTTCGAGTACGCCCGCGCGCGTGGCGAAGAATTCGCGGAGCAGGCCCAGAACGCCCTCGACGAGCTGCCCGACAACGTGGCCCGCCAATCACTCGGCGCGTCAATTTCCTACGTCATGGAGAGACACTCGTAATGCCACCACCGCCACGCGGCCATAACAGGCGCGGCTCGCTGTTCCACACGCTGGTGCTCGCCTCGGGATTCGTGATCGGCGGGCTCCTGACGCAGGTCGGTCGCCGCTTCCTGCCGCCCGGCGCGGCGAAGGAGTTCTTCACGACCGGAGTGACGCCGTCGATCGGCCCGCTGCCAATCGACTTGATTATCCTTAAATTCGCCCTCGGTCCGATCGCGCTCGATGTGTCACTTTTGAGCCTGCTCGGGGTACTGGTGGCTTACCTCATCGCACGTTCGCTCTTCTAGGAGTCTTCCATGTTTGGCAATCTGGGATTTCCCGAGCTGTTGATCATCATGGTCGTGATCCTGCTTCTGTTCGGCGCGAAGCGGATCCCCGAGATCGCAGGCTCGATGGGCAAAGGGATCAGGGAGTTCAAGAAGAACATCAATGAGGCGAGCCGCGAAATCACTGCCGAGCCCCGGCCCTCACTCGAGGATACCCAGGCGAGACTGACCCAGGCGGAGCTGGAGAAGAGAAGGCAGGCGGAGGAGACGGAGAGGGCGGCGCCCAAGCGGCTCCTATAGATCTTTTCGCACGGCGGGCCCCCCGGTTCGGAGAGGAATACAACTGAACGGGCGGGCGGCGTCAGTGTGCAGGCGAGAGGCGACGGGTAACTACCGTGGGACGTTGCCGCGCGCCAATCGAGGGGTTGATACGACCCGATCTCGCAGGCCGTGCAACATCTTCCGGATCTCTACCGCCTGATCGGTAAGCGACCGAAAATCCATTTCGCTGATCGCGCTTACGTCCCGCGCGACGATCAGGTGGTACTCGAGCTCAGTTGTTGAATTCAGAGCGATAAGAATAAAGCGGGCAAAATCCTTCCTGCTCGCCTGTCCGGCGCCTTCAACCAGATTCGTTGGGACCGAGAGAGCGGCGCGTATCATCTGGCTTCGTAGCGATGCGTCGTCGATACCGCGAATGCGAGCGGCGACTCTGCGAACGTTCAGGGCTAACGCGTGCGACTTTCGCCAGACTATCAGATTCTTGAAATCGCTCACACGAGAATGAAGCGACCGTTCGCGATTCTCCCCGCATCAATCGACCCGGCTGGCAACCGTTCGCGCGCACGCGCCGTCCCACGGTCGTAACCTTGCGCCGGGCGCCTGATCCCAGACGCCTCCCGCCCGTTCAGTTGTAGTTTCGAGGTACGCGCTCAGTTCCGAGGGGCCCGTCCAGTTTTCAGTTGTTGGCCGCCCGTTCGTTTTCAGTCAGGGCCCTACTGCCCCCCGGTCTGCCTCGAGCTCGCCTCTACCTGCCGTCTCCGGTCGTCGATCTTGGCCACCGCGCGCAGATTGCCGAGGAATTGCTGAACCCTCTGTTGCCTCAGCTGCGACATCGCCTGCTGGCGCAGCCCAGCCTTCTGCTTGTCGAACTCCGCGCGGTTGGCGGGGAAGCGCTTGTCGACGCGCTCGACGACCACCGCGCCGGTGCCGCGAATCGGCTCGCTCACCGTGTTGACCGGAAGTGAGAATGCGGCGCCCACCGCTTCCGGCGCCTGGGCAAGCTCCTGAACTCCGGTCACTCTCGTGAACGGCTTCGTGCTTACGATTTGCATGTTCATCAATTTCGACGCGGACTCTAGGCTGCTGGCGGCGGCGACCTTCGCAAAGTTGCGCGCCTGCGGGATCAGCGCGTCGGTCTTCTTCTGGGTCATCAGGTAGGTGCGAATGTCCTGCTTGGCCTGATCGAGCGACTGCGTTCCACCAGGCGTCAGCGAGTCCAGACGCGCCAGATAGTAGCCGTCCTCGGCATCGAACAGCTCACTCGTCTCGCCCGGTCGCGCGCCCTCGAAAGCCCACGACCCGACGCTCGGGATGTACTGGCCGTTCACCGTCAGCGGATTCCCCTCGATCACGTTCGCTCTGATGATCGGGATCTGGAGCACCCGCGCTGCCGAATCGAACTTGGCCGGCTGGTCGGTAGATGCAGCCATGCGTGAGAGTGAATCGGCGCGACGATCGGTTCTCGCCGCCGCGGAATCGCTCTGCTGAATTCGAAGCAGAATGTGACTGAGCGTGAGCGTGTCACCGGCGCGGGCGTCGAGACGAATGAGATGATAGCCGAACTGGGTCAGCACGGGCTGCGAGATCTCGCCCGGCTTGAGCGCGGCGGCGGCGCTCTCGAACGGTGCCACGAAGCGTCCCTTCGGTCCTTTACCGAGTGAGCCTCCGTTTGCGGCAGACGCCGAGTCCACCGACTCTGCGCGGGCGACATCCTCGAACTTCTCGCCACCAAGGATCTTCGCGCGCAGCTCGAGCAGGTGATTGCGCACCGCCGCTGAATCGGCCGCGGTGATCACCCTCGGCACGATGATGATCGAGACCTTCGCGGTGCCGGATCTCTCGAACAGCTTCTTGTGGGTGTCGTAGTACGCGCGCACCTCATCGTCACTGACGCGGACGGCCGAGTCGGGGATGCGGTCCGGCTGGAACAGCACGAACGAAACCTGCGCCGAATCGTGTTGGTCCTGGAAGCGGCGCCAGAGCTGGTCTTCGGTGACGTAGACGTCGCCAGCGACCTGATCGAAGAGCTTTTCCTTGGGGATCTCGGTGCGGTAGTACTGCTCGAGCTGGTACAGCAGCCCTTGCTGTCTGGCGAGCGGACTGGCCAGAAAGCGCTGGTACTTGGCGGGATCGAACTGGCCGTCGGTCTGCAGATCCGGCGACTGCATCAGTCCCGGCGGCGGACTGTATCGCGCCGCCTGCAGAATCTCATCGTCGGTAACGGTGATGCCGCGCCGGCGGTACTCCTGGCGGAGCAGTGCATCGGTAACGAGCTGATCGAACGCCTGGTCCATCAGCCGCTGACGCTCGTCGAGAGTGACGCTCTGATTGCTGCGCTGCGTCGCCTCCTGCTCGAGATTTTGGGTCGTCTGATACCACGTCGTCGCTAGAATGTCTTCGCCATTCACCTTTGCGACGGCAGTGGTGCTCGTGACCGGCGCTCTGCCGAGAAGACCTGAGGTCTGGGCGAGGAGAAATCCACCCACAAACAGGATCACGATGATGATCCAGATATACTTTGCGGAGGCCCGCATTGTTTGCAACAAGGGCAACTACTCCTTACACGAATTGAAGGGCCCGCCCCGCACGCGGCTTTGTTCGGGGCGGAATGGCGTATAGCCTTGTAAGGTATGAGTTTGAGGGACCGAGATGCAAGTCGCGCAAACGCGCCAAATGGTGCATCTTTCTCGTCGAACTGCAGGGCTATGGGCGCGACCGTAGAGGACCAGCGATTAAAGCGTGAAACCGGAGTTCCTGAAAGATCGGTCGTAATTCGGGCAGAAAGGCCCACGAAATTACGCGGTTCAAGCCCGATTGCTGCAGTCTAGGCGGAGCGGTGGGTTCACCAGAGGTTTGGCGGCACTGGATAGTTTTGGCGTAAAGGCACGAGGGATCATGGACTACGACCGGCTGCGTGAACTGCAGGAAAAATTCGAGGAGAACCCGCGTCGATACTTCGCGCCGCTGGCGAACGAGTATCGAAAGGGCGGCCAGCCCAAGCGGGCGATAGAGATCTGTCGTGCACAGCTTGCCCAGATGCCCGGGCACATGAGCGGCCAGATCGTTTATGCCCAGGCGCTTTACGAGACGGGTGAGTTCGAGGAGGCGCGCCAGGTATTCGAGGGCGCTCTCACTCTCGATCCAGAAAACCTCATCGCGCTCCGCAGCCTCGGTGACATGTCGCTCCAGAGCGGGAATACGGTTGAAGCGCGCAGCTGGTATACCAGGCTGCTCGACGCCGATCCCAAGGACACCGCCGTGATCGCGCTCGTCGACGAGATCGACAAAGCAGCCGACGCGGGTACACCGGTGCCGGAAGACATTCCCGGCGTGGACACCGATGCCGGCGACCAGGCGATTCCGTTCATCACCGATGCTACCGGTGGCCCAGTGGGCGAAGGTCCGCCACCTTCACCCTCGGCAGCGTTCACTGCCACGGAGAGCGAGCCTGCCGTTGCGCGCGATGTATCGCCCTCGGCGCGCGAAGACAGCGGTGGCGCAGAATCTATCGAAGCTGGCGCGGAATCAGCGCGCGAAGCTGAATCGCTGCCATCTCACGAACCGGCGCCGTCGATTTCTGAAACCGCCACAAGCGCGAGCGCTGCTGCGGAAACTCCCGCGCTTCAGTCTGAAGTTGCGTCGACCGATGCCGCTCCTCCTGAAGGACTCGAGCGACACTATCCGGTCGACACTGCGCCCGAGCCGCCCCCAGAGTCGGAGATCGAAGTCGGACTCGGTGCAGAGGGTCTCCAGAGTCGCGTCGAGCCGACCGGAAAGATAGGCGCGGAAGACTTGCGCTCGCTGGCCAAGACTCCCGTCCAGCCAATGGGGACCGAGGGTTTGCGCGGCACCGAGCCGCCAGCGAAAGTCCCCGAAGGCACCGAAGGATTGAAGGGCGCGCCGACTCCGACCCCGCTCGCTGGTGCGACTGGGTCCCGCGCCGACGATGAAGAAGCGCTCGACGCATGGACGCCACCCCCGGGCGCGACTGTGCACGAGCGCAAGGAATCGCGCAAGGAAGACCGGATGTTCGGCGGCGCGGCGCCGGAGCCGTTCGTCAACGAGACTATGGCGCAGCTCTATCTGCAGCAAGGCTATCGGCAGCTGGCGCTCAGGGTCTACTACCAGCTGGCGGAGGCACGTCCGGATGACCAGGCGTTGAAGGATCGGATTGCGCAGATCGAGGCAGAAGATCGCGCGGCCCATCCCGAGGCGGCGCCGGTCGAGCGACCGCAACCGGAAGCTGCGCCAGTCGCGCAGGCCCAACCCGAGGCTCCTCCCGTCGAGCGGGCCCGTCCCGAACCCGAACCCGAACCCGAAGCCGAGCGCGCGAGTCCTGAGCCCCCGCGCCCGATTGTCGAGGCGGCGCCGGTGCGCAGCGACACCCCAGCTCCGCGCCTGATGGAATCGAGACGCGAGCCGCCGCCCGTTGAGAAGCCCACGCCAGCGCCCGCACCGCGATCTCCGTCGATCGAAGCTCCGACTCCGGCGCGCGACGCCGAGTCCGAGGAGGCGCCACAGTTCGACCGCAGCCCCGTCGATTCTCCGCCGACTTCGCGGCCGTCTCGCGACCGCGAGTCGATCGAATCGCCGGCGCGCGAGGAGCCGCGCGCCGAGCCCGAGGGCATCGCCGCGCGGCAGCCCTCGATCCGCGAGTTCTTCGCGACGCTCGGCAGACGGCGGCCGCCGCGACCAGCATCCCAAACCAGCACGGCGCACAGCACCGGCTACGGTAGCTCAGCGCCCGACAGCTCCGCGCACGCCATGAATGCGGTGCCGCCAGCGCCTGCGCCTCGCCCCGCAAATCCGGGCGTGACGCAGCCGAGCGTGCCGATGGGTGGCGCGCCGACGAGCGCATCGCTCGACGCGGTATTCGCGGGCGCGACGGTGAATCCGGCCGACAGCCGTGCGGCGTCGCGCCTTGCCGGCGCGTTTAGCGGCACCGTCGGTACATCCAGAACGACCCCGCCGACGCCACCGATGCCGACGCCGCGTGTGAATCCCCGGATTCCCGCCGCCCAGGAGTCGGAGGAAGACGTCGCAAAATTCCGGGCCTGGCTCGACGGGCTCACCGGCGAGTGAAGATCGCAGTCATCAATGGCCCCAACCTCAATCTCCTTGGTACTCGCGAGCCTGAGTTGTACGGGACCGAAACGCTCGCCGACATCGAGTCGCGACTCTTGAAGGTCGCGAAAGAGCTGGGTGCCGAGCTGACTTTCTCGCAGCACAACGGCGAGGGCGAGATCGTCGACGCGGTGCAGGCGCTGCGTGGACGTGTCGATGGCGCGGTAGTCAATGCCGCCGCCTACACCCATACGAGTCTTGCCATCCGCGATGCGCTGGTAGCCGTGCAGGTTCCATTCGTCGAGCTGCACATCACCAACATTTATTCACGCGAGCCGGAGCGCCGGCATTCCAATCTCGCCGCGGCTGCGGTTGCCGTGATCGGTGGATTCGGCACCTACGGATATGAGCTCGCCCTGCGCGGGCTGGTCCGGAAACTTCAGCCGACAGTCAATGGCTGACCGCCGCCCCGCGCGCGTCGCCGCGCTCCGTGAGTCGCTGACCGCCGCGCACATCGATGCGCTGGTGCTCACCAGCCTTCCCAACGTGCGTTATCTGACTGGATTCTCCGGCTCGAGCGCGCTGGTGCTGGTGACGCAGCGCGATTTGCACTTCATCACCGATTTCCGCTACGACACCCAGGTGCGCGACGAAGTCGGCGACATCGCTTCCGTTCGCATCGAGCAGCAGAGTCTGTGGTCGGGGCTTTGGAATCTGGGATCGACCTTGAGTGGCATCGAGGTCGTCGGATTCGAGTCCGCGCACCTGCTGCACCGCGATTTCCAGCGACTGCTCTCCGAGGGGGCGCGCTGGCAGTGGCGCCCGCAGCTCAATCTCGTCGAAGCGTTGCGCGAGTCGAAGGATCCGGACGAAGTCGCACTCATCAGGCACGCCGGCGCGATCGCGATCGCAGCGCTGACCAAGACTTTGAAGGAAATCAGACCCGGAATGACTGAGCTGAGCGTCGCCGGAATTCTAGAGCATGCGCTGCGCGACGAGGGCTGCGAGGAGTTTCCGTTCTCGGCGATCGTCGCGTCAGGCCCGCGCGCTGCGCTGCCGCACGCGCGCGCGTCGTCACGCGTGATCCAGAAAGGCGATCTGCTGCTTCTCGATTTCGGCGCGCAGTACAAGGGCTACTGCTCCGATGTCACTCGCACCGTGGTGATGGGTCCCGCCACGACCCAGCAGCGCGAGATCTACGAGATCGTCCGCCACGCCAACGCCGTCGCATCCGCGTCGGTGAGGGCGGGCATGAAGGGCCAGGAGGCCGATGGCCTGGCCCGTCGCTACATCGAAGATCGCGGCTACGGCGAAGCTTTCGGCCACAGCCTCGGCCACGGTCTCGGCCTCGAGGTTCACGAGGCGCCTCGCCTGGCGAAGACCGTCGAAGCGCCGCTGGGCAAGGGCGCGGTCGTAACGATCGAGCCCGGCATCTATCAACCCGGCTGGGGCGGCGTGCGCATCGAAGATGATGTCTATCTGGCCGCCGACGGTCCGGAAATTCTCACCGACTTTACGCGAGAGTTGCTGGAGGTCGCATGACGCGACCACCGCATCCCGCCCAATGCCTCCCGCTTCCCGCCAACCGCCGATGATCGACCTCCGTTACGTAAAGAAGCTCGTGGAAATGCTGGACGAGTCGAGTGTCGATTCGATCGAGATCTCTTCCGACAAGGGGATGAAGATCCGGATTTCCAAGACGCCGCAGCAACGCGGGGCGGTGCAGATGGCCGCGCCGATGACGATGCCGGCGCTGCTTCCACCGGCTGCCCCGGCCCCTGTCCAGGCCCCCGAATCGGGCTCGGGGGGCGTGGATGTGCCCAAAGTGGAGGCAGCGAAGTCTAAGTATCTGGAGGTCAAGTCGCCGATGGTCGGGACCTATTACGGGGCCCCCGAGCCGGGAGCGAAACCATACATCACTGTCGGTGAGCGTATCAGCAAAGGTCAAATACTTTGCATCATCGAAGCGATGAAAATCATGAACGAGATCGAGTCCGAGTTTGACGGGGTGGTGAAGGAGATCAACGCCCAGAACGCGCACCCCGTCGAGTACGGCCAGGTCCTATTCCGCATTGATCCGAATGGCTGAAAAACTGAATCCGCCGGCGCCTAAATCAGCTCCGCTGACGCCTTCAAGCTCGTCGTCCGCAGGGTCCTTCGACTACAAGGGAGTCTTGCAGCACATGATCCAGGCGAACGCATCCGACCTTCACCTGAAGGTGGGTCGCCCGCCTACTCTGCGCATTGACGGCCACATGACCGCGCTGGAGATGCCGGCGCTGAAGCAGGAAGACCTCCGCAGCCTCGCCGAGCAGATCATGGCGCCGAAGAACATCAAGGAGTTCTCCGAGCAGAAGGAGTCGGACTTCGCGCTGGCGGTGCCCGGGATCGGGCGCTTCCGCGTCAACGCCTACCAGCAGCGCGGCACCATCGCCTACGCGCTGCGTACCGTGCCGTTCCAGGCCAAGACCATCGCCGAGCTCAATCTGCCGGAGGTGTGCGAGCGCATCGCGCTGATGCCGCGCGGACTGATTCTGGTGACGGGCATCACCGGTTCCGGAAAATCGACCGCCCTGGCGTCGATGCTCCACTACATCAATCAGAACCGCCAGGCCAACATCATCACCATCGAAGATCCGATCGAGTTCCTGCACCGCGACATCAAGAGCAGCATCAACCAGCGCGAGGTCGGAACCGACACCAACAGCTTCGCCCAGGCGCTGCGCCGGGTGCTCCGCCAGGACCCCGACATTCTGCTCGTCGGTGAGATTCGAGATCTCGATACCCTGGACACCGCGCTCAAGGCGGCCGAGACCGGGCACCTCGTGTTCTCGACGCTGCACACGACTGACGCGACCCAGACCATCAACCGCATCCTCTCGTTCTATCCGCCGCACCAGCAGACCGAAGTGCGCTACATGCTCTCGACCGCGCTGCGCGCGATCATCTCACTGCGTCTGGTGCGCCGCGCCGACAAGAAAGGCCGCGTGCCCGCCGCCGAGATTCTGGTCAACACCGAGGCGGTGCGCGATCAGATGCGCGACATGTCCAAGGCGATGAGTATCCCGCAGCTTATCAAGGAAGGCGCTGTCCCTTACGGCATGCAGAGCTTCGACCAGTCGCTGATGAACTGGTACCACAAGGGAGTCATCTCCTACGACGACGCCC
>Ga0207707_10001811_pt1 | contig 19626 bp, 13 predicted proteins | sample KBSC83BmetaG_FD_184336 | JGI IMG/M metagenome (GOLD analysis project Ga0207707, IMG submission 184336) | Corn rhizosphere microbial communities from Kellogg Biological Station, Michigan, USA - KBS C8-3B metaG (SPAdes) (version 2) | ecosystem: Host-associated > Plants > Roots > Rhizosphere ...
GTATCACGCACACGCACCTCCACTTCATCGTCTTCTTGCTGCACGGTCAACCACACATGTCCGCCGTCGTCTGCATATTTGGCGGCGTTGCTGAGTAGATTCACAATGACTTGTTCCAGTCGAGTGCGTCGCCTTGGACCCAGACAGGTTCAGCTGGTAGCCACACGGAAAGAACATGCTTGCGTCGCTCGATCAGAGGACGCACCGCTTCGACTGCATGTTCGGCGATGCTCCGCAAGTCGAGGCGTTCCAATTGAAGCTGAATTCTCCCAGTGATAACACGGGAGACTTCCAATAAGTCATCAACAAGGTGTGCCAGTTGCCCTACTTGACGCTCCATGGTGGCCATGGCTCGCTGTTGGATGGGATTCTCGTTGTCATGAAGACGAAGAACATGCAGCGGGCTGGAGATCGCTGAGGGGGGTTGCGCAGTTCATGAGAAGGCATCGCCAGGAACTCGTCTTTGCGCTGATGAAGGACCAAAATTCGCTAAATTCGTTGTGAAAAGAATTTATTCTTCCGTTTCATCCTTCTCATCCTGGGCGTTTCCCTCATTGCCTCCTTGACGATCTTTAATGAAAAGCGGAGTTGAGGGTTCCTTAGAAAGGACGTCAGAGATCGGTTCTTTGTTCTCACCTTCGTCTTTCAGTTCCTGCCCCAATTCAATACCGGCTTGCCAGTTTTTCGTATCCTGTGTGGAATTCAGCCCGGCTTCCACCCCATGTTTGAACTCCGCAGAACTAGTGTCCACGTGTTGTTTTATGCCTTCACTCATTCATAGCTCCTTTAGTTTGAAGATTATGTCTTATAAGAAGCTGCTTAACCTTCTCGCCGCTCGTAGCTCTACAAGCAACAACTCTCGCTGCTCCACCAGGGGAGACCTCTACCAAGCAGGAGAGTTCATCCTCAACGTCGCTCCCTAATGGCATTGAGTCTGTGCACTTCTCGACTGTTGTGCAACTTGAGTTCAGGCCGCAGTCTTCGCACGAGCTACCTCTGGCTCGCCAAGTAGGTCCTCAAAAAGCGTCCGGTAATGGATCATTGCCTGGCGCAAGTCTTCGGTGTTGGCCTGCCCCTGCGATTGACGAACCGCGATTGCATGGGCCGTCCGGTAATTTTCCATAACCAATGGATGGTCAACGGAAATATCTGCCGCCCGCTGTTCAAAGTCACTTACCGGATAGCCGCGTGTGGACATCACATCGCGTAGCAGTTGATCAGCCTCCGTAACCGCACCTCCGGGGCCGTCAACGAATCGCGCCTGAACCCTGCTCCACGACTCAACGAAACGCGCACGGTCACCTGGGGCGAGCGGGCGGATGTTCAGACTCTCCACCCGTTGTGTGCGCTCTTTGAGTCCGGCTTCCGCATGCCGCCGGCTGCCGTCTTCCTTCAAAGCACGGTCATATTCAGCGCCACCAAACTGAGTGCGCAGCCTTCCGGTGCGGCGCTTTCGGAAAAAAGCCACGCGGCTATGCCTACAAGCACAATCACGGCGAGACCAATAATTAAGGCCAGTTCTGTTGGGCCTAATGTTGTTATATCCATTACTGCCTCCAATTTTTGTACTACTCCTCGTTGCTAAGAGCATCGCGTTCCGGTTGACCTAACTTGAACCACCTCGCTACTTTTCGAGGACTTTTCTAAAGTGTCTTGCTGCGAGCGTCGAGCTTTAGACTGTGCGTCGCGGGCTCAGAATGAATGGGCTCGCTCTGCTAACGTTGAAATAGGCATCCCTTCGAGCCAGCGCTCCCATTACGACTATTCACTCTCCCGAAACGACAATCTTATTGTCGACTGATTTCACGCCTCGAACAGCCTTTACTATCTGCTCGGCCTTCGCTTTTATGGCGGCTGAATAGACGGTTCCAGTCAAGACTGCTTGAGAGTCGGTGATAGTTATAGAAACTGTCTTCATGTCCGTCTCCTCACCCAATCTTTTTGTTGCAACTTCCTGCATGTTTGCATCATCGCTCGCATTGTCTCTCAGGGTTGGTTGCTGAATGATCACAGGCGCCGGTTGCGCCGCGGGTTGCTGAATGATCACTGGTGCTTGCTGCGCGGGTTGTTGAACTATCGTAGCCGGTTGCTGCGCCTGGCTGGCCACTTCCAGATTCGCGTTTCGGTTGGCCGACTCATTCGCGTTTCTATTACTTACTATGTACAGAATCGCGGCCATAGCCGTGATCGCGAGAATTGCAATTATGGCGATCGTTCCCACTGAAAGACCCGATTCGCGCGGGCCTCTCTCTGTTCTTTCGGTTACAACCTCGCTGCGCTGGTAAGGCCTATCGACAACGACCCGCTTCTGTACCGTCTCTTCATTGGAATCCATTAATTTCTCCATTCTTGATATCCGGTGATTATGGAACGCGGCATTAGATCAGCGCGCCTCCATTTACTATGGCCATCCTTGGCAAGCACAAACGGCAGAAGCAGGGGGGTTGGTCTCAGGTGTCGAGAGTGATTCGTCTAAAGAACGACTACGAATGAGTTTACGAGTCAACAGATTGGTGGTCTGTGCGTCAGCACACATAGGAAAGACACTGAGGCAGGAATGACAGAATGTTCCATTCCGAACAGGTGGTGATGCGGAAGCTAATGAGCTAACACTTTGTGTGACAGTATGTGTGTTAGTTGCACGGACAGACACTTTCCAGTTGATCTAGGCTAGCTATCCATTCAGAGGATTATCCCCAATCTGGCTTCAGTAGCGCACGCATTCCAGCCATTCAGTAAGAAGCAGAAGAGATGAGCACAGAACCATCAGTCAAACTCGTTAAGAAAGAGCAACGTAAAGGGTCGGAACTTCAAGCCGAGGTAGAATGTGCCATCGACCTAAACAGATGGTCCGAATCATCAATTCCCGAATCGTTTAGCCGCTGGACGATGAATCTGGCGAGCTGTCGGCACACCGCAGGATTGGTTCCGGCGGAATTGATTGGCTATTGCGACTCTCAATTGTTTGAGCGTCGACTATGCCGTAGAGCGCCAGGATTTTTCGCTTGTCAAAGAGAAATTAATACCGGGAAATTAAGACGGGGAATTGAAGTGAGGGCGACCTGGGTTGGGACCGAAGCAGCCAACTACGCGTCGCGGTCCCGAGATCCGAGAGCATTTCGATTTTCTTTCGTAACTCTTATCAGGAAGCGCAACGCTTCATTCACGGCATCCGCGTTTGGGAACGCGCCGGCCACGTCAGGCTCGACTTTAATCAGATCACCAAAACTCTTACGCCCAGGTCCAAGCTTGCAGACTCGCAGCGTCGATAAGTCATATTCAGGCCGAAGTCCGTCTCCTGATTCATCCTTTCTTCATAAGCTCTTCTTTGAGCGGAGTCACTTCTCTCGCACTAATCAAACGAACGACATCGTCTCTTTCAGTATAGAAGACGATTAGCAAACGTCCACTCGTCGATTGCCCCATAATAAGAACCGATGCTCATCAACCGAATGGTCCGGGTCATAAAAATCAACAGAAAGTGGATCACTGAAGATAGTGTCAGCTTCCTCAAAAGAAACTCCATGCTTCTCAACATTACTTTCCGCCTTCGTGATCCCACTCATAATTCACGTAATGGAGTATAGCACCGGACTTTACGCCCAGGTTTTCGATTAGGCTTCAACTGAACACTAAAGGGCAGCGATAGTTGTGGGTTCGGGCATAAAGTGAAATTAGCACCTTAGTGGAATCAATAACTTACGCGGACGATTCCGCCATTAAATGAAATTTTTGTCCGGCATAACTTGAAATTTTTTCACCCGCTCCTTCATCGCCAGAATCCTAGCGCCGCTTAGGGCAGTTGGGCACGTTGTTCTGTAGTTTGTGATGAGGTTGTCGCCATCGCGTTAGGCTTGATTGTGGATTGCGAGTTTCACCTTGGAGAACCCTCACTCACTGGGTCTGGAGGGGAATATCCAACCTGACAATCTCGTCGCCGTCGTACCCTGCCTGGCTCCAAATCTGGCTCGTAGCAACTCGGCTTCTATTATTGCGATGATAAGTTAGTTTCAAACGATATTGAGCGAGCGAAAACGGAACTGCGTTTTGCCCACCATCAAGTTTGATCATGAAGAACCCTGTGCCGTCAGCTTTGCGTAACACACTCACATCCTCGTTAAGGTAGTTGTCGTCAGGAAGGAAATGGCGGGCGTGTACGATCTCTCCGTTGGGTGCGACTAATCGCAATTCGACGCTGTAAAAAATGCGTCGAGAGAAATCTACACTGCCTGCATCGAGACCGACTAACTGCACGGCAGTCGTTGGATCAGTTGAGTTAGGCACCACGAGGGCAGGCGATATTTGTAAAAGAGTAGCAGCGCCCCGCCCGCTCTGCGTTTCAAATTCCCGGTAAGTCGTCCAGGATTGCTGCGGCAGATCATCGCCCGACAGGGTCTGAGCATCGATCACCACGCCGCTTTCAAGATTCACCGGCCACATTACCAGCCGGCTCTCAATTCGGTATCCGGTCAGATTCGTCGGCTCGCGCAGCAGTAGCTCGATCGAGTCGATATCAATTCGGTTTGCTGCGAAGGTCACGGCGGTGAGCTTCACCTTACCTGGCAACGCCGGTTCCGTACGAGCAAGACTGGTTCGCGATAAAACAATTTCGGTCCGGAGCCAGTCAATAGGCTCAGGACTTTGTACGAGGAAAGCCAGGGGCGCGCCGTCAAGATCGACACGGGACACTTGCACTTCAGGCGGATTGTGTCGTGCTGCCGAGCCCAGTACAGCGGTTGCCAAGGTTTCGTAAGCTCGCGCTTCGACGTCGGTGACTGGCGCAGATGGGCTTACCGATTTAAGCAGAGCAGTCCCGGTTCCAATCACGCCATCAATTGCAACGCGCCACGTCTCGTCCTGAAAGGTGTGCAGTTGATGGAAGAAATTCGCAAACAGAGAGGTTGTGAATTCGAAGCGATAGACCACTGGAGCTGTCTTGCGAAAATCATCCACGCGCACGTCGTTGAAACGCGTGCCTGCATTGTCATAACAATACAAACCGATGCTGCCTTGCGCATGCGCCAAGTCGGTAACGTCGAAGATCAACGCGCCGTCCTGGTAAACCCGCAATGCCTCGCCGATGGCTTCGACTGTAATCAGATAGTCGGTTTGCGGTTCATAGATGAAGTCATCCTCCTTGAGAATGGAGTGAATTCCGTTGACGATGCTGACCAGGCGCCGGTACTTACGATTGCGATCCAAAGAGAAGCGGTAATAGTTGTTCAGGTCACCGTAGCGAAAGACGAGACCCATCGCGCCATCGCTGTCCGCGCTCAGATAAACGCTTAGCCGGTAATCGGTCCAATTGAACGGTTGCTCGCTGTGTCCCACATCCAAGGCTGGGTCGTTGCCGAACACGAGCATCGTTCCCGGCTTGAAGGGATCGGCCGCATCATCCGCGCCTCCCTTGATGCTCCTGGTTTGTCTCAGGAATGGGGCAGACGGCGTGCCGGCCTCGCGCACCTCCCATTTCGATGGAGTGTTGCTATCGCCTTCGTCATGCACTTCCCAGCGCCCCAGTTTTCCGGACGGTCCGTGCGCTGAGGCGTTGACTGCGTAGTTACGAAAACCTTCGCGCAGTAACAGCGGAATCAAGCGCGCTTCGTAGACCGTGTCGGGGTCGAGCACGCGCTCGGCGACGGCCGAAGTGAGCTTCTTGTCGTGTACGATGGTTGCTTGATCGATCACCGGCAGGCAACGGTTGGCAGTATTAGAGAGCGCGACCCAATGTTGCTCGCCCTCAGTCAACGTAAGTTCCTCGACAGCACCCCAGTTGCCGCTTTGTATCAGTAACCGCCCTTCCGCATCGCGCACTGGACGGTTGTTGTTGTCGTACAAGTAGAGTCCAAGATCACGCCCACTGATCCGGTACATCAAGTCAACATAATTTTCGTTGAACTCGACTCCAATGTCGTAGGCCCGGTAGAAGGGCTTCGCCATCACCGGCTTTTCGCCCGGCGCCGGAACGGTGGCTGGCATTGTCTGGCACACATACCGAGTCAAATCTTGCAATCCGCTATCGAACTTATCGGCATCTTTCGCATCGCGCCCGGGAGGCAGTGATAATTTCGTCAAACCGGGCGGGCCTTCGGTGCGGAAATAAGCGTATTCAGTCTGCGTCAGATTCCTGCTACCCGAGAGTGCGCCTTCACCATACGCGTCAATCCCGGTCACGATTTTCAGTTGATAGGCAGAAAACGGCTCTAACACTTCGCCTTCCTGGGACCAGCGTGCCACCTCGCTCTTCAGATGGTTCTCCATCTCCTGGCGGTGTTCCACTTCTTTCGGATCCGCACCGAACACTGCACAAATCTTCAACAGACGGATCTCATTATTACTATTCAACTGCACACGGCTGATGTTCTCGGCGGTAATCTCAACGACGTTGTCCTGGCTAACAAAGATGCCAATCTGTTTGCTGTCGACGTCGAATGCACTGGCCGTGATACCGGGAGAAGTCGCTGTGGAGATAATGCAGAGTTTGTGTAGAAACACCTCGACACCCAAAGAATTGATTCTGATTCTCTTAAGGTCGCTGCCCTCAAACCGAACAATCTCCGGCTGCGACATCAGATTCATAATCGGCTTTTCAACCACTTTTGTGCCCGCGGAGTCGTATACCTCGACATTCGGGGGCCGCTTAAACGACGCTGGTTTATCTGTTTGATGCGTCAACATCAATTCAACTGTTGTGGCCGGGAACAGCAGGGTGATGTCCATTGGATCGGCCGGACAAATCAAACCCATGATGTCGCCCAGCGTAGTTGCGATGGGCTCGATTGTTGTTATCCCTTTGGATCCAATAGTCACGCCGTGCTCGACAAGTGGCAAATTAAACTCATCTCGCGGGCGATTGCGAAAGTCGAGACAAACTTGATCGGACTGGTTTTTGACAAACCACACCTTTACCTGTTTCGCGGCTGTCGATAGTTTGATCGTTACGGTGTTGGGCATGGTCTCCCCGGGTTGAGCAGCCGAGGTGACAGGTGGTGGATTGAGATCGGCAGGCGGTGGCGGCAAGCATGCCGAGACAAGGGCAGGAAAACTTAGAACGTGTGTAAAACCGTCGACCGGAGAATCCAATGTTGTCACATGCTGGCGCGGAGGGGCTTGCCAGCCCAGAATAATTTCCGGATCGACTGGCAAGTGCCAGGGCGATTGCAGCCATTGCGCACTATTCATTGTCTCGAAATCAAAACAGACTTCGCGATCGGGAATGTCCAGTGGAACGCAAGGGTAGCTGGGAAAATTATCGATAAACCAGTTGTCCCAATCACTGCCGCCGTGGCGCGTGTAATCGAACGGAGTCTTGGACCAGAGCCACAATTTATTATTCGCGACCGACGCTTGGCCCGTTCCTGATGGCAACTGCGGCACCGCGGCCCATGAACCGTACAAGGTACGAACTCCGCTCAAGCCGGGCTTGCTCGCCACCGGGCGCCAGAGATTTTGCTGTGCGTCCCACTTGGCGAGTTCGATCTCTCTTAACCCGTAGCGCACTCGAACCGGTCCTTCATTCTTATCGGTGTCGCCAATGCGTTGGTACTGCGGCTGCACCGGTTGCGGATTCACGCCGACTAGCGCGTCATCGTTCATCGGCTGACTGAAACTCAAGTGCGGACGACAATCAAGCGGCACGACTGGCATCGCGCTGAACGGAGGTGGATTGGCAGACTGCAGTTCGTCGTAACCGCGCATCCCTTTCACGTCCGGATCGTATTTGGGCAGCAGCAGTGGAGGCGTAGTGTCTTTCGGCAGCGGCCAACTGGTTGTGACTTTGAAGTGCTCGATGGCGACTTCTTTGAGCGGAAGGGGAAGCTGTTTGGGCCAGTCGGGGATTGGTCCCCATTCCAAAGTGATTTCAACGTGCTTTTTCTTCAGCGGCTTCGGCAGTCTGATGGACACTTCAATACTAGCCTTCACGTGGAACGGGTCAAAGACGTCGGCGGCAAACCGCGCATCCACACTCAATCCCAATCCGAACCCGAAGACATTCACTTCGACGTTGCCGTGCAGCCACAGGTCTCCGTGAAAGTGCAGCGGAGTAAAATTCACGACTACGTTGCCTTCGAGCCAGGCTTCCAGCGTGAGACTTACGGGTCCGAATTTCCACTGCCGCGCATAGCCCACCCAGGCCCCGGTCGCCAACTTCTTGGGATCGATCATGAAATAGCAGTTGGCTTCGAACAGGCTGAGGATCCGCGCGCGAATGCGTTTATCGCGCGGCTCCTTTTCGCCCAGGTAGATGTGCCAATCATTCGGAGTATGGAAGAAAGCTTCCGCGCCCGCTTGAATATCAATGACTTTTCCAGTCTGCCATTCGCGTTTGTATCTTGCCGCCAGACCGATCTGTATTTTCCCCTCGCGCATATCAAGCACCGCGAGCGAACGGAACAGCGGGTCATCGTCAAGCTTGGCGCGTTCGGCGAGCAGATTGGCTTTGCCTTCGAGAAGAATAATCGGACCGGGGAAGACGATGACCAGCAGTGCCTTGGCAGCAAAAGTAAATCCTTCGTCGGAATTGGTACCAATCGTTACTCCGCCACCCAGCGCCAACGTGCCGCGACGATTGACCCACTTCTTTTCGAGATCGGAGACGCCGATAGCCGGTCGTTTGTACCAGCCCTCGTACCACTCTTCGCTCGCTTTCTTGTTAGGCTCCATTTGCAACGCGAATAATCCGGCCATGCCGTAAAGCGCTAGTGGTGTCGAGCCGAGTGGAATGCCCGTCGGCAATTCCGCATTGAGAAAGATCGCAAAGAAGTTGTATTTACCTTGCGGGCCGCCGCTGGCCGAACCGACTACCAGCTTGGCATCGATGTCCATCTTCAGCGCGATCAGCTTCAACTTGATATCGCCAACGAAGCGATGCACCGTTCCACTTCCGTCATCAATTTCCTGGTAAGCGACATGTCCTTTGAAGCGCAACACATCCGGAATCGCAAACTCGACACCGATGCCGTTGAAGCTAATCTTCGGGGCACGATGACCGTCTTCATACCAGGTAACACGCAACCCTTCGACCGACGCGCCGGCCGTGAATCCATCCACGAGATTCAGCTCACCTGAAAACCCAATCCATTTCCCGCCATCGTCCGCCTTGCCGAAACCGAGTTTGGTGATGCCGAGGTGAAAGCCGTGGAAATCGAGAACGTATTGTTCAGGCAGATCCATCCATCCGCCGGCAAAATTCACGTGCCCGTTCGAATCTATCGACAGCTCGCGGATCTTGAACGTCGGTGGTTGGCTAGTTGATTGCCCGCCTTGCGATAAGAAGGTTGGCTGAAGTCCGCCGCTGATTGAGAGCGTCGAAATGCCGTTCTTTACTTCAAACGAAATGCCGTCGATGGTTGCCTTGAAGACGCCTTGCTTTTCAAAATGAATCAAGCCGCCGTCGTATTCCACGCCCTGCGGTTGAACCGCCGACAACGAGGCCAACAGCGATCCGTCACCGGAGAAAGAGACATCAAGATTTACCGGTCGTTCGAAGAAGGGAAGTGTAAGTTCGCAGATCAGTTCAGATTCAACCAGACTGTTCTGCTTGAAATCGAACATAAGCGATTTGAGTGTGCATTCGATGCCGCCCAATTGGAGAGGCTTGCCCGCAGACCATTCTGCAGATAGCTTGCCTGTGAACCCGCCGCTGCCAATAAACAAACCCTCAGCTTTGATCTCATCCGGAGCGAAGCTGCCCTGAATGCTCTCCGGCAGGTGGACGTTGACACTGTCTATGGCGAATCCCCGACTTCCGATCGGCAAGCCGGCCGGCAATTGAGCCTGGTCCGACATGCAAAGGCTCAAGCCTTTCATTTCCACGATGACGCCGGACTTGCCAATCTGAACAGGCTGCAAATCAATCTTCACATCGGTGGTAAGATCGACTTTGCCCGACGAATCAACTTGGAGACTCACGCCGGAGAAGACTAAAGTGACTTTCTTGATTTTCCCTTCGCTGTCGAGATCAGGCTCCCATTTGTCACCCTGCTTTACTACTGGCGCCAATAAATCAGTGCTGGGACATTGGAGAAAGATCGGTGCGTCAAAGAGCAGGAATGTCGCCCCGGCCTCGTTTAATACAATCGCCACTTCGAGCTCTAATTCTTCTGCTTCTCCAATAGACACTAAGAAACTGCTGAAACCGGGAATTGCCAGCTCTAAAGGCTGTGTGACGAAACTGAGTTCCAGCAGTACGCCATCATCTTCGACATCAAAAAAAACATCGACGAAATCACTCTCGCCAAGAAGCGCTCCAAGAGCGTCACTCAACGCCTCTTCGAGAGCAGATACCTGACTCAGGTGCTGCGGAAAGTCAGCACCCAGTGGGTCAAGTATGGTGGCGGAAGTTTCTGTCATTTGAATCCACCTGGCGAAGCTGTTGCCCTCGAATATATCTCGGTCAAAGCAGGTCGTTGATCATTCGTCTGGCGTAACACATCCAATGCGGGTTATTTGCAATGATTGGATTCTTGCTTGTCGCACCGTTCAGTCCAACAAGCTTTCTCCTTCCCATGGCCACCGCTACCCTGACCTTCTGAATTACGTCCTTATCAGCCGCTTTGCCCTTATGAAAGGATCTCAAACATCCATACTGATGCAGGGCCGTATGGTCGGGCGGGCCGCACACGATTCCTGTCCCTCCTTCCTGTTCAGTTGCTTCCCGAGCGGGATATCTCCACTTGGCAGGATCGTTGAACTCTGTAGCAGGCATAAGAAAGAGCGGGCCGGTAGCTAAGTTCGGGGCTCGCGTTGTTAGCCATCCTAGTTGTGTCGAAGTTTCTGGCTGGGGAGCACCGGGTGGAAGCCATGCTGGGGTTGTTGTAACTTGAGGATAGGCACGCCAGTCCCCCAGAATAGCGACCCAGTTCTTATCCCGATACGTTTGTTCTTTGTCCTGCGCAAGAATAATCGCCACTTGAGCCGCGGTCAGCGACTTACTCCCATCGCTCATTAGGTTGTGGAATGAAGCTTCACCCGCTACCCGAATAGGCAATGATGCGCGAACCGCCAATCGTGGTAATACGGACGTATCTATTGGAGGATCTAATGTGGGATCTGGGTCTGGAATGCCTTTTCTGCGGTCGGTACCGTCTGCTGCAAGCCACGTCCCCTTTCTTATTTCTTTACACGTCATGTTGATTGCATAGTCTTTAAGCCAAAACACCGCCTCATAGTAGCGGTCCGATAGTCCTAGAACGTGCCCTAACTCGTGCGAGATTTCGGCCCCAAGTATTGCCAGGGGCTCGGGCTGTTGATAAATGTAACCTTGGCCCTGTCGGTAGTTCACATATGAAACTCGAGCGCTCCTTGAATCTCTCACAGCAGCATTTCCACGGCCAACGGTAAAATTGAAGAAGTTAACCCCACTCGGAGGAACGGCACCCGTGATGACACTTATTGCATTTGGTACGATTACCGGCGGATTCGAAGGAAAGACAACTGGCGGAGCCGTATCGGGGCCGAGTGCGAATATCAACGTCAAGTTGTTATCAATCGCGATGGCATTCCATTCAACGGCCAATTTGGGAAGAATATTGTCAATAATGGGAGGCCCGAAACCTGAATCACTATCCGCGACTACGTTGATGTAGATCGTGAGGGTATTGCCCGCAACGGTATGATATGGTGGCCTAAATGGCGTCATCGTCGTTCTTCTCTAAAATGAGCCCCTGGAGGAAACTGGAATTGGGTCGAGTCGTTAATCAGATTTCTAGATTAGAAAACTCCTTCGGCTCGACTACCATCACCGGCGAATACGACGAGGTCACTCCCAAGTGGTTGCTGGCAAGTGCGCGGTAACTCACCTTTTGACGTCGCGTCACGCCGAGGTCGAACACCAACTTGCGCGCAGAAATCTGCCTGGCAGGCATGGCAACAACCTGCCATGTCTTTTCATCATTTACGCGGCGATAGATGGTGCAGAAATCCGCTTTTGTCTTGAGTTCGAGACGAATCGCGGCTTCATATGATGAAGGGATCACCTCGGATTCGTGCCAGGGTTTCATCGACTCGGTAGTGGCGTCATACATGACCCATTCTGCGCTCACCCATTCGGGTATCTGTGGCGGAGCCGTATCCACGGCTCGCCCTACCACCACTTTCGATGGAGCCGATTCATTCGGCAGGCTCTCCGAATCCAATGCTGTCACACAGTAGTGGAAATCTATTCCTGCTTGAGCGGTCGTATCAATCCAACTTACTTCGCTCTGATTCAGATCGATGTTAGCCGCTAACAGTTCTTGCACCCGATCCATCTTCCTAAGATCGCGGGTGTTTGCGGCGTCACTGGTTCGATACACGCGGTAGGCGGACAAATCAGGCTCGCGACTTCTTACCCACCTCAGTTCGATTTGCTTTTCGCCGCCGCGAATCTTTGTTAACACAGGCCTATTCGGAGGTAACATTTTGGGCAGATAGACCGGCGGGCTCGACAATCCCAGCGGTCCGAGATTGTGCGCGCCGTCGACGAAGGCCGAGCGGTAGAAATAGTGATTGGTTGAGCGGCCGTCTAGCGTGTCGATGAATGCTCGCTGGTTCATGTCCAGAACCAAGTCGTCAGGATTGTCAGGCCCTAATCGATTAGCGTTGCCGGCATCGTTTGGATCGAGCGGGTTACCGGTGTAGTTCGGATCGAGCGGCTTAATGGTTAGTTGGACGAAAGCTCTTTCGCTGCTCGGCAATCCGGCCAGCACGCGCAAGGCTCCATCGGAGAGCTGGCGATAATAGGTCATCGCTTGCTCAGTACCGTCTGCGAGGCCGATGAAGCTATTCAGAAAGTACAGTTCGCTGACTACTGCTTGTCGCGTGGCCTGGTTCCATCCGGCAGGGAAGAGACCAAGTTGTGATTCGTCGAGTGGAGCAGCAAGAGGGCGTTGGGCGTAGTCTGCTTTGAAAACCGCATCATCCATCGCGCGAAAGACATGAAGCTGCAAATGCGGCTGCGGTTTCCAGCGATAAGTGAAAAACGATCGGCCGTGATAGTCAGCCGGAGAAGCATAGAAACGTTCTCCTGCAAAAATATCTTCGGGCGGCGGCGGCGGAGTTCGTAACACACGATAGATTTTCGACGGCGGGCCGACGCGGCCTTCGTTGCCGGTGAGATTGCTCCAATTTCCGGTGGTGCGCTGATCATTGGTGTGCGTTTTGTCATCGGCCGCGCTCACGCCGATGTGCGCGTAAACAACCGCCTCGGCTAACGATGGATTCAAGGGAATGGAAATCGGGTTCAGCGTCGTTGGTGGCGGAAGAAAAATTTCGTAAGCACGTTCTCCAGTCAGGGAATCAACTGTGACGTTATCGTTATACCCAACTACGTAGTATCGATCCTGCCATTTGATAGCCTGGTCGTGATCGGGAGGTAGATCGGCGCCCGGATGAAAGTAGATGCGAAACTCGCTCGTGTCCGGGGCTTGTTGCTGGTGCCTTTCTGTCCATCGCCAGCGAACCCGAAGGCCGACTACTGTTTGCTGCGCGGATGAATCGAGTTGGTTGTACCAGTTTTCATAAGCCTCATCTCGCTGTAGAAAACGATCTTCAGGATCGAGTGCATAAGCCTCGACCGCAGTGGGCATAGGCGGCGGAATCTTGTCCCGCAGAAGCAATTGACTGGGCGCGCTGTTCAGACTGTGACGGCCAAACAAATCTATGCCGCTTACCTCAAAGCTGTACCAACCATCCGGCAAGTTGCGATCGATAAAGTGGAGCGAAACCGGCGGCCAATCCGGCGAGCGTTGTGGCTGAACACCATTGGGCAGGCGCGGTTCGGTAACCAAGATTGGTTTAGGTTTCTCCGGAGGAATCTTCGTGATGAGGTCGTAGCTGCCGACAGCTCCGGGTGTGGACGCGTTGCCTAAATCAGCGCGCCAGACCAGGTACATCACGGGATGGTCCCGCAACAACGCGTCGGAGTCGTCCCAGCCGACATCCCAACGCAAGCCGGCGTTATTGCTCGACTGTGGTAACTGCCCCTGCGCATTCGGGAATGTGCCGCCGGGTAACTCGTAAGTTTGCAAACCCTCAGGGGCTGGCAAGAGCGACCTTGTTGACTTGCGTTTGTTGAAGACGACGTAGCCGTCGAGTTGTGCGAAGCCGGACGACCGAATAGTTGTGAGCACTTCTGCGGCGTCGTGCTGGCCCACCCCAGTATGATCCGCCACGATCAGATAGTCGTAAGCCACACTTGGGTCGGCAGTCTGGTCAACCCAGTACAGGCCAACCAACTGGGCCAATGCCGGATGCAGCGCACCGAGCAAAACCATATCGAGTATGTAAAATGTGCTGAGCTTCGGAGGATTAAGATCGGGTGGGTTCGACACGGCGGGCGGTGCACTGAAAATTCGGTCAACCATCGGTGCGGCACTGGGTCCGCCTTTCACCAACTCCACTAACTGGTCGTGCAATTCTGTGAAGGTCGATCCATTCCACCCTGCGGGTAACTGATATCGCACGCGGTCAGTCAAAAGTGATTGTGGATTGGCGACACTGCAAGGATAGTCGGGCTGGGAAACCGGCAGGCCCATCGGGTATGAGAAGTCGCGCAAGGGCTCCCAACCTTGCGTCGCATCCTGGGCGACCGGCACGTAGCAGAGATCAACCAACGAGCCTGCACATGGACCAATTTCAATTGCGGTGATCGCTTCGGCCTCAATGATCGTGAAGGCGATTTGTCCGGCATTGCTGTCGATAACAAAGTTTCTAACAACCGTGGCGCCCGAAAAAGCTTTCCCTTTGACAACTGCTTCGCCGCTGTCGAAACAAACCCGATGCAGATATGTAGCGTTGCGCTCCGCAACAACTTCGACTCTGGTTATGTTCCTACCGTTTAGCTTGACGATCTCCGGCTCTCCGGCAAGACTCACAAATTTCATCTCCGCAACTACATGGCCGTCACTGTTAAGCGCTGTGAAAACGTTTTGCGGTAGATCAGCTGGTGGAAGAGTGCGCGTTATTAGCAACTCAACGCTGTTTAGCGGAGAGGGCAGGTTGATGGTCAAACCATAACCGCACGAAAGTCCCGCCAGCGGATCCGAAGGAGTTTTAACCCAATCGATCTGCGTGTTCGCCGCCGGCAATCCATCAGCACCTTTCACCTCAAATGTCACGTCTTTCACGGCGAGTGGATTCGGGCGGCTCACACCGGGAGACGTAGGCTGGATCTGGCTGGCAGCTACGGGCAGGTTGAATAGTTCTCCAAAATTCAAACACGTTAAGGCGCGAAAGCCGATTCGCAATTCGACTCGGCGCGCGAATTCTCCCGGCGGTAAATCGAAACGCAGGTGGTGACGACCGTCGAGCTCAAACTCAACCTGATTAGCCGGCGCAAATTCGTCCGTAAGTACGAGATTGGTTTCGCTGCTCAACCGTCCGAGGGCGGTGTAGTATTGGTTCTCCGGCCAGTCTCCTTTTTTGAGTCCCCCAGTAACTTTGCTTAGGCATAAAGGTTGGCCAGCTTTGGTCGGACGGCGATATAAATAGAAGCCGTGCCACGGAAAACCCAAATCGCGGAGGAATCCCCAGCGCAAATGTATTCCGTCGGTCAGGACGGGCTGGTAGGAGTTAACGGGCTGGTTGTTGAGTACGCCCAGCCCTATCATCGAAAGATTTTCTGTTTGCAAGCCCAGGGTTACACGTCTCGTTTCGCAAGGCTCAGCACATTAAGGATATTCATCTCTGACGTGCGGCGTAAGGACCACGGGCAGTTATTAAGTTTTCGAAATGCTAACTTAGTATTTTTTGAAATTCGCCCGCGGATTAGCGACTCTTCACACCCAACGGAGTATGAATAATGAAAAGTCGATGAAGCAGGTGAGACTGCCATAACTGAAAATCGTGTCCGGTGAAATCGTTTGTGAACTGCGTAATCCGATTAATGATGCCTAACCAGAGTTGCGAGGACTCTTTTGAGCATTGAGAAACTAAAGCACGCAAGAACAAACGTCTGTGCGCTACCACACATAGGCGAGCGTCGTTGGGTTTGCTTCGTGAGACATTTCATCGAGGTCTGGAACATCGTTAACCCAAGGCGGTAATTTAGTTAATGGAAGTGTCTGGACGGCTATCCATGCCGCGAAGTCCCATGGAATTACCGATCGGGGTAGAGCGGCTTCTTTTAAAGCAATTCTCGTCTATTTTGGGATCATAGAGCCTTAGACCAAGCCGGAACGCATGGAAGAAACCACCGCAAGTGTCAGAGTGCGTCAAATCTTCGGCATATTCTTGATTTTGATCGCGGGCACCATCGGAATCCTTTTGGCCGGCGCGGGGATCGCAAAGGAGCTTTCAGATTCGCCATTTTGTCGGATCTGCGATCATGCTCGCGTGGATTGGCTCAGTCACGTCCCGTCCCAATTTCATTTAATGCCGGATCCCACAACAACAACTGTGGGTGTTCGGTCATAAAGTGAAATTGGCCCATCAATGGAATCAATAACTTACGCGGACAATTCGGTCATTAAATGAAATTCTTGTCGGGCATAACATGAAATTTTCCTACAGTTTTCGGTCATAACTTGAAATTTTCCTCACTGCCTCTTCATAGCGGTCAGAATTTTCGCTCAGAAGATTCGACCTATTGCCTCACGCAAAAAAGTACTCGAAATGAGTGGTATTGACTTCGTTTCCGCGCGGGTATATAAGGCGAATCGCTCACACTTGCCGAACCCACGCACGGTCGTTACTCCCAGTTTAGTGCGCCATCGACAAGCGGATGTGAACTTCGTTACACCGAATCCCAAACACTCCAGATGGTTTCGCTCATGAGGTTCTAAAAGTATTCAGTTTATTGAGCGATGAGAAGGTCACCGTATGTCTCCCACAAAGCCAAGAGTTTTTATCGGTTCATCGGCCGAGAGCTTGCCTGAGCTCCGGATCATCCAGAAAGTTCTTAGCTCATTTGCAGTTGTGGTGCCGTGGACCGACGAATCATTAAAAAGGATTGGCGGGTTTTTTCTGCAATCCTTGCTTGAACACGCACCGACTTTTGACTTTGCGATCTTTGTCTTTGGTGGTCACGACATAATCACCAGTCGCGGAGTTATACAACCCGCAGCAAGAGATAATGTAATCTTCGAGGCCGGTCTTTTTATGGCCCATCTCGGCGCCGAACGGACTCCTGTAATCGCTCCAAGAAATATTAACCTCAAGGTTTTGACAGATTTTGCTGGGCTCGTGTTGGCGGACTATGAGGCACCCAACTTTAAATCGCCGAACTATAAATCTGAATTGGCAAGAGCTATGAGAGGAGCCTGTGAAAAGATCGTCAAGCGGATCAAGGAACTAGGACCGCGTCGAACCGAAATCGCAGCTCGTCCTGGCCCTCTCGGCGTCGCAAGCGCCGGAGAGATTGTGAAAAACTTGCTTGAAGAATCATTAAAGAAAGGCTGGACTGCCAGGGTCCGCAATATCGCATTAGACATGGAAATAACTTGGCCCATCTTGAAAGAGCACCTCCTCGATGACCAAAGGGTGAGAAATGTGATTTGGCAATCCCTGATGATTGATCCTGGATCAGAGAAGATACAAAGAGTCTCAAGTGAGACCGTATCGGTGCAAGCAGCGCTTGACAACCAGATGCAAATTCGCAAAGAAGGAGTTCGATTAAAAGAGAAGCTCAAACAACGGAAAGTAAGCTTTGAGTGTCGGGTTTACGCAAGCCTACCGTTGATTCATGGCTTTCTCATCGATCCTCAGGGTGTTCTGCTCTTGACACTTTGCGACATTGAAAAGGGCAAGCTGCTTGGTAGACGAAACGCTTATTTGAGACTTGATAAGGTAGTTGATAACAAGATAACGGAACATTTCTTCAACGTGTTCAGAAATTGGTTTGCTTACTACTGGAGAGCCGGCGGCAAAGTCTGGCCACCATAGCGGCCCCACTAATTTTGTCAGGCTATTAAGAATGGAGTAAGTCGATGTTATTGCGAGTAGGGCATCGCGGAGCGGCCGGCCACGCACCTGAGAACACTCTCAGTTCGGTCGCGAAAGCCATAGCTCTCGGAGTTGATTTCGTCGAGGTTGACGTGCAGTCTACCGAGGACGGTCATCTCGTTCTTATGCATGACAAGCGCGTGAACCGAACTACTGACGGTAATGGTTACGTTTCTGAGATGACTCTTGAGGAGGTCCGTAAGCTTACTATCCGAGAACAAGAAAGAATACCCACTATCGAAGAATTGCTTTCTCTTGTTAACGGGCAAGTAGGTTTGATTTTGGAAATAATTTCTCAGGGTATTGGTGTGCAATTAGTAAGCGCAACACAGGAGCTAGGGTTTACAAAGCCTATTATCTATGCGTCATTTTTGCACGCTGAATTGTTAGAAGTGCGTTCTGTTGCGCCGAATGTTACAACGATGGCTCTTTTAGAAGGGGTTCCGGTGACTGCTACATCTTTTGCCGAGGATGCTAGAGCCATAAGTGTAGGAGTTGCTGTCGAATCACTGACCGCAGCTTTTGTACACTCGTTGCGTTCAGCAGGTCTATCCATATTTGTGTACACAGTTAATGATCCGTTGGACATTGAATGGGTTAAATCACTAGGAGTGGACGGCATTATCTCGGATTTTCCGGATCGAATTTGAAGTTGCGCCGAAGAGCAACCCTGGAGCTCATGGTTGTCTGAGGAAGGTATTTCAAACTGTTGGTGAGAAAGGGTCTTGATTCAAAGGAGAAGAGAAAGATATTCCAATGGGTAATTAGCTGTTGTGCTACTAAGGCAAGACAAACCAGACTAGAAGCATCATCAACTGCTCCAGCCTCGCTCATGCTTTCTAACAAGACATCTCCCACCCTCCCATACTCTGGTCTCTCATCAGTCTCCGGATTCACCAATTTTACTTTAAGTTGCCACAAATCGACTCCTGCGCGGCAGGATACTCCAAGAAGATCGTAAGCGTACGAAACCATGCGATAGCTTATCGAAGGCCCTTGTAAATTCCGACAGAACCTTTTAACTTCTGAGAATATCGGACGAATTAGCCAAGGCTTTGCAAATTGAGTGAATTCTATTGGAACTTCTGCACCTTCCAGACGTTGTCCTTCGGTCATCACTGATCCAACTATTTGATCTCGTTCTAGCCCTCGAAGATCAATGCCAGAAGGTACTCCGAATAGATGGACCTTGTTGAAGATCAAGGCCATTTCGAGAGCCGTGGTTTTTAGCTTGTTAGTTGATCTATAGGCTACAAGAAACTTGCTAAAATTTATGTCTTTTGCTGCAGCCAAATCTTGCCATTCATCAACGACCTTCGCCTTCCCCGCCTCTATCGCAGCGCCGATAAAAGCTCGCGAATACTGTATATCCATGCTAAGCGACGAGTCAGATTTCATGTGGATGCGAGCTGCGGTCTCAAAATCCAAAGTTAGCCTGCGAACTCCGAGTCAGTTCCGCCCGTGTCCATACCATTTTAGCTTGGAAACAGGTTCATTTGTAACGCGGTAGCTACAACCGAACGCACACTGTCTGCGACAAATCCGACACGGACGTTTTTTCCTAACGCGCTTAACCGTCCGGGAAAGCAAGATCAACTCGCCGGTCGGAATTTGAGAGGATAATTTCAACTTATGACCGACAGAATTCTCATTTTATGACCGACAAATTTCACTTTATGACCGAACCCACACACACCACATACT
>Ga0207707_10001812_pt1 | contig 19617 bp, 18 predicted proteins | sample KBSC83BmetaG_FD_184336 | JGI IMG/M metagenome (GOLD analysis project Ga0207707, IMG submission 184336) | Corn rhizosphere microbial communities from Kellogg Biological Station, Michigan, USA - KBS C8-3B metaG (SPAdes) (version 2) | ecosystem: Host-associated > Plants > Roots > Rhizosphere ...
GCGGCGGGGGCGAAGCCGACGTCGTGGATCCAGGTCCTTCTAGAACTCCAGCGCGACTGGACCCGGCGTGAGAGCTATGACGGGGCGCGAGCGATCGTGGAGGCTCACGGTGGCGGATACGGTATCGGCTTGGCCTATGCACGAGATATGATCAAGCCCGCGTAAGAAATGCGCCGATTATCCATCGGAGTTGTTCCTGCGCCGGTGCCCGGGCTGCAGCTCACGCTGCGCGAGAAAGCGCGTGTGAAGTAACTTTGATCCCTGAAATCGCAATCAGCGCGATATCGGCAAGCGGAAGCTTTGTTGTCAGCGTGACCCGCTTGGGTTGCTCGACCCTCAAGTCGTAAAGATATTTGTGCGGAGCCACACCGCTGATTTCTTGAAGGCGCGCACGAAATGACTGGCCGTGAGTCGGCGCGACAGGCATTAGCGGCCCGCGAAAGTTCGCGGACATGACCGTGGTCCGAATTGGCGTACGGTAAGGCCGCCTCAATTGGCGTACGGTAAGGCCGCCTCAATTGGCGGCCTCTTCATTCCGAATGTCACCATTGTGAAGGGTTTCGGATGCCGGCCGCTGACGGACGGTGCCGCAAGCACGGGCGGCCGGCGTCCGAAAGCCTCCAAGGGAGGAAACCGCGCTTAAGGGAACGTAAGGCCGTGCGGCAGGCGCTATGGGGATTTGAGCGCCGCATGATAATATGGCACCGGCAACAGATCGGCCTCACGCTCGGCGAGCCACTCCTTGGCAGCGGCGCCTTGGCACTTCGGGCAATGCCGGTTGCGGCAGGAGTTGTAGGCGATGGTGGTATAGGCGCAGTCCGCGCAGCGCGCGACATGGCCGCCCAGCGCCGCGGTGCGACAGTGCTCGATTGCCGACATCACCTTCAACTGGTCCAGGCTGACATGGCCGGCATGGGCTTGACGCCAGGCCGGGCCATGGCTGCGGAAGATATCCGCAACCTCCAAAGCCGGGCGCGACACGCGCGCGCGTCAGCCGGGTGGCCGGACCTCCTTGAGCTTGAGCGCGATGTGTTCCAACGGGCTCATGACCTCGCTGATCGTCTTGGTGGCGACCCGGGTATAGAGCGCCGTGGTGTCGAGCTTGGCGTGACCGAGCAGCACCTGGATGACGCGGACGTCGATGTTCTGCTCGAGCAGGTGGGTGGCGAAGCTGTGCCGAAAGGTGTGCAGCGACACGCGCTTGTTGATCTCGGCCATCTGGGCCGCGGCATGACAGGCACGATTGAGCTGGCGCGCCGTCATCGGCTGGGCCGGATCACGGCCCGGGAACAGCCAGCCCTGCGGGCGGGCCGCCTTCCACCAGACACGCAGCAGGTCGAGCAGGCTTGGCGACAGCATGACATTGCGGTCCTTGCCGCCCTTGCCCTGCTCGACGCGGATGATCATGCGCTTGCTGTCGATATCGGAGATCTTGAGCGAGACGAACCTCGTTGGCACGCAGGCCAGCCCCGTAGCCACGCTGAGCGCGGCCTTGTATTTGAGCCCTGGTGCGGCGTCGAGCAGCCGCGCCACTTCCTCCGGACTGAGCACCACCGGCAGCTTGCGCACTTCGTGCACGACGTGCGTATGCTCGACGATCTCGTGGCGCCTGAGCGTGACCCGGAAGAAGAACCGCAGCGTCGAAACGGTTTGATTGATGGTCGGCACGCCAACGCCGCTCGCCGCCAGATGCAGCTGGTAGCGACGCACATCCTCGAAGCTCGCCGTATCCGGCGATCGCCCAAGGAATGCTGTGAAGTTCTTGATTCTTTGCACGTAGTCATGTTGGGTCTTGGGCGCGAACTTGCGGATCGTCATGGCCTCGATCATGCGCCGGCGCAACGGGCTCATTGCCTCGTCGGTCATGATGCTCCTGTTTTGAGTGATGGTTGCGAACCCCTCATCTCAAGACAGGACGCCCCGTTGCGCTATCGTCTTGGCTCCGTCGCCAGCCGCGGCGCCCTACCGCGCGAGCGGTTTAGTCCGTTGACCCGTTGCGGAAGTGGTCGGCGATCGCGCTCCGCCGGTAGATGCCTAGAATCCCGCAAGACCCTGGGGGCTGTTGTAGGGAATCGGGTTTCGACCAATCTCCGTCAGTCGGCCGCTCGTCTTGTCGAGGCGGTAGCTGACAAGCACCGAGGCATTTCCAAAGATCTGGTAAAAGTACTGATCGTCGGGAGTCAGCCAGCTGTCGCTGGGTCCGCTGCTGACGAGCCCGTTCACGGCGCGGAAGGTACCGTCACCCGGCATCGCGTTGTTGGCCGGGTCCTGCAGAAGGCTCAATCGGCCTTCTACGAGCCGGTAGGTCGAGACCGTTCCATAGCCGAAATTGGTCGCGAGCACGAGCGAGTTGTCAGAGGTCACCTGCAGCCAGCAGAGCTCAGACGGCTTCCCGAGCGAGGTGTCGATCGGGGTCAAGGACCATTGGTCACGCGACCCTCGCCATCAATGCGGCTCACTAGCACGCCGTCCCCTACCGCGACACCGTTCAGGAAGGTATCACGACTCCGGTTGAGGAAGACTATGTAGAATGGCCCCCCGCCGCCGGCATCGGCAAACGAAGCCTCGTCGAGCGTGCCGTCGTCGCGCACCGGGAATATCACGAGCCCGTCTGGGTCGGAGGCGTTCGCCACGACCAGATTTGGTGACCCGTCCGGATTGGCCGCTGGGCGAGCGTCGAAGAGGATGTCGACCAGCAGGAAGCGGCCGTCGGGCGACAGAACTGCTTGTGTCGACACCCGATCGGTCTTTTTCGCGGTGTTTACCGAATGACGCTCCGGGCGCAGCTTCAGCTTGCCGTCCTTAGCGACTGTGTAGGAGCGGAGGTGGTTGGGGCCGAAGGCATGGAGTACATATAGTGTTCGGCTTTGGGGGCGATAGATGAGCGACTTGGCCGTTCCGGTGCGCCCGGTTACGGGCTCGCCAGTCGATTGCCGATCGATCATAGTCAGATTGCCGTCTGGATTCACTCGGAAGCTCGTCACACTGTTGTCGCCGCCGTTCGTCGTGAACAGCAGGGTGTTGGATTCGGCTAGGATCACACTACCAGCGCCCTCGAATGCGTTGGGCGCGCTCTCCTGACCGCTGATCGGCTTGAAGACGCCCGAGCCAGCGCCCCCGCTAGAGATACTCTCGCGTAGTTCGAGTTGCCCATCCTCATTGCGACCGAAGTGCATAATGCGGTTCTGGGTCTCATTGGTCTGCATGTAGACATGACCTACGAGGTCCGAAGCTAGCGCGTCTACTCGGAGAGCCCCGAAGAAAAGCAGCACGAGCGCGATACAGATGAGATTCGACGATCGCGGGCGAGCCATATAATTCTCTTATGTTGGTACAGCCCCGAACGTAGATTCAATCCGAGGCATCAGCCGGGAGGTGGCATGACGGGCAGTCGGTCTTGTAGTCGGTAGACGTCGTCTTCAAAGGATCGCCCACGTCAACCCGGGACCAACCCAGCCATCACCCACATTGCATATCGACCCTCCTGGCTTCTTAAGCTGGCATCGCGTCTCGGTGGCGGCACTGAAAGTTTCGGTACGACGATGCTTTGGAGAATGACCTTGCAACGCCGGCGAGGGAAATCACCTCTCGCCATAGAGTCGATAGACGATGATTATTGTTGCCGCGCCGCATGATGCCGCAGCGAGGAATGCCACCAGCCGCATCTGCAGAGACTCCCGTTGCCGCCCTCGGGCCAATCGAGGTTGCGCGTGCCAACGCGCCGCCGTCCTTGACAATGACGCCGCTCCTACGGTGGATTTGTCGTGCGCCACGTCGCCGACCGGATGCCGGACCGAGGTAAGAGAGGTAAAGACATCGCCATTTTTTGCGGATGGGGCAGGATGCTTACAGAAGAAATTTCGGAAATACGGAATTGCGTTACGTGGGGTAACGATCAAGCTGTTCTTGCACACTCAGGTCTGGTGGTGGCACGAAGCCAAGTCCCCCGACCCGCCACTCGATCCGAGCTCACCCGGACGCGTTACGTCGCCTCTTGGCCCAGGCTGTTCTCTAATTCCGGGCCTGCGGTCAAGACTCTCCAAAAACATCCTTGCCGGGTTCATGGTTCTCTCCGCGGTAGGGACGTGCCCTCCGCATGATGGCGTAGGACGACGCTGGTGGATCAATGTGTGAAGCGCGCTTGCTTAGCATCGCAAAGCCAGGGGCGATCTCACCAACGCCAGCGTCCCGGCAGGGACGTTCACTCCCGCCGTTCGGCGGGAACTCGTTGTCCTTTATGCAGGCTGATCAGCAGTGTCCCTTGATGACCATTTAAATTCGGTACCATCGATCCACATCCGATGCAGAATGACGGCAAGTTTTCGGGCAACCGCAACCTTGACTTTGCGTAGCCCGCTTCGTTTCGCAAGCCGAATGCCCCACGCTTTGAGTGCTGACCATTTTGCTACGCGTGTGAGCAGCACATTGGCCGCCTCGTAGAGGCAACTTCGCAGCATCTTATCGCCGCATTTCGAGATTCGGCCCGTCCAGTCAATCTCGCCGGATGCGTATCGGCGGGTCGTTAGTCCCGCGTAGGCTCCGACGCTTCGTGATCTCTTGAAGCGAGCGGGGTCATCGATCGTCGCAAGGAAGCAAAGGGCGGTGACTGGGCCGATGCCAGGAGCCGTCATGAACCGTCGCACCTGCGCATTATTGCGAGCCAGCCGCAGCACCTTGCGGTCAAGGTCCACAATCTGTTGCTCGACGGCCTCGCGTGCCTTCAGCAATGGATCTACCGCGGCAAAAAGCTCTGATCGATCCTCGGCCAACTGCGCGGCGCGCACAGCAAACATATTCATCTTTGCTCGTCCGATGACGAGCCCGAGGTTCTTGAGGAGCCCCCCGGATTTGATTTTCGATATCCCGCTTGATCTTGACAAGCAGAGCTCGGCTGACAAGAAGGGCTTTGGTCGCATGACTATCGAGATCTTTGACGGAAACCTCCTTGTACCAACCACATTGCATGATACGCGCTATGCCGGCAGCGTCATTTCGGTCGCTCTTGTTGATCTGCATCTTCAGAACCGCCTTCGCATGCCTGGCGTCAATGCAGACGACGGGCAACCCCATCTTATTCAGCTCGGTCCACAACCATGTCGACGTTGCTCCGGTCTCCAGCCCAATCCGAACGACGTGTGGCGCGTGCAATTTGATGAATGTCGCGATCGCCTCCGGGCCAGAATGAACCACTCCCTCACGTTGAATCTTTCCAGTTCGATCGACAACGCAGATTGCTGTTAGCTTCAACGATACGTCCAGTCCGACATAGTGCTCCATTGCGCTCTCCTGTGCTTGCGAGGCCCACAACGTGAGCCTCGTGGATTCCTGGAGAGCTGATTCGTAGAGCCTCAGTATGGCTCTGGCCCGGAATTACCCCATGTGTGAAAACTCCGCCTCTTCTATTATTATTCTTTAGTGAATCGGCGGGGACGAGCGATGGCGGGATTCGTGGAAGGGGCTGATCGCGGACAGAGCACGCTGTTCCCTGCACTGCTCGACGACTACGTGTCCGAGGACAATCCGATGCGTGCGGTTGATGTGTTCGTCGACGGGCTTGATCTGGATAAGCTAAGCTTCGTTGGCGTTCAGTCACTCGACACGGGCGACCCGGCTACCATCCCGGCATGATGCTCAAGCTCTACATCTACGGCTACCTCAATCGCGTGCCGTCAAGCCGACGCCTGGAGCGAGAATGCCAGCGCAATATCGAGATGATCTGGCTGACCGGGCAGCTGGCGCCGGACTTCAAGACCATCGCCGATTTCCGCAAGGACAATGGCAAGGCCATTCGTGAGGTCTGCCGCGAGTTTGTCGCGCTGTGCCGCAAGCTTGATCTGCTTATTGCAGCGAGCGTCGCCATCGATGGATCGAAGTTCAAGGCCGTCAATGCACGGGACAAGAACTTCACCGAGGCGAAGATGAAGCGGCGCCTTGAGCGGATCGACGAGAGCATCGCCCGCTATCTCTCGCAGCTCGAGACCGCCGATCGGCACGGCGATACAGTTCCAGAGGCGAAGGTTGAGCGGTTGAAGGGTAAAATCGAGAAGCTCAAGCAGGAGACCGTCCGGCTCAATGCGATCAACGCGGAGATGATAGAGAGCGAGGACAAGCAGATCTCGCTGACCGATCCTGACGCGCGCTCGATGGCGACAAGTGGCAAGGACACCGGCATCGTTGGCTACAACGTTCAGATTGCAGTTGATACGCAGCATTATCTCGTCGTGGCTCACGAGGTGACCAACGTGGGCACCGATCGCCACCAACTCGCCAACATGGCCAGGCAGGCGCGGGACGAGATGGTTGTCAAGACGCTCGAAGCCGTGGCAGACCGCGGCTATTACGATGGAGAGGAGATCAAGGCCTGCGAGGAAGGCGCCATCACGGTGACGTTGCCGAAGCCGATGACTTCGAGTGCCAAAGCTGCTGGTCGCTTCGGCAAACAGGACTTCGTCTATGTTGCTGTCGACGATGTCTATCGCTGTCCCGCCGGCGAGCGGCTAACTTATCATTATACGAACATAGAGGACGGAAAGACACTGCGTCGCTATTGGACAAGCATCTGAAAAACCTGCGCGCTAAAAGCTCAGTGCACGACAGGCCCCGAGCGCCGCATCTCACGCTGGGAGCACGAAGCTGTTCTGGAGAGAGTTCAGAATCGGCTCGACCACAATCCCGATGCAATGGGTGTTCGCCGTCAGACAGCGGAGCATCCGTTCGGCACAATGAAGTGTTGGATGGGAGCAACACACTTTCTCACGAAAAAAGCTGCCAAAGGTGGCCACCGAGATGGCGCTCAACGTCCTCGCCTACAATATGAAGCGCGTGATGACGATCGTGGGCGTGGTGGATTGCTGGAGGCGATGCGGGCGTGAGACCGGCCGTCAGAGCGACCAAAATTAGCGCCCAAGTTGCGCGATTTTTTACACGGCCTGGGCCCCGAGCTGACCTAAGCAGCAAGCTTGGTCACGTCCGCTCTGAGAGGTAGACCGGAAAATAGGGCCGACCGGTCTTCACCTCCGAGTCTGCACCCGTTTCGGAAGTCGGCAGTGAATATGCCGCTTCGTGTTTGTTGGCTTTTCTGGGAAGCCCTCAATAGGTCCTCAGGGACGGTACCCGCTACTCTTGCTCAAACGGGGCCACCGCGCTCACGCTGCCCGTGCGCCCCATAGCTTCATCCGACTTGGTCGATTTCGCTGGCTCAGGATTTATCTTGGTCGCAACTGCCCTGCTTACGGAACGCCCCCGCACCGGTTTGGGCGTCAGCTCGACCACTGCTGCGTTGGCGTTGCCCGGCTGATTAACCATATCGGTAGTGACCAGCTTGGTCAGTCGCAATTCCTCCCGCGACAGTTCATGCAGATCTTCCCAGGGCGGGACATTCAGCGACAGCGACAACAAATCACCCGCGCCGCCCATGTCGAACGTGTATTTCGCGAGACGACCGATATCGCGTTCCACGATCATCAGATCGTCCGCGCTGTAGGTCGAGGCCTTCGCATCATTGGCGCGGTCACCGATCCAGATCTGATGCACCCGAACATGGGAAGTCTCGGGCACGTAACGCGTCTTGCCCGACAACAGCAGGAACACGCACATTGATTCACAATAGGCCACGGGCGTCATGTTGGAATGAGCGCTCTGCGCAGTGTCGGTCCGAACGCTGACGCCCACGGTGGTCAGCGCCCCAAGATTGCGCCAGCGTCGTCCGAGCGCGATCGATTCATTGACCGAACCGCCGCTGGAATCCAGCACGATGGTCGCGCCGGCAAGCTGTCGGCCGCGCGCGAATTCATCGAAATCCCTCAGAGTATCGGCCGTCACGATGCCGACTGCGCTGACCCAACCTCGGCAATTCGGCGGGCAAGCGACCCAGCTAAACTTCATTGGCAATTTGCGTAGTTCGAGTGCGACGCCGGCGCGCGCCGAACCACCGGGCATAGCCGCCAGGCCAAGCAATGCGATGCAAAGGGCGGCGACGCCGAGCAGCCTCCAGCCTCCGGTTGCCACCCAATCTGCGCGAGAAGAGGCTAGATCGCACATGCGGACGCATTCCGAGGATTCGGCGCTCAAAATTGTCGCCGGATTGATCGAGAGCGAGACGGCAAACAGCAAACCCAGTATGACGAACATGTCGGAACCTTGGCCGGGCTATCGGGCTGGGTTAGCCGCATCGCAAGGGCGTATACACATCGGCGGCGGCTGGTGCTGCCCGGGTGCCGGTACGACTTCAGAATCAAGTCGTAGCCAGGTCTGATGCTTGGTGCGCCATTTGGGGCCGGGACCACGCACGTCGCGCAGCCCGGGCCGGTAACAGTCGCGCACGTCCATGATCAGATTGTGAACGACGCCCCCGAAGTCAGAGGCTGACCCAGCCGTCTTGCGAGCAAAACCTGACAACGCGGTTGCATCTATTATTCTCATTAGTGAACTCTCGTTGTGGCCTTCGTTCGACACATCGGCGCGGCTATACCGCAAGCGTAGTCACAGAGAGATGGCCCAAACCATTGCATAGAAGGCTGATCCGTATGGTACTTCGGCTAAGAAGAGCATACCTAGGTTTAGGATATGCGCACCTTAGTCCTTGCGACTGATAGGAGCGTTGTACCTCGATCGAGCCACATCGGTTGATCAGCCGGATGACGCTGCTGTTCTCCGAGCGCGCTCGCGAAGTCAAAAGGCCCCTGCCAAGCGACAAGTCGAGTTCTTCGCGACGCGGAAGACGTGCGGCGCGTGCGTTGAGCCAGATTCAGGTTTTAGCCCAAATGTGGGCTCCGGACTGGCTCTGAAGTTGTCTTCTTGGCAGATCCAAAGCGGTCGTGCACGGCAATAGCCACGCGATTGACCCTAACGCACGTCAGCACACAACTGGTTTCGCATTCAATAGTCTGGCTGATACAGGTCCCTCCCAGCCGGTACTCTTCGGCGAGCATTACTCTCGCTCCATGTCCGGAAGCCACGCGCGCAGCGCGGACGTCTCCTGACCCGCCCCCTATCACGGACAGGTGGACGTCGAAATCCGCTTCCGGGAAGGCGCTGAAACCTCGGCGGCCGGGGGCGTTGCTGCAATGTGTCTGTGTTCGCTCAAGTCAGGCATTCAAGCCATTTCTGTGAGGGCTGTCGAACCGCTCGCATCGTCTGCGCACGTGCATTCCTGACGCCTCGCTCAACGAGCCGCTACTTCAATGTAGCAAGATAGGCAACGAGGTCTGCCCGATCCGTCGGGTCCTTCAGCCCTGCGTAGGGCATCCTGTTTCCGGGAACCACCTTCTGTGGCGATTCCAAATAGGCATCAAGGATCTTCGCATCCCACGCAATACCGGACTTCTTCATAGCGTCACTGTAGCTGAAGCCGGGAACCGTACCCGCCTGCCTGCCGATGATTCCTTCCAGGCCCGGCCCGATGCGACTGGCATGATCCGTTGCATGGCATGCTGCGCAAGACTTGAAGATGGCTTTGCCATGATCGGCGTTCTGTGCGTAGCCGGGATTCGCGGTTGCTCCTGCAAGTACGAACACTCCGATAATAGACACGCCAATCTTTCCTGCGCCTTTCATTGGGAACGTCCTTCTTTTGGATCGGAATCAGAGGTGGCGCGGCCGCGCAACGTAATCGTTGAGGTCGTCGCCAAGTCGAAGCGCGAGTGCCCCTAGCGGGCCTGTCGGGTTGTAGCCCGCATTGAAGGGATAGAGCGATGCACCGACGACAAATAGGTTCTCCGCATCCCAGTGTTGCAGATGAGGAGAGACGACGCTGGTGCGGGGATCGCTTCCCATAATCGTGCCGCCGGTGACATGGGTGGTCTGATAAACGCGACTATCGTACGGCCCCTTGCGGGGGGCTGTCGGCGGGGCCATGTCGGCCCCTGTCGCTTTGGCGATCTCGTCGATCTTCTTCGACAGATAGACGGACATCTTGCGCTCGTTCTCGCGAATGTCGAACGTCATCCGCAGGAGCGGCTGACCGTAGGCATCGACATAGGTCGGGTCGAGGTCGACATAATTCTCCCGATGCGGATACCAGCTTCCATGGGCGGATATGGTGAAATTGTGGGCATACCAATCGGCGTTGGCTTTCTTCCAGGTTGAGCCCCATTTCGGGGTTCCGGGCGGCACAGCCCGGCTCGTAATCGGCCGTCCGTTCGTCACGTTGGCGTAGACGTAGCCGCCTCCGAAGAAGCCGAGACCGCTGTGGTCGAAATTGTCGCCGTTGAACTCGTCGATCACGGTCTGTGACGCACCGGACGCCAGGAACGGGTTGATCCAGCGGTCCTTGAAGAAGACACGCGTGCCGGACATTGTCTGGTGGCAGAAATTCTTGCCGACCACCCCGTGATCGGTCTTCGGATTGTAAGGCGTCCCAATCCCCGCCATCAGCAGAAACTTTGTGTTCGACATCGTGAAGGAAGAAAGCACGACGACGTCCGCTGGCTGTTCGTACTCCTCGCCTGTTACGAGATCGAGGTAGCGAACGCCGGTCACGCGCTTGGCCTTACGATCATAAAGAATATCGAGAACATGCGTTTGCAGACGCAATTCGAAGCCCTTGCGCTTTCTGAGCATAGGATAGAGCAGAACTTCGGGGCTCGCCTTGGCATTGGCTTCGCAGATGAAGCGCTCGCAATGACCACAAAACTGGCACTGACCAAGCTGCATGCCATCGGGGTTGGTGTAGGCCTCCGGCGAATTCGCCGCCGGCATGGGAAAAGGCTTGTAGCCTAGCTTCTTGGTTGCCTCGCTGAAGATCACGCCCGCTTCGGTGATAGGCAGAGGTTTTTGCGGAAACTCGTTCTGCCGCGGTGCCTCGAACGGATTTCCGCCCTCCTGCACCTTGCCACGCAGATTTCCTGCCGTGCCGGCAATGCCGAACAGCTTTTCGAACTGATCGTGATAGGACTCCATTTCGGCATAGCTGACGCCCCAATCCTGGATCGCCATTTCAGCTGGAATAGCCTTCTTTCCGTACCGGTTCTCAAGGTGGGTGCGCAAAACGGGGTCAGATTCGCTCCAGCGCCAGGTCTGCCCGTTCCAGTGATTGGCCGCACCGCCCATTCCCTCGCCGGGCTTGAAGGCCTGGAGACGCCGTATCGGCAGTGCCGTTTCGCCGTCATTATGGCGAAGCGTGTAGGTCTGGACGGACCAATCCTGAAAGAGATCACCATGCACGTCCCAGCGCAGTTCGTCGCGCTGCGATGGCAGGCTTGTTGCGGCCGTGTGGGTGCGATCGATTCCACGTTCAAGGACGACGACATCGACGCCCTTGGCTGTCAGCTGGCGAGCAGCCAGCGCCGCTGTAAATCCGCCGCCAACGAAAACGACCGTGCGATGTTTCAAGCGTGTAGCCATGATTTCTTCCCTTAGGCGAAGTCGGCGATGGATTTCGGATCGGCGGCACCCGGGAAGAGCTTGCCACGGAAATCGACCATGTCCTGGGAATGAATCGCGGGTAGACCTGGATAGCCGATCGCCTTCCAAAACACCTTGCCGACATTGCTGCCGTAAACGGGATCGGCGAAACAAGCTTGTTCAAATAGCGGATAGACGAGCTCGTTGAACCACGAGGCGAGCTGGACGCGCTCGTCCGTCACCTTGCCATCGGCAATTTCGTGGAGAAATCGGTCGGCGCCACTCTCATCCAATTCACTAAAGGCCTTGCCATTGCGTTTCCGGCAGGCCGCATCCGCGGCAGCGAGGCCCGCCTTGAAAAACTGCTCGGGTGTGAGCGGCAATTGGTAGCCCAGTTCAGGCTTACCCTCTCGCCAGGGGCCGCGCATATAAAGGCGCGCGCCTTTACCGAAAGCGCCTGCCAGTTGTCGGTCGATGTAGGCTGCAAGCCCGCAATCGACGCCGCCGGGTGTCAGCGCATCCGCAGGACACATCACGTTGACCATTAACTCGACGAAGCCGGCTTCGTCCGGGCCGAATGACAGGTAGCCGGGCACTGGCGACGGCAACTTGGCAGCGATAGTACTCGCGGAAGCATCCGCGGATTGGGAGGGGGCCGGTTCGGATGCTTCCGCGGTCGTCGCGGCTGTTCCTATCAGGACGCCCGAGGCCAGTGAAGCTGCGCCCGTGGCGGCGGCAACGCCGAGAAAGCCGCGACGGTTCGGACGGAAGGTTTTGTCGCTTGGATCATTGGTCATCGGAGTTGCTGTCCACTTTTTTATCGCGGCGTAATCGCGTGATCATCCATGTACGAGACGTCCCCTTCCGTGCAGCCAAAGCGTTGATCGCCTCATGCAGAGCTCAGACTCACGTTCGTGGTCGGGCCGGCTGGAGCCGCTCAGCTGATCTGAGCGAGTGGCGCGATGGTGGCGGTGAGCAGCGAGCCGGCAACGGTTAGGCCGACATCCTCGCTAATTCCATGAGGGCTCCTTTGCTGCACGTCGGCTCGGCGCGAGAGCCACTGTTTCAATCGCTGTGGAGGCGGCCGCGTGTTTGGCCAACCCGGTGGACCTCATGATCGGACGCAGCCGGCGAAATTAGAAATTCCGTTTGGGAATGCATTCGATAAGCGTGGGGGTATCGTTGCCTAAAGGCGCCGTGCGCGTCTGCGGCGGCCCGTCCGTCTTCGATCAGCCATCGAGGAGGGCTCCGTACTCGGGGTGTGTGGGGCGACGTAGGAAAACATAATGGGGCACTTCGCGATCACCTTTTTTCACGGCGTCGCAACGCTTAGAAAACGCCATGCGCCAGCCGCGATCCGTACCCTCGGTTCTGTGGCACCTTCGTGTGGAGCATCGTGGGACTGGTACGTGGTCTAGGTCGCTTCAGAGGCCAATGGATCTGACCGATGCTCTACGATGCGCAAATCACCTATCCGCCGGTCAACACTCTAAAGTCCTTCGCGTGAACGTATGGATCGTGGACGGCCTGGCGACCGGTCCCGCTGGCCATAGCTGACGTTTCGCTTCTAAACGCGCATGACAGTGGTGCGGCTCGCCGCCGGCGAGCTCTTCCTGCATTCCCCGGCGGAGCTCACCGGGACACCGTGGTATGAAATTGTCCGGCTCGGCAGCGTTCGGTTCATCGCCGAACTATGTCCACTACTGGTGGAATCACAGAGTAGAAGGATGCTTTCCCCGAGGCCTCGCGCCACGCATCACGGAGCTGGCGAGGCGAGACCCAGGATATCGTCACCTCGATCGTTCATTTCGATGTAACCACGCGGACGATCATCGTAGGTCGCGTCGCAAGCTCCGTTTTGCGTCACGAAGACGAGGTCCTGCGGTCTATCCTACGCGGAGCGGGCTTGCGCCGCGGACGCAAAGGCAACAAGACAGCCCGTCACCACCCCATCAGGTTTTCTATCATTTTCCAAGTTGTCGTCATCCAGCACCAAGTCGATTACCGGAAGTGCGCGACAGAATGCTTGTCTAGAGTTACTTCAAAAAGTTCGAGCGCGTCGAGCTCGTTCGCTCGCTCGATTGATATGTGATGCGTAGACTGCCTGCCTGTCCTAGTCGGTAGCGCTTTCACGATTGGTCATATCGGCGGCATCACCTCATTATTTCACAATATGTGATTTTGCGCGCATGTACTGCCATCGCGGGTAAGGTCCGGCAAATCGCGCCAAACTACCGCTAACGAGAAGGCGGATTCCGCGTATTTCGGATCAGGCAAGATCAACGGGCGCCGCGCTCGGCGGCGGCACATTCAGGTAGTTCGCAACCTTCAATGGCGTTTGTGCGTCCTAGACCTTTGTATGGTTCCGTGACCCCATTAGATGACGGGTCGTTACCTAGGTTCGATTGAGCCGTTCTTCCCGATCGTCTTAGGGTGCATGCGTTGGAAAGACGCGCGCGCTCATCGCGCACAATGGCGAAAGAAGGAAGATCGACGAACACTACGATAAAGCCTAGAGGAGACCAACGATGCTGAACCGCTCCGAAAGTCTTAAACATGGCAAAGCCGCGCGATGCGCGGTCTGTGATCGCAAGTTTGGTCTCGTTCGGCACTACTCGTGGCGAACCGCTCTTTGTTCCAGGATCTGCGTCGATCGCTTCAGAACTCGCCGGGAAAGTGATCGCAATTGGCTCACCTGGCTCCAAATCGCCTTGAACGAAACGCCAGAGAATAACGCGAGGGCGCTATGACGTTCCAGATCTCACAACGAGGCAGGCAATATTGGCAAACGGCACGCACGCTGCTTCGCGCCGCCCGAACCATGACCGACGAAGTGGTCGCGAGCCGGCTCAAGGCCCTTACCGATGATTGCGAGTCGGCGAGCCGGCCAACGCATTGGCTCGCTCGCGGGCCGATGCGGCGGCAAGCGATTGGCAGATGATGGCTATCACCGAATAGCGGGTTTGGAGCGAACATGGGCGCGATCTTCAATTTATCCCAAGGCTCGGGTGCATCTGTCTGGTTCAGAACACGCCTGGATCACGCGGGGCAGGTCATTCGGTTCGTCTCGATGCCAGAGCGCGAGAGCACTCGCCTGGTTCGAGAAGCTCGTGCGATCCTAGGACGGCATCTTTCCGCCGGCTGATCCGCTTTGTGCGCAGCAGGACAAGGTGCAGGATAGTCATCTAGCAACCGATGCCAATGTCAGTCGCGGTGACGGGATCCTCTCATGAATAAGATCATCGCGTGCTCTGTTGTCTCTCGTCGCCGGGCCGATCGATGTCGAAGTTGCATCCATGGCACGTTTGATCACGCCTTTGCTGATCGCGTGATCGACTGGAAGATCATTCTCTTTCTACGCAAAGCTGGAGAGTGCGCGCCATGAAGCGCGTCAGGCTCCTTATCTGCTTCGGTGAAATGCGAAATTCAGTCTTAATCAGCTCAAAAGGGAAATCGACAATGACCAAGCTCAAGCTTCTCGGCGTGGCCGCACTTCTGTCGTCGGCAATTATGTCGCCGGTCCTGGCGCAACAGGCAGTACAAGAACCGGGAGCGGCGGCTTTCTACCAAAGCCTCGGTGTCGGGTCCCACAGCTACCCGGCCGCGAATGCGTTTGCCTACACCCGTAATTTCGATCTGTTAGTGGTGACGCCGCCGGTTAAGCGTCATGCCCGCCGTTCGTCGCGGCATTGATGAGCGCGACTATCGCGATCTCATGAGATCGGCAGCCTCGAATTCGAAGCTGCAAACGCTTAAGCAAATCGCTAGAACGTAAGTTCTTGTGCGACTAGGCTGCCCGATAGTTTTTGAAAACAACGCTCGAATTGTGTGGAGGACTGTCAATAGCCCTCCAGTGATTCGAACCCCAACCACTAGATACACTCAGTGCAGCCTTGCTGCACGCCACCTTGTGGCGAACCATTTTTGAGAAGCGCAGCTTGCTGCTCAGGTCCCCAAGACAGATACAATTGCGACGACCGCATCGCTGTCAGTAGCCACTGTTCTATTGGAAAACGGGGCAATGAAATCGTGCGCCTGCGGGGGCAACCGTGTTCGAGCTACCCGATGAGAATGGAGAGAGGACAGGCGGATCGTGCCCAAACTTTTCTCTGTGCCCCGGCTGTACCCCGTGATTTCCGGGGCACAGGCGGCGGGAGGAGATATCGCAACTTATTGAGTTTGTTTGATTTCTGGTGGGCGCACAAGGGATCGAACCTTGGACCTCTCCCGTGTGAAGGGAACGCTCTCCCGCTGAGCTATGCGCCCGGGAATTTCGTGCTTGGTCGGCGGCCTGAGCATCAGGCCAATAGACTTCCGAAGCACGCCGTCAGAGCCCGCGATTTACGAAGCGCGGGCTATTCGTGTCAACCTCTAAAGCCGGATTTACGCCCCTTGGCGGGCGCGGGAGGCGTGGGCCTGCAGCGCCCGGATGCGCTCGGCGAGCGTGCCGCCCGGCGGCTGGGCGCCCGCAGCCGCGGTGCCATTCGCCGCGGCGCCGTTGGCAGTCCTGGCGGCCGGCTTGGCCTGTTCCGAATCCAGGATCGCCTCGATCGCCGAATGCGGGCCTTCGAGCTGCATCGCGAGCTTTGCGACTTCGGCGGCGATGTCGTTGATGCGCTCGCGCAGCAGCGCGTTCTCCATGCGCTCGGTCGCCCAGGTGCTTTCCGCCTGCTGCTGGATCGCGTTGATGTCGCGCTGCAGTTTCGCGCGCTCGTCACGCGTGACCCGAAGTTGCTCCTCGAGCGTGGCCTTTTCCGTCTTCAGCTTGTCCAGCGCCGGCCATTTGCCGCTGTTGGTCAGGTCGATCTCGCCGCGCAATTCCTTCACCGTGCGCTCGGCGGCCTCGGCGGCCTGACGCAGCTGATTGTTCTCGAAATCGCGCTCGGCGAGCAGCTTGCCCTGGGTCGCAAGCCGCGCCTCGAGATCGTTGACGCGGTTGCCGAGCATCTCGGCTTCCTTGACCTGGACGATGAGCTGGCGGTCGAGATCGGTGACGCGCTGGCTCAGGTTCTCCACGCGCGAGCGCGCGTCGGTGAGGTCGCGCGTCGCGACTTCGGACTCGCCGCGCTCCTGTGTGAGCCGCGCCTGGGTCGTGGCGAATTCCTTCTCGGCGTCGCCGACCCGGCCCTTCAATTCCTCGATGTGCGTGCGCACCGCGACCAGCTCGACCTGGCGGCTGTCGGCCATCATGGAGCGGTCGTTGAGCTCGGTGTTGAGCTTGCCAAGCTCGTTCTGCTTGTCGCTCAGCGCCTGTTCGGCGAGCCGCAGCGCCTCGGTCTTGGCGGCGTGCTCTTCCTCGGTCGCGCGAAGCTGTTCCTTCACCGCCTTCTCGCGCGCTTCCAGCGAAAAGATCGTGGCGTTCTTCTCGCCGAGCTCGATCTTCATGCGGTTGATCGCATCGGTCTTCTTGCCGAGATCGGCGAGCTGGCTGGTGGTGCGGTTCTTGAGTTGGTCGACGCTCATCTCGAGCCGCCGCGCCGACATCGCGAATTCCGCGCGCAACTGGTCCTTGTCGGCCTGGATCTCCGCCATCGACAGCGGCGTTGCGGCCTCGAGCCGGCGCGTGGTCAGCCGCACGGCTCGGTTATGCACCAGCGGCACGATCATCAGGCCGCACAGCATCGACACCAGGAAACCGATCGCCAGATACATGATCGGTTCGATCATGAAACGCTACTCCCGAGACTCACGGAGAATGATCCGTTCACCATGCCATGGGGCGAGGGGAAAAGGCCAGAGCGTTGCGGCGTTAACATGAATCCGTAGAGTTGCGGGGAGGCGTGCTGCCCGACCGTTGATCGGAGGTCGATCAGAACGGGTTCCATGTCGCGCGCGGCGTGTATTTCAGGTAGCCGATGTTGGCGCCAAGCCGCAGCCCGATGCCGGAGCGGATCGGCACCAGCACGATGTTGTTGGCGGTCAGCGCCGTCATGCCGAAGCCGCCGATGATGTAGGCCGAGCCGTCGAGGCCGGCGAAGCGCTGATAGATCGCATTCGTCGCCGGCAGGTTGTAGACCAGCGTCATGGTACGCGCGCCGTCGCCGCCCCAGTCGAAGCCGACCGAGGGACCCTGCCAGTAGACCCGAAGGTCGCCGGCATTCTTGGTGTAGAGCGTGCCTTCGCCGTAGCGCAGGCCCGCGACAAAGGCGCCCGAGCCTTCCTCGCCCAGGATGTAGCCGTTCGGCAGGCCCCATTGGCTGACCGCGCGCTCGATGATCGAGGCTAATCCGCGCGAGACGTTGCCGAAGAAACGATGGCCGGCGGTGACGAGTTCGTCCGGCCCGAAAACGTCGGGACCTGGCTGACGTTGCGGCGGCGGCAGATTGGCCGCGGGCGCCTGCTGCTGCGGATACGCTTGCTGCTGCTGCGGGTACGCCTGCTGCTGCTGCGGATATGGCTGCTGCGGGTATTGCGGGGGCGGCTGCTGCGCGGACGGCGGGGGCGCCTGCTGGGCCGAGGCCGGCACGCTCCAACACACCAGCGCGGCGACGGTCACCGCGGCAAGCCGTGAAACGAAAGTCATGAATCTACCCCTGATATCGCAACCTGGGCGTCGCCCTTAACCTGACGCCAATGGCAGAGGCTCTAGCCTGCACCCAGTGTCCCCTCGATTCGAATGTTATCGGTACGAACTATGACGGCAGAACGGCAGGAAAGATACGGTTTTGGCCGCCAAATCGCCTTTATTGCCCAAAGTCTTGCCGTCCTGATCGGGCTCGCGGCGGGCGTTTTCGTGGCCTGCCAGGCGTCTGCGGCGCTGGCCGCCACCACCGAGCGGATCGTGGTCAACCGTTTCAGCGGTCTGGCCATCGAAGGCTTCGATCCCGTGGCCTATTTCATCCAGAACGAGCCGGCACTGGGACTTCCCGATTTCGAGGCCGCGCAGGCCGGCGCGGTCTGGCGCTTTCGCAATGAGGGCAATCGTGCCTCATTCGTGGCCCATCCGGAAATCTATGGTCCCCAGTTCGGCGGCTATGACCCCGTCGATGTCGCCCGCGGCGTGGCGCTTGCCGGTAATCCCCGGTTCTTCGCGGTCGTCGGGCAGCGTCTCTATCTGTTCGGGATCGAGACCCACCGCGACGCTTTTGCTGCCGATCCCGACCATTACCTGCCGGAAGCCAAGGAGCGCTGGCCGGCGCTCGAGGACACCCTCTCTCAATAGGCAACTGGCCAAGGCAGCGTGCGCGGCCTGCTTCTGTTTGCAAGTCGCGACGGCAGGTGGCAGTCCGCTGCGCCGCAGTGTATCAAGCCCCGGCAAGCCACCTTGATTCGCTAGAGTTCGCCGCACGCCGATCAGGTTCCGGCGGATGTTGGGAGATCCTATGTCCGGTACGTCGTCAGGTTCCGCTCCCGATGCCCTCGAACTCGCCGCGCTGTTGTGCTCGCGGGTTTGTCACGATCTCATCAGCCCGGTCGGCGCCATCGTCAACGGGCTCGAAGTCCTCGACGACAATCCAAAACCTGAAGACCGGGATTTTGCGCTCGATCTGATCCGCAAGAGCGCGAAGACGGCATCGGCGCGGCTGCAGTTCTGCCGGCTGGCCTTCGGTGCGGCGGGATCGTCGGGCGCGCAGATCGATCTCGGCGACGCGCAGAACATGTCGAGGGGCCACATCGAGGACGGCAAGACCACCATCGCGTGGAATCTGCCGCGCCTGTTGCTGCCGAAGAACCGCGTCAAGCTGCTGCTCAACATGATGGTGATCGCGCAGCAGACGATTCCGCGCGGCGGCACGCTCACCGTCGATCCCGTCGGCGAGGGTGAGACGATGAGCTTTCGCGTCACCGCGACCGGTCTCAATGCGCGGCTGCCGCAGAACATCGCCGACCTGCTCGCGGCGGCGCCGGCGTCGGGCGTCGATGCGCATGCGGTGCAGCCGCATTACACGCGGCTGCTTGCGGACGCCTGCGGGCTCAAAGTGGGGCTCAGGATGGAGGGCGAGGCGGTCGTCGTTACCGCTTCGTAAACGCTCCTCTAACAAACATGGTTAACCAACCATTGAAAAACGGCCGCCGGAATCGGTGATGCCGTCTTATCTCTTTGTTGAGCCCATTCATTTCCGGTTACTCAACCAAGTTTAAACGGTTTGCATAGAAGCTGGCCATGCTTTGAGAGGCGCGTCGACATCGCGCGCCGCAGCGGGGTGTGAGCCAGTTTCATGGATGATCTATTGCGGGAGTTTCTGACGGAGACGAGCGAGAGCCTGGACACCGTCGACAATCAGCTGGTGAGGTTCGAGCAGGAGCCGAACAACGCCAGGATATTGGACAACA
>Ga0207707_10001815_pt1 | contig 19580 bp, 16 predicted proteins | sample KBSC83BmetaG_FD_184336 | JGI IMG/M metagenome (GOLD analysis project Ga0207707, IMG submission 184336) | Corn rhizosphere microbial communities from Kellogg Biological Station, Michigan, USA - KBS C8-3B metaG (SPAdes) (version 2) | ecosystem: Host-associated > Plants > Roots > Rhizosphere ...
CCTACAGGGCAAGCCACATCAGGTGGACAGTGCTCACACCACCGCTGGATATCCAGGGATGGAAGATGGGTGCGCCACCGCGGCCCCATCGCACTGGCAAATACCGCGTGTCTACGACCGCGCTCGTGCAGGATGCGGACGGTCATAACGCGATCAATGTCGCTGATCTTGCGGTTGCAGCCGTTGATGAGGCTGAACATCCACGCTTTATCGGCAAGCGATTTACGGTGGGCTACTAGCGGTACGGGCAAAGGCGCGGCTACGCCGGCGAGTCCGTTGCGAGGGGGAGCAGTGAACTGCGGCCCGAGAAACTCGCGCGCACTGTGCTATCGTTATCGGTCCTCCAAAAAAGGCCTCTCATGCAGCAGCAAAGCGGCCGGGCCCCCCTGCGGGTACCGGCGAGACTCGGCGATTACTCGGTTAACGCGCGGATCGTGGCGATCAGCGCACTGGCGCTGGCGGTTGGCGCCGTGGCGGCCCTGGTGGCCGACGGTCTGCAGAAGCTCATCGGACTGATTACGAACCTGGTCTTTTATCAACGGGTCGCGACTGGCCTGGTCGCGCCGGGTCTGGGTGAGCATCACTGGTGGCTGATCGTCAGCGCGCCTGTGCTCGGCGGTCTCATCGTGGGACTCATGGCGCGGTATGGTTCCGAGGCGATCCGCGGGCACGGCATGCCGGAGGCGATCGAGGCGATCATGCGCGGCGGGAGCAAAATCAGCCCTCGCGTGGCCTTGTTGAAGCCGATATCCGCGGCGATCTCCATCGGCACCGGCGGCCCGTTCGGCGCCGAAGGCCCCATCATCATGACGGGGGGCGCCTTTGGCTCGCTGATGGCGCAGTCGCTCTCTCTGACCGCCGATGAGCGCAAGACGTTATTGGTCGCCGGCGCAGCCGCCGGCATGGCGGCCACATTCAACGCGCCCCTGGCATCGATTCTGCTGGCCGTCGAATTGTTGCTGTTCGAGTTCCGGCCGCGCTCTTTCGTGCCGGTGTCCATTGCAGTGGTCGTCGCAACAGCGATGCGCTGGCACTTGCTTGGCGTTACGGCGCTCTTCTCGACGGAGCACGCGCTCCCGACGCTCACGCCGATCGTTCTGCTTCTGTGCGCCGCGGCGGGTATCGTCGGCGGATTCGTCGCATGGTTCGCGACTTCCCTCGTGTATTTGTCCGAGGACGCGTTTCGCAGGCTGCCGATTCACTGGATGTGGTGGCCGGCAATCGGCGGCCTCATCATCGGAGTCGGCGGCCTATTCGAGCCACGCGCGCTCGGCGTGGGCTACGACGTGATCGGCACCTTGTTGGCGGGCCATGCCACGCTGGCACTGATCGTCGGCATCCTCGTTGTCAAGACGCTGATCTGGAGCCTGTCGCTCGGTTCCGGCACATCCGGTGGCGTGCTGGCACCGGTGTTCATGATCGGCGCGGCGCTGGGCTCTTTGCTGGCCTATGTGTTTCCGCCGGTCGCGCCGGGTTTCTGGGCGCTGATGTCCTTGGCGGCAGTGGTGGGAGGCGTGATGCGCAGCCCCCTGACCGGCGTGGTGTTCGCAATGGAGCTGACGCATCAGTGGGACGCTCTCATGCCCCTGGTGGTCGCATCGACAGTCGCATTTCTGCTGTCGGTGCTGGTGCTCAAGCGCTCTGTGTTGACCGAGAAGGTGGTGCGCAAGGGTACCCATCTGACACGGGAATACTCCATCGACCCGTTGGAGATCTTTTTGGTCGGCGAGATCATGCCCAACAGCTTCCTGGGCTTCCAGAGCGGTGCCAGCCTCGCCACTGCCGTGCAGGAGGCGGAGGCGACGTGGTCCGGGGTCGGAAAGCAGAAACTCGCCGACATCCAACGCCTGTACCCCATTCTCGATGCGGCCGACCATTTGGTCGGAGTGGTGACGCGTCAGCAGCTGCTCAGCGCCGGGGTCCGGCTCACCGCAGATTCGCCCGCGAACATCGATGACCTGATGGTGAGGGACGTGGTCGTGGGATATGCCGACATGACGCTGCGTGAGCTGGCCAACCTGATGGCGGAGCGTCAGGTGACGAGTGTTCCGATTGTCGACCGCAAGAACGGACGCCTCGTGCTGGGCGTGATGGCGCTCGATCACGTGCTGGAGGCCCGTCTGCGGGATGTCAACGAAGAGCACAAGTCGGAGCGGGTACTGGATTGGCTGCAGATCAGTGCGCTCGGCGGGGGTCGTGTTCTGGTGCAAAGCCAGCCGGAGGGTAAGCGCTCCGAGACCGAGTCGGAGTGAGCGGCGCGGGATCTCGGCCGTTTCACGCTCGACGCCATCGAACGGACCGCGTGGCGGGAGAGCGGCAAGTCGGCGACGGTGCGCTCATCCTGGGCTTGAGCCCGCCGGGACCCGCAGTTCACTGTGACCGACCGCGATGGCGATGACGAGGCCAACGCACTGTTCGCCGCCGGCCGGCCGAGGTGCGACTGCCGGCTTGCCACAGTCGCCGCCGGGAGTACCATCCCCTTCGAGACTTCCGTCGGTGACGAGTCATCCGGTGTTCTCGGCTCGACGAGAGAGGGGGCAATGAACGGCATCCACGACCTGGGCGGATTGACGGGATTCGGCCCGGTCCGCGCAGAGAAGAACGAACCGGTCTTTCACGAGGACTGGCAGCGACGCATTTTCGCGCTGAACATGGCCGCGCTCGCGTTTCTGGGGCCGGTCGATCGCGCTCGGCATGCGATCGAGCGCATGAATGCGCTGGAGTATCTGACGACGAGCTACTACGAGCACTGGATTGTCGCGATCGAGACGATGGCCAAGGATCTCGGCTACCTGACCGATGAGGAAATCCAGACGGGCCAGGCGGGTCATCGCAAGCCGACACCCCATCCGGCCCCCAGCGCCGCGATGATCGAAGGGTTGATACGCGGTGGCATGCCGGCCAATCGTGATGACTCTCAGGTGAAGCCGGCCTTCGACCTCGGTACCAAAGTGCGCGCGCGCAACCTCGAGATTCCCGGGCACACCCGGCTTGCCAGGTACGTGCGCGGCAAAGCCGGTGTCGTGACAGCGCTTCACGGGTGCCACGTATTTCCTGACACCGTCGCGCACGACAAGGGCGAAAACCCACAGCCACTCTACACCGTCAGGTTCGAAGCCAAAGAGCTCTGGGGCGACAACGTCACTCGTCGCGACTGCGTCTATATCGATCTGTGGGAAACGTATCTGGAGCCCTTGCACGAAGGCCAATAGCATCATGAGCCAGCACGACGACTCTCATCACGGTGCGCCGGCACGCCAGTTCAGTCGCAGCGACCGCTCTGACGAGCACAACAGAGACTTGGCGGAGCGAGTGGCCAAGATCGAATCGCTGCTGATAGCCAAGGGCCTCGTCGACAAGCAAGCGCTCGATCGACTCGTGGAGCTCTACGAGCATGACCTCGGGCCCATGAATGGCGCCAGAGTTGTCGCGCATGCGTGGGTGGATGCGGCGTTCAAACGGCGCTTGCTGGAAAATGCGACTGCCGCCATCGCTGAGCTTGGCTGCGGCGGGCTGCAGGGCGAGCACATGGTGGTCGTGGAGAACACACCGCAAGTTCACAACGTGGTCGTATGCACCTTGTGCTCCTGCTATCCCTGGCCGGTTCTCGGACTACCTCCGACTTGGTACAAGGACGCTGCTTACCGGTCGCGTGTGGTCACGGACCCTCGCAGCATCCTGGCTGAGTTTGGTACGGCGCTGGCAGACGCTGTCGAAGTGCGTGTCTGGGATAGCAGCGCCGAGATCCGGTATCTGGTGCTTCCGGAACGTCCCGCGGGCACTGAGCACCTGAGCGAAGATCAGCTCGCCCAGTTGGTCGATCGGGACTGCATGATCGGCCTCAAGAAGGTGCGGCACTCGTGAGCGAGCAGCGACTCGCCAGTCCCGCGATCGCCGAAATGTCCGGCCCATGCGCCCTGCCGCGCCAGAGCGGGGAGCTGGTCTTCAACGATGACTGGGAGCGGCGTGCGTTTGCCATTGCCGTGAGCCTCGCCGACCAGGGCCATTTCGCATGGCGCGAGTTTCAGCAGCAGCTGATCGAGTCCATCGCTCAGGCCGAGCGGCGCGATCCGCAAAATCCCAGTCGCGATTACTATGAGAGCTGGCTGGTGTCGCTCGAGGCACTGCTGCGTCGCAAGCGACTTGCGGAGGATTGAGGTCGCGCAGCGGAGCGCGGCTATTCATTGGCCTGTGATGTCATCGCCGCGACACTGTTGAGCGCGGTCTCATACAACTGGTAGCTGTCGGGGTAGACCGCGGCGACTGGCGGGAGGCCGGCGATTCACTCGCCAATGCGGGCGGTCGCGCGAGCCAGCCCATATTGCGCCTTGGCGTACTGCGTGAGGGCGCGAGCATAGTCGTTGCGTGCCTGGGTGAGATCTTCCTGCGCCTGGATGACCTCCAGCACGGCATACGCCCCGAATTCGCGCCGTTGCTCGCTCAGCTTGAGGCTCTCGTCAGCAAGCTCGACGCTGCGTCGAGCCGGAGCCGTTTGATCCAGAGCCGCACGTGCGGCTTCGTAGGCGTCCACGACCTGCCGAGAGATGTCATCCTGCAATCGCGTGTTGAGCAATTGCTGGTGCCGCTGCGTCTGCACGCTGACGCGTAATAGCTCGGTGCGGTTGATGATGCCCCGCGCGATACCCCCGGTCCAGCTGCTGCTCGTAGTCCTGTGAGATCCTCAGCGCTTCGCTCGCAATGTCCTGAGCAGCCACCGCGTTTACCAGGTCGAAGTAGGCGCTGGCCGCGGCGAACAGCACGTCATTCTTCTGCGCCTCGGTGTCGAAGTCGGCGGCCGCCTGCAGTTGCTTTGCGACGAGCTTCCCAAAGAGGGCGCTACCGAGATCGAGCGGCAGGTTCACCGAGATCGAGCGCTGATAGAGCTCCTGGTTGACCGATGAGACCGTGCCGCCGCGAATTCCAGGCCGTCGTGGACTTTTATCAGGCCCTGGCGGATGAGCAGCGCGTGGAGTTCTGGCGATCGTCAAGTCCATCGTTGCGCTCCACGGCGGCCGGTTGAGCATCGACAGCGTGCTCGGGCGGGGCACAGAGGCCTCTCTGGTCTTTGCGAGGGAGACCGCGGACCCGGTGTCGGCGGGCGGGGGAAACGAGGCGCGCTGGGCGGGCGCCAAGTCGCAGCTAAGTCTTTGATCTGTTGGGCCTGTCCACCCGCCACCTACGGGGGTCCGCCAATCGAGGGAGGCTCATTCAAAGTGCGCAGCACGTGTCGGATTGCGGCGCATTCGCTCGTCATTAGGTAGGCGCCCTATCTGGAGGTCCCATGAAGAAGCCCGGATTCCTACCCATCCTTGTGCTGGTTCTCCTGCCCCCCTTGTCGGGTGCGCAGCAGACGAAGGGCACACCCTACGCTGCAATGGCCCCCGTCGAGCAATACCGCATTGCAGATCCCAAAGACGAGATCGCCCTCGCGCGCTCCGCGGCGCCGCCGTCCATTTCCGCCGATGCCGAGGTGCTTGTGCTCGGCAGGCGCGGGTACGAGACTGCAGTCAAGGGCAGGAACGGCTTCGTGTGCTTTGTGGAACGCTCATGGACCGCGGGTTTCGACGATCCTGAGTTCTGGAATCCCAAGCTGCGCGGCCCGAACTGCTTCAACCCGGCAGCCGTGCGCAGCGTACTGCCGCAGTACTTGCAGCGCACCGAATGGGTACTGGCTGGAGTCGGCAGGACGCACATGATCGAGAAGGCGCGAGCCGCCTTTGCCAACGGCCACTTTACTGCCCCGGAAGCGGGTTCGCTGTCTTTCATGCTGTCGAAGCAGGGTTATCTCAGTGACGACTCGGCCGGCCCCTGGCTACCCCATGTGATGTTCTTCGTTCCGCACGGGCTGGCGGCGGCCTGGGGCGCGGGGCTGAAAGCCTCACCCATCCTCGGCGCCGACGGCAGTTCGTTCGAACCGAGCGTGTTGTTCATCCCCGTGAGACGCTGGTCGGACGGCTCTCCCGCGCCGTCGCCGTCCAGCGAACACCAGCACAGCCCCTGAAGTCCTCGTGACCGCGATCGGGCAACAGCCACTGAGCAGTCCTGTACGAATCCCGAGAGCTGTCGTCCGCGCGCCACGGCTGAGCGCGCTGATACCCGGACTTCGAGCGTCGCGGCGGTTCTTACCCGTGTTCCCGGTTGATGCATACATCACCATCGCGTTTGCCACCCGAGAAGGATGGCGAGGTTCGCATGAGGTCGAGGTGGTCCATCGACGCCGACGGAGTGACAATGCATGCGCGGTTTGAAAATACGAAGGGCGAGGTTTTCTAGCAGAGCGGTCACAAGGTGATGTCCAGCACGAGAGTCCGGCAGGAAGCCGAGGGGCAGCCTTGAAAGAAGGCGGCTCACCAGACCTCGTGATCTGCACCAGCCCTTGTCCGTACGGCAACGAGAGACGGGTAGCGGAGGCGCGCGGTGCGCAAATTAGCAGCTAAGTCTTTGATCTATTGGCTCCCCGGGTTGGAATCGAACCAACGACCAACGGATTAACAGTCCGACGCTCTACCGCTGAGCTACCGGGGAACACGGTGGGCTGCGAAGAAGGCGGCGAATTCTCCGGAAGGCGCCTCGGATAGTCAAGGAACCGGGCCATTCGCGCGAGCCAGACCGGTCCGCCGAGGCCCGCGGCCGGCGGGCGCAGAATCCACCGTCGCACGCAGCAGACCGCGGCCGGCGGGTGCAGAACCCGTTACGCCCCCGCGGCCGCTCCCCGAACCGCCGGCACCGTGACCTTGACGCTCTCGCTGAGCATCTCGGGCCCAAAATTGGCGACCCGCTCGAGAAAGGCGCTAGTGACCTCATACCCGCGAGGCACGAGCAGTGTCCCCAGGTGGGTGCGTACGTCCTGCATGATCACCATGCCGACGGTGACCGACCGTAGGGGCAGCTCGAGGGCCTCGGCCAAACCGGTGCCGGCGCCGAGCTGCTGCGCGAAGTGCTCGAGAAGGTCCGCACCGAAGCGGGCGGCCCGCCGCCGCAGGCTCTGGATGGCTATTTCCGGAGCGTGTCCCTGGGTCGTGAGGGCATCGAACTCCAGGGTCAGTCCCAGGATGCGCGTGCCGAGGCCGACGGAGCCATCGCCGAGCCGGGCAACCTGCTCATCGCTCCAATTCTGGGCGACGAGAATCTGAATCACCGGCTCGAGCCTCGGGATGTTCTCCAGGAGCGAGGAGGTCACATCGGGCACGCCGGCCGCCAGGGTCTTCTCGGCCGCCGTCAGCTGCTCCCCGCAATAAAGCTTCTCGACAAGCGTCTGAGGCAAGGACAGATACCCGAGCTGGGAGAGCATCGCAGCGGCCTCGAGCTGCCAGAAATGGCGGCAGTCGAGGGTATCGGCGAGTTCGACGGCCAGGCGCTTGACGCGGTTGGCGCGGCCGAAGGCGACGGGGTTGGTGATCGCCAGGACATCCGTGAGCGCCTTGATGCACCCGATGAGGGTCTCCTTGAGGATCGAGCGCTCGGCGTTCACGAGCCGGTGCTGCATCACCCCGGATTCGACGGCGGCCTGCAGCTGATCCGGAGGGCAAGGCTTGGTGAGGAAGCGAAAGATCTGCCCTTGGTTGACGGCGGCGGCGGCAGCGTCGCGTCCCGGGTCGCCGGTGAGCAGAATCCGGGTCGCATCCGGATAATGGCTCATCACGCGATGCAGGAGCGAGGCGCCATCCATGCCGGGCATACGCATGTCCGACACGACGACGGCGGCGCCGCCGATTTTCTTGAGCACCTTCAGGGCCTCATCGCCGCTCAGAGCGGTATGCACCTCGTAGTCCTTGCGCAGGTGCAGGACCAGCCCTTCAACGATTCGAGCCTCGTCGTCCACGCAGACCACGCGCGGAAGTTCCCGTTCACTCATGCATCGGAGTCCTTTGATCTCGCGTTGACACGTCGCACGCACTCGTCCCAGCCGAACGGTGCACTGATGGAGGCCAGGTAACTCGCCTCGACGCGCGGGTCCGCGCTCAGGCGCGTACCGAAAGCGCTGGCGTCGTCGCCTTCCACAAACGCATGGGCGACCGCCACCGCGGCCAGAACGTCAAACTCCGATTGCGCCAACCGCTGCGGCAGGTGGTGGTGAGCGACGGCCTCGATGACGGGGTAGGGCAGGCCCCAGATACCCAGCAGATAGGCGCCGATCTCGGCGTGGGAGGCACCGATGACCTGCGTCTCGGCAACATGCAGCGGGATGCCCTGGCTGGCGGCCAGCTCGGTTGCCTGATGCAGGTCCGCAGGACACTCCTGCGCCAGGATCCAGTAACCGATATCGTGCAGCAACCCCGCGAGCATCGTGTCATCGGCAATCAGGGTGCCCGCGGTGAGCGAGCTTGCGACTGAGGCGACCGCGTGCGCGTGCGACTGCAGTTTGTGAAGATCGAGCACACCGGAGGCGCCTCTGGGCCATTGCGCAAATATCTCGAGCGATACGGCGAGATTGCGGATCGCCGTGAATCCCAGATAGTTCACCGCCTGCTCGATGTTGGTGATCCGGCGCGCCAGGCGGAAGAAGGCGGAGTTGACAACCTGCAGTACACGGGCCGTCAGCGCTGAATCTGCCGAGACCAGCGCAGCGACTTCCTGCAATGTCACGTTCTCGTCCCTGACGATGTCACGCAGCTTGGTGTAGATGTGCGGCAGTGAGGGGAGCTTGCGAATCCGGCCGACGATCGCGCGCAGGTCTGGGCGGTTCAGAAGATCCTGCAGCAGCAGACAGCGCTCGATGACGGTCTCCAGCTGGCGCGGCTGGCAGGGCTTGCTCAGATACTGATGGGCATACGGGACGAGGCGGATGGTCTGCTCGAGCTCGGAGTAACCTGACAATACGATGCGCACGGTCTGTGGCCAGCGGGTGCTCACTTGCTCCAGCAGCTTGGCGCCGTCCATCCCCGGCATGCGCATGTCCGTCACGACCAGATCGCAGGGCTGGCGCTGCAGGTGCTCGATGGCGAGCTCACCGCTGGTGAGGAACTCCATCTGCCACTGTGCACCAAAGCGGTGGAGCCGCGCCTTCAGGCCCTCCAGCACCGGACGCTCGTCGTCCACGAACAGGAGCCGTTTCATGGCGCGGCCTTCACGGTCGAGCGCCCGCCTGCCGGCAGACGCAGCAGGAATCGCGTTCCCTGGCCAACGACGCTGTGCACGTCGATCCGGCCCCCGTGCTTCTCGGCGATGATCGACCGCGCGATCGCAAGTCCCTGGCCTGTGCCCTTGCCGACCGGCTTGGTCGTGAAGAAGGGATCGAAGATCTTGTCCAGGTGCTCTTGCGGAATGCCGCAGCCGTTGTCCTCGATCGAGATCTCGACGTGGCCGCCGACCGTCGCCGTCGTGATGGTGATGATGCCGGTGTCGACAGCCTTGCCGGACTCGGCAATGGCATGGGCGGCGTTGACGATGAGATTGAGGAACACCTGGTTCATCTCACCGACGTTGCAAGGCACGAGCGGCAGCTCCCCGAAGTGCGTGCGGATCTGAGCGCTGTACTTGTATTCGTTGTGAGCGACGGTCAGCGTCGTCTCCAGTGCATGATTCAGATCGGCGCTGCTGTGCTCCAGGCTGTCCGGATGCGCGAATTCCTTCATGGCGCGGACGATCGCAGCGACGCGCTCCACTCCCTCCAGGGTGCGCTCGAAGGCCTTGGGCATCTCCCGGGAGAGAAACTCCAGATCGATCTCCTTCTCGATCCGGGCAGCCATCTCACCCGAAGCGGTGCCCGCTATCGTCTCTCGATACGCCTTGAGCAGCCGATCGAGCTCTGTCTGGGCTGACTGCAGGAAGGTCACGCTGTCGCCGATGTACTGGATGGGCGTGTTGATCTCGTGAGCGATTCCCGCGGCGAGTCGTCCCACGGACTCCAGCTTCTGGGCGAGGCGCAGCTCGATGGCCATGCGCTCGCGTTCGCGCATCTCCCCGTACAGCTTCTCCTGCAGCTCGCGTTGCTCGCGTTCCTGCGCGAGCTTGGCGGTAATGTTCGCGCCCACGCCGACATAGTAGAAGATGTGTCCGGTCTCGCTGCGTACGGGGGCCAAGACCAGGCCCGCCCAGAATCGGGACCCATCCTGTCGCCGTGCGAGCACTTCGAGGTTGCTCGTCGTCGTGCCATCGCGCACCGCCGCGGCGATGCGCTCGAACGCCTCGGCATTGTCCTCCGCAGGTACGAGCATCGCGGGGCTGCGGCCGATCAGCTCGGAGGCCTCGTAGCCGTGGTCGGTGGCGAGTGCGCGGTTGGCGTAGACGATGATCCACCGCTCGCGACAGACGTCGAGCACCATGACGTGGGACCTGGCAGAGTCCAGAGCGCTGTTGCGCAGGTCGAGCTCGCTCTGCAGCCGCTCGCGATCCGCGCGCTCGGCTACGAGCTGAGCGTGCAGTTCGTGAAGGGCGGCAGCGGCCTGGTCGTCCAGGGCCGGGACTTCCGCCAGCAAGTCCGCGGTCGGTATCGGCATGACCCCCAAGTCTGCGCTGCGAGCCCGGTGCCCACGACCTCGCCCGCGTCTCAGATCTGAAAAAAAGATGTGCTGCAGTGCATAAACGGCGCTCCCGGGGTTTGAGTCGCCCGAAGGGCGGGCGCTATAGTGTGACTCAAATAACACCTGCAGCAGATGGGACATCAGCTCTTGAGCCCTCCGCCCGGCACACCGGTCAATGCCTTCTCGATCGACGTCGAGGACTATTTCCAGGTCGCCGCGCTGGCCCCCGCCATTCCGCGCGACAGCTGGCCGACGCGCGAGTATCGGGTCGAGGCCAATACCGAGCGCATCTTGAAGCTGCTGGCGGAGAAGGGCGTTCGTGGCACTTTTTTCGTTCTCGGCTGGGTGGCCGAGAAGTCGCCCGGGCTGGTGAGGCGCATTGCCGCTGCGGGACATGAGATCGCCTGTCACGGCTTCTCTCATCAGCTGATCTACAGCCAGTCACAGAGCGAGTTCCGGGAGGAGACCGCTCGCGCCAAGGGGTTTCTCGAGAACCTCCTTGGCGAGCGCGTGCTCGGCTACCGCGCGGCGAGTTTCTCGATCACGAGCCAGTCGCTGTGGGCGTTGGACGTGTTGATCGATCTGGGGTTCGAGTACGACTCTTCCATCTTTCCCATCAGTCACGATCGCTACGGTATTCCCGGCGCCTCACCGACGATCGGCCGCGTCACCGCGCCCTCGCAACGCACCCTGGTGGAGTTTCCCATGTCGGCGGCGAGCTTCATGGGGGTGCAGGTGCCGGTGTCGGGCGGCGGTTATTTCCGCATTCTGCCTTACTGGCTGACGCGCACCGGATTGAGACAGATCAACGGGAAGGCCGGGCGTCCCTTCACGTTCTACCTGCATCCGTGGGAAGTGGACCCGGGACAACCCCGAGTGAAGGTTGGCGCGTTCTCTCGGTTCCGCCACTACACCAATCTGCATCGCTGCGAGTCGCGTCTGCGTCAGGTGCTCACGGACTTCTCGTTCTCCACCATGCGGGATGTGCTTGCGGCACGCGGACTTCTGCCGCAATCCGGCACCGGCCAAAGCACCGAGGCCTCGCCCCCCGCAGCGGCTTAACTCCGCAGACCGGCCGCCCGCGACCGCCAGCGTCGCCACACAACCGCATAGGCCACCACGTTGATGGCCACCAGTGCGACCGCCAGCCCCCATTGCATCTGGCGCGTCAGCCCGGGCGGATAAAGCACGACGATGATGTAGTGCTGGAGGAATCCGCCGCCGTAGCCGGCCTCACCAGCCTGACGGCGCAGGAGGTTCTCCAGCGGAGTGAGCGGGCAGATCCGTCCGGACAATTCGATCCAACACCCCCACGCCAGCGCGGGCAGGTGCGCGTAGAGGACCCAGCGGCGCAGCCAGACCAGAAAGCCGCCGAAGATCACGAACAGCGTGAACGAGAAGTGGACGACGACGAGGGCGTCGGCCAGCAATGACCTACCCATAGCCTTACACGGACGCGCACCATGGCCCGGTGGGCCGCAACCCTCATCGCCGGCAATGCCTTGCCAGCCCGGCCCGACTCACGCCGTCTTGGCGACGAGGCGTCCTTCGATGACGCGTCGCATGCGATCGATCGCCTTCTCCAGCGTCTGCATGCTGCAGGCGAAGGACAGCCGCACGTGTCCCGGCGCGCCGAATCCCGAGCCGGGGACGACGGCGACGCCGCCTTCGTTCAGCAGCAGCTCCGCGAACTCGCCGTCTTCGCGGCAACCCAGCGCCGCCATCGCCTTGGACACATCCGCGAATGCATAGAAAGTGCCCGCTCCGGGCAGGCAGCTCACGCCGGGCAGGGAGTTCAATCCCTGGACGATAAAGTCATGGCGAGCCTTGAAAGCCTCGTTCATGCGCGCGACGCAAGCCTGATCTCCTGCGAGCGCCACAGTGGCCGCCTTCTGCGCAATGCTGGAGGCGTTCGAGGTCGACTGCCCCTGGATGGTCGCCATCGCAGTGACGATCTCCTTCGGGCCGCCGCAGTAGCCGATGCGCCAACCCGTCATCGCGTATGCCTTGGAGACGCCGTTGATGGTGACCGTGCGGTTGTAGAGCTCCGGCGCCGCCGTCAACAGGCTGCAGAAGGGCTCCGGGCCCCAGTAGATCTTTTCGTACATGTCATCAGTGCCGATGACGATGCGGGGATGGTTGGCCAACACGTCGCCCAGCGCACGTAACTCAGCACGCGTGTAGGCAGCGCCTGTCGGATTGCAGGGACTGTTGAGCAACACGAGGCGGGTCTTCGGCGTGATCGCGGCGGCGAGTTGGCGCGGGGTGATCTTGTAGCCCTGCGCCGGCCCTGCATACGGCATCACCGGCAGGCCGTCCGCCAGCAGCACCATGTCCGGATAGGACACCCAGTAGGGCGCCGGGATGATGGCCTCATCGCCCGGATCGAGCAGCGCCATGCACAGGTTGTAGATGGTCTGCTTCGCGCCGGTGGAGACCAGCACCTGCGAGCGCTCATAGCGCAGACCGTTGTCGCGCTCGAACTTCGCGATGATCGCGTCCTTCAGCTCGTTGATCCCCTCGACGTTGGTGTAACGGGTGAAGCCGCTCTTGATGGCCTCCACGCCCGTCTGTGCAATGTGCGGGGGCGTGTCGAAGTCCGGCTCGCCGGCGCCGAGTCCGATCACATCCTTCCCTTCCGCTTTCAGGCGAGCGGCACGGGCGGTGACTGCGAGCGTGGGCGAGGGCTTGACGCGCTGCACGCGTCGTGAAAGTGATACCGTCACTGGGGATTCCTGTTCGCTGGAATTTCTGGAGGCTCGGCTATATTAAGGGATCGTGACTGAAGCCACCAATCCAGTGGTGGCTTTCACGCATCACTGGATACGAGAGCCTCGATGGACTCCATTCCTTTCAAGCTCGAAGCGGATTACGCGCCGGCCGGGGACCAACCGGAGGCTATTGACAAGCTGGTCGAGGGGCTGAACGAAGGGCTTGCGCATCAGACCCTGCTCGGCGTGACCGGTTCCGGCAAGACCTACGCCGCGGCCAACGTGATCCAGCGCGTGCAGCGCCCGACGATGGTGCTGGCGCACAACAAAACGCTCGCCGCGCAGCTGTACGGGGAGTTCCGCGAATTCTTCCCGCACAATTCCGTCGAGTACTTCGTCTCTTACTACGATTACTACCAGCCCGAGGCCTATGTGCCGTCCTCGGACACCTACATCGAGAAGGATTCCTCGGTGAATGAGCACATCGAGCAGATGCGCCTGTCAGCGACCAAGGCGCTGCTCGAGCGCCCCGACTCGATCATCGTGGCGACGGTATCTTCGATCTACGGCCTCGGGGATCCGCGCACCTATCTGTCGATGATTCTGCACATCGTGCGCGGCGATCGCCTGGATCAGCGCAAGTTGTTGCGCCGCCTGGCGGAGATGCAATACACGCGCAACGAGCTGGACCTGACGCAGGGGACCTATCGGGTGCGCGGGGATGTCATCGACATTTTTCCGGCCGAATCGGAGCGCGAGGCGGTTCGTGTCGAATTGTTCGACGACGTCATCGAGTCGATCACACTGTTCGATCCTCTCACTGGCGTGATCTCGCGCAAGGTGCCGCGCTTCACCGTCTACCCGGGAACACATTATGTAACACCGCGTGACCGCCTCAGCGGAGCGGTCGATCAGATCCGGGAAGATCTGCGCATCCGCCTGAAGGAGCTGCGCGAGGGCGGCAAGCTGCTGGAGGCCCAGCGGCTCGAGCAGCGCACGATGTTCGACATGGAGATGATGAAAGAGGTCGGCTACTGCTCGGGAATCGAGAACTACTCCCGCTACCTCTCAGGCCGCGCCGCCGGGGAGCCGCCGCCGTGCCTGTTCGATTACCTGCCGCCGAAATCCCTGCTGATCGTCGACGAGAGCCACCAGACCATCCCGCAGCTCGGAGCGATGTACCGCGGTGACCGCTCCCGCAAGGAAGTCCTGGTCGAGTACGGGTTCCGCCTGCCTTCGGCCCTGGACAACCGGCCGCTGAAATTCGAGGAGTGGGAGCAGCTCGCGCCGCAGATGATCTTCGTCTCCGCCACGCCCGGAAAGTACGAGGCTTCCCGTTCCGGACAGGTGGTGGAACAAGTGGTGCGGCCCACGGGACTGGTGGATCCGCAGGTGGAGGTCCGTCCCGTTGGCACGCAGGTGGACGATGTGTTGTCGGAGATCCGCAAGCGCGTGGAGCTCAATGAGCGCGTGCTCATTACGACGTTGACGAAAAGAATGGCGGAGGACCTGACGGAGTACCTGCACGAGCACGATGTCCGTGTCCGCTACCTGCATGCGGACATCGAGACGGTCGAGCGCACCGAGATCATTCGCGACCTGCGCCTGGGGAAGTTCGACGTGCTCGTCGGTATCAACCTGCTGCGCGAGGGGTTGGACATGCCGGAGGTCTCCCTGGTCGCCATCCTGGATGCGGACAAAGAGGGTTTTCTGCGCTCGGACAACTCGCTCATCCAGACGATCGGCAGGGCGGCGCGGCACATCAACGGGCGCGCCATCCTGTACGCAGACACCATGACCGGCTCGATCCAGCGCGCGATCGAGGAAACCAACCGCCGCCGCAAGAAGCAGCTCGAATTCAACGAGGCGCACGGCATCACTCCGCGGGGTATCCAGAAGGGCGTGGCCGATATCATGGAGGGCGCGCGCTCGGAGCCGGGCAGGTCCGACAGCCGCAAGCGCACCGGCCAACCGGGGGGACGCGCGGGCAGCGTGGCCATCGAGGACACGTTGACGAGCGCCGAGTTGCGTCCCGAACAGCTCGTCCGCCGCATCAAAAAGCTGGAGGCCGAAATGCTCAAGCGCGCCCGCAACCTGGAATTCGAGACGGCCGCAAAGCTGCGCGATGAGATCGAACGCCTCAAGAAGGTGGAGTTGGGCTTCGGCGGGTAGCTCGTGTGGGCCAGTTCGCCCCACACGGGAACGAATCGTGCGGGGATGCCCTGGCAAAGACCACGCTCTTTGCCGATAGGGTAGGCTCTAGCGTATGAACGTCCCAGGCCAGGCCGCAGGAACCCGCATCGTTCTGTTGACGGTGGTGGTGGTCGTGGGCGTCTTGAAAGTCGCTGAGGACGTCTTCGTCCCGTTGGCGCTCGCCCTGCTGCTGACCTTCATGCTCGCACCCCTGGTGGAGGTCCTGCACCGGGTGCGTGTCAATCGCACTCTGGGCGTGATCGTCTCCCTGGCGATCGCGCTGACCCTGACCGCCGGGCTGGGCGATCTGGTGGTCAACCAGGTGACCGATCTCGCCCGTTCCCTGCCCAACTATCAAAGCGAGCTGCGTCACCGGATCGTCGAGCTGCGCGGAGTGCTGCGCCTGAGCGATTCCGAAACCACTCGCGCCGTGGAACAGATTACCCGGGAGCTCCAGCGCGTCGCGCCACCGGAGCCCAAGACCCCAGGGGTCACCCGGGTGCAGGTGGTGCAGACACCCGCAACCGCGCTGGAGACCCTGGGCGATGTCGTGGTTCCGCTGCTACGGCCGCTCGGCACAGCGTTCGTGGTTGTCGTGCTGGTCGCTTTCCTGCTGATGCGGCTACATGACTTGCGCGAACGCGTCATCCGCGTGCTCGGCGCACGCAATCTGTTTCTGACGACCGAGGCGCTGGATGATGCTGGGCAACGCATCAGCCGCTACCTGCTGATGCAGATCCTGATCAACGGCTGGACCGGCTTGTGCGTAACGGCGGGCTTGTGGTACCTCGGCGTGCCCAATGCCGCCCTGTGGGGCGTGCTCACCCTGATGCTGCGCTTCATTCCCTACGTCGGTGTCTGGGTGGCGGCGGCGATGCCGTTCATCCTGTCGGTGGCGGTTTTCAATGACTGGACCCGCCCGCTGGGGGTAGTCGGAGTGTTCGCGGTCCTGGAGTTGTTCAACTACGTCGTCCTCGAACCCTGGCTCTACGGAAGCCGTACCGGGCTCTCGCCGGTCGCGCTGCTGCTGGCCGCGGCGTTCTGGACGTGGGTGTGGGGCTTTGCCGGGCTGTTCCTCGCCGTGCCCCTGACGGTGTGCGTCGTCGTCATGGGCAAATACATCCCGCAGTTGAACTTCCTCTACGTGCTGCTGGGGGACCAGCCGGTGTTGGAGCCGCACCAGCGCCTGTACCAGCGCTTGCTGCGCAGCGGCCGTGACCAGGCGGACAGTCTGCTGGAGGAAGTGCTGCGCTCGAACACCATGCTCGAGGTCTGTGATTCGCTGATCGTGCCGACGGTGCAGCTGGTCGAGTCGGATTTTGATCGCGGCACGCTCACTCCCTCGCGCCGCAAGACGGTTCTGCAGCACGTGAGCGACTGGGCCGAGGAGCGCCTCGATGCCCAGCGTGCCAGGTCACGGCGGCGCGGCTTTGCGGCCAACTCGCTTCCCAGCGTCATCTGTATTCCGGCAGACGACAAAGCTGATGACATCACCGCCAAGTTGCTGGCTGCGGCGCTGCTGGAGAACGGCATCGAAGCGTGGGTCGCCGGGATCGATGCGGTCAGGGGCGAACTGGATGCCCTGCGGGCCCAGGGCGGCCCGCGGGCCGCGGTGGTGTCCGCGCTTCCGCCGAACGCCGTTGCTCCAGCGCGCACGGCTTGCAAACGGATACACGAGATCGCGCCCGACCTGTCGGTCTTCGTGGGCCTGTGGCAGGACCAGGCCGACCTGCAGCGGGCACGGGAGCGGCTCGAATCCGGCGGCGCCCAGCGGGTCCTCACCAGCTTTGCCGATTGCCTCAGCGCAATCCGAGGGGTTACGGCAGAGCGTATCGAAGGTGCGGCGGGGGAGTCGCCCCCGGTGCACTCGGCCCATCCCGCAACTCCAGCGTAAGTGCTTGGAAGACTTGAGATTAGGTTGCTTGTGCGGCGGGCCTCTTGTATTGTTCGCACCCCCCGTGGGGTGGAAGTTTTCAGGCGCGTAGCTCAGTGGTAGAGCATCACCTTGACATGGTGGTGGTCGGTGGTTCGATCCCACTCGCGCCTACCAATGAGAGGGTGCTTCCGTGTTGGAATGACTCGGAGCACCCTCTTTTTTACTCGAACATTTCCACATGTGGGAACGTCCACATGTGCGGAGCCATGCATGCCCGTCGTGACACTGCCGGACGGCAGTCAACGCCGTTTCGATCACCCCGTGACTGTGGATGAAGTCGCGGGCAGCATTGGTGCGGGCCTGCGCAAAGCCGCCCTCGCCGGGCGCGTCAACGGCAAGCTCGTCGACACGTCCCACCTGATCGGAAGCGACGCCGCGGTCTCGATCGTGACGGACAGGGAGCCGGACGGGCTGGAGGTCATTCGCCACTCGACGGCGCACCTGCTCGCGCAGGCCGTGAAGGAGCTGTACCCCGACGCCCAGGTGACCATCGGACCGGTGATCGAGGACGGCTTCTACTACGACTTCGCCTACAAGCGGCCCTTCAACACCGAGGATCTGGCCGCCATCGAGGCGAAGATGCAGGAGCTGGCGAAGGCCGACCAGAAGGTCGCGCGCCGGGTCATGCCGCGCAACGAGGCCGTGGAGTTCTTCAAGGGCCTGGGAGAGATCTACAAAGCCGAGATCATCGCCAGCATTCCCGAGAAGGAAGAGATCAGCCTCTACGGGCAGGGCAACTGGATCGACCTGTGCCGCGGGCCGCACGTGCCCTCCACCGGCAAGCTCAAGGCGTTCAAGCTGACCCGGGTCGCCGGAGCGTACTGGCGCGGCGACTCGCGCAACGAGATGCTCCAGCGCATCTACGGCACCGCCTGGCCGGACAAGAAGCAGCTCGATGAGTATCTGCACCGCCTGGAAGAGGCGGAGAAGCGTGACCACCGGCGCATCGGCCGCGAGCTGGACCTGTTTCATCTGCAGGAGGAAGCCCCGGGGGCGGTGTTCTGGCATCCCAAGGGCTGGACGGTCTTCCAGACGCTCATCGCCTACATGCGCGAGCGGCAGCGGGCCGCCGGGTATCAGGAGGTGAGCGCCCCGGAGCTGATGGACGCGGGGCTGTGGCAACTGTCGGGCCACCTCGAGAAGTTCGGCGAGAACATGTTTCTCACCAGGACCCCGGACGAGCGGGTGTACGCCATCAAGCCGATGAATTGCCCAGGCCACATCCAGATCTTCAAGCACGGACTGCGCAGCTACCGGGAGCTTCCCATCCGCCTGGCCGAGTTCGGCAAGGTGCACCGCTATGAGCCTTCCGGTGCGCTGCACGGGCTGATGCGGGTGCGCGCCTTCACCCAGGACGATGCGCACATCTTTATCACCGAGCGGCAGATCACGGAGGAGTCGGTGGCGGTGACGAAGCTGCTGCTGGATATCTACCGGGACTTCGGCTTCGATGACGTGCGCATCAAGTTCGCCGACCGGCCGCCCAAGCGGGTGGGGTCGGACGAGGTGTGGGATCGCGCGGAGGCCGCACTCAAGGCCGCTTCCCATGCCGCGGGCATCGAGTACACGCTCAATCCGGGCGAGGGTGCCTTTTATGGCCCGAAGCTCGAATTCGTGCTCCGCGATGCGATCGGCCGCGACTGGCAGTGCGGGACCATCCAGGTGGACCTGAATCTGCCCGGCCGGCTGGGCGCGTACTACATCGACGAGCACAGCGCGAAGGTCACCCCCGTGATGCTCCATCGCGCCATTTTCGGCTCCCTCGAGCGTTTCCTGGCCATCCTTCTGGAGCACCACGCGGGGCGCCTGCCGGCCTGGCTCTCGCCGCTGCAGTGCGTGCTCATGAGCATCACGGACCGTCAGGACGAATATGTCCTGAAGGTTACGGAAAGCCTGAAAAATCAGGGCTTTCGCGTCGAGTCCGACTTGCGCAACGAGAAGGTCGGCTTTAAGATTCGCGAACACACGCTGAAGCGTGTTCCGTATCTTCTGGTAGCGGGCGACAAGGAAGTGGCCGCCAATCTGGTTTCAGTGCGCACACTCAGCGGCAAGGATCTGGGCACGATGTCACCGCAGACGTTCGCCGAACGCCTGCGCATCGAGCTCGACAGCCGCGGGCGCCGTTTGGTGGAGGGTTGACGCATCGCTAGTGCAAGTAAGCGGGTCCGGCGCAACGATGAGATCAGCGCGCCGCAGCTGCGTGTGATTGCGGCCGACGGGTCGCAGGCCGGGGTCATGTCCCGCTTTGAGGCTCTGCAGATGGCGACCGCTGCAGAG
>Ga0207707_10001816_pt1 | contig 19579 bp, 20 predicted proteins | sample KBSC83BmetaG_FD_184336 | JGI IMG/M metagenome (GOLD analysis project Ga0207707, IMG submission 184336) | Corn rhizosphere microbial communities from Kellogg Biological Station, Michigan, USA - KBS C8-3B metaG (SPAdes) (version 2) | ecosystem: Host-associated > Plants > Roots > Rhizosphere ...
CTGCGCCCATGACGCGGCAACGGAGATCCTGACCGGCCCCTATACCGAAGAGGAGTTCTGGGAGGACCTGCTGCGCGTCACCGGTGGCCAGACCGACGAGGAGTTGGCGCGCATGATGATCCACGAATCCAAGGACATCCTGAACTGGATCGTCGAGCAGGGCGTGCGCTGGCAGCCCTCGCTCGGCGGCACCTTGAGCCTCGGCCGGACCAACTCCTTCTTCCTCGGCGGAGGCCGCGCGATGCTCAACGCGCTCTATCGCACGGCGGAAGAGCTCGGCGTCGACATCCTCTACGACGCGGAAGTGAACGACCTCAATATCGCCGACGGCATGTTCCTCTCAGCATCCCTTAAGCACAATGGCGAGCATGTCACCGCCAGCGCTTCGACGCTCGTGGCAGCGGCCGGCGGCTTCGAGGCCAACATCGAATGGCTCAGGGAATATTGGGGCGAAGCCGCGGACAATTTCCTGATCCGCGGCACGCCCTATAACCGCGGCTCGATCCTGAAGATGCTGCTCGCAAACAGCGTGCAGGAGATCGGCGATCCCACCCAGTGCCACGCGGTCGCGATCGACGCGCGCGCGCCGAAATTCGACGGCGGCATCATCACCCGCCACGACTCGGTGGTGTTCGGCATCGTCGTCAACAGGAATGCCGAGCGTTTCTACGACGAAGGCGAGGACATCTGGCCGAAGCGCTATGCGATCTGGGGCCGGCTGGTCGCCGGTCAACCCGGCCAGATCGCCTACATCATTTTCGATTCCAGCGTGGTGACGAGCTTCATGCCGACACTGTTTCCGCCGATCGCGGGCGGCACGGTCGCCGAGCTCGCCGCGAAGCTCGAGCTCGACCCGCCGGCGCTGGAGAAGACCGTCGCCGACTTCAACGCCGCGGTGCGACCCGGCAGCTTCGACCACACCATCCTCGATGATTGCCGCACCGAGGGGATCACGCCGGCGAAGACGCACTGGGCCCGCAAGATCGACGCGCCGCCCTACCTCGCCTATCCGGTGCGGCCCGGCATTACCTTCACCTATCTCGGCACGCGCGTGAACAGGCAGGCGCGCATGCTGATGAAGGACGGAAAGCCGTCCGCCAACATGTTCGCGGCCGGCGAGATCATGGCCGGCAATGTGCTCGGCAAGGGATATGCGGCCGGCATCGGCATGACCATCGGCAGCGTGTTCGGACGGATCGCGGGACGGGAAGCGGCAAAGAATGCACGGAACTAGGATCCTCGAAGAGACCGACCGTCTGATGACGGTCTGCAATTCCTGCCGCTATTGCGAGGGGCTGTGCGCGGTGTTTCCCGCGATGGAAATGCGCCGCGCCTTTTCCGACGGCGACCTCAATTATCTCGCCAATCTCTGCCATGGCTGCGGCGCCTGCTACAGCGATTGCCAGTTCTCGCCGCCGCACGAATTCAACGTCAATGTGCCGCAGACGCTCGCAATCGCGCGTGCGGAATCCTACGCCGCCTATGCCTGGCCGCGCGCATTTGCCGGCCTGTTCGCGCGCAACGGGCTCGTCATCAGCCTGATCGCGGCGGGAAGCGTTGCCGCCTTCATCCTCGGCTTTGCTGCGGTCAACGACCGCGCGGTGCTCTATGGCGTCCACACCGGGCCGGGCGCGTTCTACAGATTGATGCCGCACAACGCGATGGCGGCGCTGTTTGGCGCGGCGTTCCTCTATGCGATCGTCGCGCTGGTGATGAGCATGCGCGCGTTCTGGCGCGACATCGGCGAGCCCGTCGGCATGAAGACCGATGCGAAGTCGCTGTTGCAGGCGATCCGCGACGCCGGCGAGCTGCGCTATCTCGACGGCGGCGGCGTCGGCTGCTTCAACGAGGACGATTACCCGACCGACCGCCGCCGGATCTTCCATCATCTGACCTTCTACGGCTTTGGGCTTTGCTTCGCCGCGACCTGCGTCGCCACGCTCTATCACTATCTCCTTGCGCGCGAGGCGCCCTATGCCTGGTGGGATTTGCCCGTGGTCCTCGGCACGCTTGGCGGCATCGGGCTCCTGATCGGACCGATCGGGCTCTTGGCCGCGAAGACGCAGCGAGACCCGGTGCTGTCGGACCCGGCGCGGATGGGCATGGATGTCGCCTTCATCGCCATGCTGTTCCTGACCAGTTTCACCGGCCTGTTGCTGCTGGTCCTGCGCGAGACGGCAGCCATGGGCCCGCTGCTGGCGATCCATATCGGCGTTGTGTTCGCCCTCTTCATCACCATGCCCTACGGCAAGTTCGTGCACGGCCTCTACCGCTTCGTCGCGCTCGTGCGCTACGCAAGGGAGCGGCAGATGATGGGGCATAGCTAGGGTCGTCGGGGTTCACCAAAAAAGACCCTTCAAGTGATTTGCCCGTCGGCTCGCGCTTGTGCCGATCTTGAGTCGGAACCCGGCCGGCGTTATCAGATTGAACCTGTTCACGCATGAGGCTCGCGGCACTGAACAACAGCGCCGCCGCGGCGGAGGAAGCGCGTTGCACTGTTACCTTGCTTTGGCCGCGCTGCTTGTCCTGGGTGCCACGCACGCGGCCTCGGCCGCCGATCCCGGCCGGTGCCGGGATCTGAATCGCCGCTATGAAACCAACAAGGGCCAATGGTCCGCGATCGAGGCGTCACAGACGCTGTTTGCCGCGGCCGACCGCAACTGCGTCGAGCTTGCGACCCAACTGCTTGACGGGGGCGCCTCCGTCGATGCGCGGGACCGGCTGGGGGCGCGGCCGCTGAGCCACGCAGCCCGACCCGGCCATCTCGAGATGGTCGATCTTCTGCTGCAACGGGGTGCGCCGATCAACGCGCGCGATCTTGCGGGTGCGACCGCGCTCTACGTTGCTGCGGAGCGCGGCCAGACGGCCGTCGTGCAGCGCCTCATCGACAAGGGCGCCGATGCCGATCTCAGGGGGAGAAGCGGCACATCGCCGGTGGCGGCTGCCGCCTTTGCCGGCAAGACCCAAATCGTCAAGATGCTGCTTGCCCACGGGGCGGATGGGAGAACGGCAGACGATACCGGCAAGCCGCCGATCATCTATGCCGCCGCCAGCGGCCAGCTCGATATCCTCAAGCAGTTGCTGGCACAGAATATCGACATCAACGCTCGCTACGCCAACGACCTCACTTTGCTGATGTGGGCGTCGGGCCCCGACGATGGTGTTCCGGAGGCGCAGGCGCTGGAGATCGTCTCCTATCTCGTCGATGCAGGTGCGCACATCGATGACCGCGACGCGCGCGGGCGCACTCCGCTGATGATATCAGCCGAAGGCAACCACCCCGAGATCGCCAAATTATTGCTCGCGCACGGCGCCGATCCCGCCCTCAAGGACAAGGCCGGCAAGCGCGCCGCCGATCTCACCGTGCAGTCGGCGCTGCGGGAGGTGCTGACGCCGCGGTGAGCAATGCATTGACGGTCCACCTCTCCCCTTGTGGGAGAGGTCGGATTGCGAAGCAATCCGGGTGAGGGGTCTCTCTCCGCGAGCACGGCTGCCTTTCGCACTCGCTGAGACCCTCATCCGGCGCTTCGCGCCACCTTCTCCCACAAGGGGAGAAGGTACTGTACTCACCCGCTCACAGCCCCGCGAGATATTCCGCCAGTGCAGGCAGGTCGTCGGCCGGGGTCGCGATCATCAGGTCGCTCATGCCGGGATTGTTGCCGCGGGCGCGGGTGCGGAAGTCGGCCATGGTCCGGGCGAGATAGTCGCGGCCCTGGCCGGCGAGGCGCGGCACGGTGCTGTCGCCCTGAAACTGGTCGAGATGACAGCCGGTGCAGCCGATCGAGGAGTTCGCGGTCCGCGCCCGCTGCGTGACGTCCTTCGGCGCGCGGGGCTGGCCGAGATCCGGCCACGGCTTCTTCGAGAAATACTCGGCGATCGCCAGCATGTCGTTGCGTTCGAAGGCCGAGGCGATCGGCTGCATGACCTCGCTCTTGCGATCGCCGCGCTTGAAATCGCGGAGCTGGATATAGAGGTAGCCTGTCTGCTGTCCCCAGATATTCGGGATGGTCTTGTCGATCGGCTTGCCGTTCTCGCCATGGCAGCCGGCGCAGACCTGAGCTTTCTCGTCCAGTGACTGTGCGCGCAACGGCGTTGTCGTGAGAACCAGGACGGCCGCGAGAGCACCGAGAATACCGGAAGAAAGCCAGCCACCCATCATACCGCTCACATGGTTTCCAAAAGAAGCGGGACCGCAAGCGGTCCCGCTCCGTCAATTGATGGCGCGTCTCGGCTTCAATCCAGCGAAAACGCGATGATGTTGTTGCCGCGGTGGAAGTTGACCTGGGTATTGCCGCCCGCGCCGACCACGATGTATTGCTTGCCGCCCAGCGTGTAGCTCGACGGCGGGGCGTTGACGCCGGCTCCGGCCCGGAAGCTCCACAGCTCCTTGCCGGTCGAGGAGTTATAGGCCGCAAACTTGCCGTTGCCTTCGCCGGTGAACACCAGCCCGCCCGCGGTGGCGAGAATGCCGCCGATCATCGGCTCCGGTGTCTTGACCTGCCATGCGATCTTGCCCGTGTTGTAGTTGACGGCCGTGATGTTGCCGCTCTGCGTCTCGGACGGGATCACCTTGAACGCGCCGCCCAGCCACAGCTTGCCGTTGGGATAGGGCGAGTTCTCGACGTGGTAGGTCATGGGCTGGTGCAGGTTGATGGCATAGGCAAGCTGCTGGCCCGGATCGGTGGCGATCGGCGACCATTCGACGCCGCCATTCGCGCCGGGCAGCATACGCGCGCCTTCCTTGGTCGGAAGCACCCACATGTTCTCCTGCGGCACCATCGCATCCGAGAAGCGGATCAGGCTGCAGTCCTTGCGATCGTGCACATAGACGTGCCCGGTCTTGCCGGCATGGATGACGCCGGGGATGGTCTTGCCGCTCTTGTCCTTGACGTCGACCAGCACCGGCGGGCTGACCGCATCGAGGTCCCACACGTCATGGGCGATATACTGGAAGTGACAGGCGTATTTGCCGGTATCGAGGTCGAGCGAGACCAGCGAGTCCGTATAGAGATTGTCGCCGGGCCGGGTCGAGCCGTCGAGGTCGGGCGACGGGTTGCCGACCACAAAATAGATGCGGTTGGTGGCAAGGTCGATCGCCGGGTTCTGCCACACGCCGCCGCCGAGCTTGGCAAAGGGATCGCCGGTCTTGGCGAGCTGCGCCTTCTCGGCCGCGATGTCGCGATGCATGTCGCGGCCGGTGGCATCCTTGGCAGCCCAGACACCGACGGTATTGTCCGGAATGGTGTTGAAATTCCAGAGCTGCTTGCCGGTCTTGGCGTCATAGGCGCGCACGAAGCCGCGAATACCATATTCACCGCCGTTGGTGCCGATCAGAACCTTGTCCTTGATCACGGTCGGCGCCATCGTCTCGCTGTAGCCGAGCTCGGGATCGGCGATGTCGGTCATCCACACCGTTTCGCCGGTCTTGGCGTTCAGCGCGACCAGCTTGGAATCGAGGGTGGCGAGATAGACCTTGTCGTCGAGAACCTGGACGCCTCGATTGTTGGGGCCGCAGCAAAAGGTCGTGATCGGTCCCATCTTGTGGGCGTAGTGCCAGAGCTGCTGGCCGGTCTTGGCATCAAGCGCGTAGACATGACTGAACGACGTCGTCACGTACATCACGCCACCGATGACGATCGGTGACGTCTCAAGCGATTCCTTGACGTCGGTCTGGAAAATCCAGGCGACACGCAGACGCTTGACGTTGTCGCGATTGATCTCCTTGGCGGGATAGAAACGTGTCTGGGCGTAATTTCCGTTGGTGAGCAGGAAATCCGTCGAGTTCTTGTCGGCCGCGTTGAGCTGCTGCTGGGTGACCGGTGCCACCTTGGCATTGCCGAGCGTCGATTTGCTTTCCTGCTTGACCTCCTGGCCGCTGGCGGGAGCGGACAAAAGCGCGACGCTTCCGATCACGGCAATGCCTGCCGTGAGCGCTTTCACGTACTTCATGATTTCCCCCTGCTGTTCTTGGGTCTTGGCTGTAATGCGACAAGTGATGCAAGTGCTCCATTTGTGCGCGCTCCAAACAACGCAGTCAATGATCCAGAGATGCGGATGAAAGTTGCTGCAATTGCGAAGGGGGCAATGGTCGCATGACGGATGTCGTCGAGGGGTACGACACCATGATGCGCCGCAAAAGGGTAATCAAACGCCGCTGGCGTGCCGTTGCGATCGGTCCGATGGCCGGCGGCGTTGCGCTTGCCGGCATGGAGGCGTCGGTGCGGATGGCGGCGGAAGGAGAGGCGTTTCGCATGTTTCCGGGATCACGCCTGCCAAAATGAGACCGATGCAGGCCACCCTCATCGGCGCAGCAGATTCGCCTAGCACCGCCCTTCCCAGAATCACGGTGCCGGGCTGAGGTCGTCTATGAGTTTCGTACCCCTCGCAACAGAAGCCATTTTCATGACTATTTCCCGAACAGGATCGTCAGCAGGAGCGACGAATCCATGATGCCCTTCAACGAATGCAACTCTCCGCCCTTTAGATAGAGCCAATCGCCACTCTTCAGAATAACTTCCGATGCGGCTAGTCCAAGAACGATCTCGCCCTCGAGACAAAGCAGCATGATGTCTCCTGCTACCTTGTGCGGTGGAATATCCGTCCCTGCATGCACGATCAGCCGCACTGCTTCAAAATACTTTTCCTTGACCAGTGCGGTCGTTTTGGCGTCATGCAGGTTTGGGCCCAATGGACGCAAATCGACGACTTGTCCGGGTTCTGCGTGAGGCTGCGCCATTAGAACGACCATCCTTGACTACCGGCCACCGCTCCGGCGACCGTAACCACACTAAGCGCGAGCAAAGCCCAATGCGCCCTTTGCAACCACGCCAATCGTTTCTCGGCCCGGACATTCATCGGTGCTGCCCGGACGCGACGCGAAACAATTGGCTCTGCGATAAATAGGATGATTGCAAACAGTACCCACAAACAGACCATGGCGTGCATCCACCAGAACTCCTCCGAACGAAAGCGGTTCCACAAGTCGAGCCGGGCGGTCATATAGAGACCGGTGATGCCAACCACGATAAGGGCCGTTCGCGCCTGCCAGACGAAACGCCGTTCGACGGCCTGGAAGGCTTGAGCCGAGTCCCCGCCGAAGGCCTGGCGCCGGACGGCTGGAAGGACAATCGTCGTCACCATCGAAACGCCACCGATCCAGATCACGACAGCCAGAACATGAAGGACTCGCGCGACAATGACATCATTCATGGCGGGCTCCGCCTTCCCATGTCCCCGACGAATTTCTGCGACGCTGCGAATGGAACGTCGCAATCTCCCGGAGCCGCGGCGCCGGTATCCTTTAGCATTGCACAACGGCAGGATTCGGCGGCTTGCCCGAGCTTCAGAGTAGCCATGCTTACCTCCTCTCCCGCCCAAACATCTCTTACCGCACTATTCAACCCGCTCTTTGCGCTTGGTCAAACCGGCCCGTTTATAGCAAATCAGGCAAGGTGAGTTGCAGGGCTAGTTGAATGGGAGGACGCGTGCGACAATGGCGTCAGATCGCGTCTTTTGAAGGTCATGTCGACTGGTAAGGTGCATTCGGCGCTTTAATCATCCGCTACGACCGCCTGACGGGGAAAGCGTCCATGATCATAAAATCATCCAGCCAAGTCTCCCGTAACAACCTGTTCAAACGGTTTCCAATACCCGCGAACCTCGGCGTCACGAAAGAATCGAGGATTGGCAAGGGAAAAAGCTGGCCCGCGCCCGCCGGAGCAAAACGCACAAAGACGTTTGAAATTTATCGATATGACCCGGATTCAGGGCGTGGCCCGCATCTGGACACTTACGAGGTCGATCTCGACGATTGCGGACCGATGGTTCTCGACGCGCTGATCTGGATCAAAAACAAGGTCGACTCGACGCTCACCTTTCGGCGCTCCTGCCGCGAGGGCGTCTGCGGATCCTGTGCCATGAACATGGATGGCACGAATTGGCTTGCCTGCACGAGGTTCATTTCCGACATGGAAAGCCCGGCAGGGATTTACCCCCTTGCCAACATGCAGATCATCAAGGATTTGGTTCCCGACCAGACCCACGTCTTTGCACAGTACGCCGTCATTGAACCATGGCTCCAAGCCAGGACATCCCCGCCCGACCGCGAGCGCCGTCAATCGGCCGAAGAGCGCAGCCAGATCGATGGCTATTACGAGTGTATCCTGTGCTTTTGCTGCACTTCCGGATGCCCAAGCCATTGGTGGAATGGCAATCGCTTCCTCGGGCCCGCGGTTCTGCTCCAGGCCTGGCGCTGGTTGACCGACAGCAGAGACGAAGCGACGGAGGAACGCCTCGACAAGCTCGAAGACCCCTTCCGCCTCTACCGCTGTCATACGATCCTCAATTGCACGCGCACCTGCCCAAAGGGTTTGAACCCCGGCAAGGCCATAGCGCAAATCAAGAAAATGATGATCGACCGTCAGAACTGATCACTGAGGAGGCAAGCCCGATGGAATCCAGCTCATCTTCCGAACGGCAAAGACCGCTCTCGCCGAATATCCAGCTCTACCGGCCTCAGTTGACGTCTGTGCTTTCGATCCTCAACCGGCTCACCGGCCTGCTCTTGAGCGTCGCCGCCGTCGCAATCGTCATCTGGCTTCTCGCAGCGGCGGCAGGTCCGCAAGCTTATACCGTCGTGCAAACTGCGCTCGCCTCTCGTACAGGGCAAGTCATTCTGATCGGATGCACGTTCGCGTTTTTCTTGCATTTTTTCGGCGGCATCCGACACCTTGTATGGGACACCGTGCACGGATTTGAGCTTCGGGCGATCTATATTTCAGGATGGGCCGTTGTAGCCGCCAGCATTGTGATGACGGCGATTGCGTGGGTTGCCAGCTTCTACATCCGAGGATAGCGTGATGGAATGCGATAACATGCGTACACCCCTCTCGCGCGCGATCGGACTTGGTTCTGCGCACAACGGTGTCCAGCACTGGTGGGCGCAGCGCGTCTCGGCGATTGCGCTCGTCCCGCTCACCGTGTGGTTCGTCGCGGCGATCATCGTTCACACAGGAGCCGATTACGCAACTTTCGTTGCGTGGATGCGAAATCCCATCACTGATATCCTGATGACGCTGTTACTCATTGCGTTGTTCTACCACGTTGCGCTTGGCCTGCAGGTGATCGTCGAGGATTACGTTCACTCCGACACCAAATTTGCTGTCATGATCGCCGTGCGGCTCGCCTGTTTCGCGCTTGCCGTTGCGGGCATTGTCGCCACGCTGCGTATCGCTGTAGCTTCCTAGACGATGTGCTTGCAGACCACCGGTCGTCATATCAATCTCAAGATACGCCTTGGATATCCGCCAGTACTTCGAGAGTCGAGTACGCGGCACAATATGTGGACGCCCCGGACGAATCCACTCATGACGGCCCCGGTTGACGCGCGGAGCTGATCTGCTTTTACCCTCTGGACACACGCCTCCCGCAGCGTCCAAACTCGCAAAAAAACAGAGGAGCGCCCGATGCCGATTATCGATTCCCAAGTCCACGCTTACGAGGCCAACACGCCGAAGCGGCCCTGGGACACCGTGCCGAACTGGCCCCCGCACGTCACGGGCGAGGAGATGGTGGCGGCGATGGACAAGGTGGGCGTCGACGGCGCGATCTTCATCTCGTCTTTTTCCATGTACCGCTATGACGCGAGCTATGCCGTCGAGGTGCAACGGGCCCATCCCGGCCGCCTCGCGATCGTCAAGCCGGTCGACCCGGACGATCCCGCGGTGGCCGATGTCATCGCCGAATGGAAGAAGATCCCGGGCACGGTCGGAATCCGCATCATGCTGACCAAGGAAGCGAAGCGCGATCCGAACCACCCGGGCATCGACCGGATCGCACGCGCCGCCGTCAAGCACGATTTTCCGGTCAACATGCTGTGCTGGGGTAACCTCGAGGCCGGCGCCTCGATCATCGATCGTCATCCCGACACGCGATTCATCCTCGACCATCTCGGCATCCTGCAGCCACGCACCCCGCCCGCGCCGCCGCAGCCGTGGGCCGACCTGCCAAAGGTGCTGGAGCTTGCCAAACGGAAGAACGTGGTGATCAAGGTCAGCGGAGCCTGCACGCTGTCGAAACAGCCCTATCCGTATCCGGACATCTGGGATCCGCTCGCGCGCGTGTTCGACGCCTGGGGCTTCGACCGCTGCCTGTGGGGGACCGACTGGACGCGCGCCTTCGCCGTCGTCAACTACGAGCAGGCGGTCGAGCCCTTCCGCCAGACCGATCGCCTGAACGACACCGAACGGGCCATGCTGATGGGCGGCGCCTGCGCCAAGGCCTATGGCTGGTCACCCAAGGTGAAGAGCGGCTGATATCCGCCGCCTTTTCCCGGTCCGCTGCCGTCCTGCCCTCGACCGGGCAGGCCGACGGGTTGTGCCTTGGTCTAGTTGCCGAGCTTGATGCCGGCGTCCTTGATAACCTTTGCCCACTCGGGCGTTTCTTTCCTGATGACAGCCGCAAACTCGGCCGGCGTGTTGCCGACCGGCTCGAGTCCGAGTTCGTCGAACTTCTTGCGCACCTCCGGCATCGCCAGGACCTTGGCGGTTTCGCCGTGCAATCTATCCAGGACATCCTTCGGCGTTCCGGCCGGCGCGACCAGGCCGAACCACGGCACGGCCTCGAAGCCGGGGAAGCCGGATTCCGCCATGGTCGGCAGATCGGGCGCCAGCGCCGAGCGCTTGATCGAGGTGATGGCCAGGGCGCGCAATTTTCCTTCACGCGCCAGCGGCACCACGTTCACGATATTGGCGAACGACAGGCTGAGGCGGCCGGCGAGCAGGTCCGGCATCAACGCCGTGGTGCCGCGATAGGCCACCGGCACAATATCGACATGCGCCATGTATTTGAACAATTCGGCGCCGAGATGCTGCGATGTACCGACGCCGGCATGGCCATAGGAAAGCTTGCCGGGCTCCGCCCTGGCGAGCGCCACGAGTTCCGCCACGGTCTTGACCGGCAGCTCGGGCGGAACGGCGAGCACGTTTGCCGCGATGAATATTTGCGAGATCGGCGCGAAGTCCTTGATGGGGTCGAACGGCAGGGTTTCGTACAGGCTCGGATTGATGACGAGCGACGAGTTGCCGCCCATCAGCAGCGTGTAGCCGTCGGCGGCCGCCTTGGCGACGCGATCGGTGGCGATGTTGCTGCCCGCGCCCGGAACATTCTCGACCACGAACGGCGTACTCCATGTTTCCGAAAACCGGTCCGCAAGGATGCGCGCCGCCAGGTCCGGAGCCGTGCCGGGCGTGAAGCCGACCAGGATTTTCACGGGCCGGTTCGGATAATTGGATTGCGCCGAAGCCGTATGCGCCGCGAACAGCACAAGCAGGGCGGCGAACAGGTTCGCGGCGAGCTTCATCGTTTCCTCTATCGCCCGCATGCGCGTTCGCGCGCTCTTCAACGCCGGACTTGACGGCAAGTGTGGCACCGGTAGGCGGCACCCGCAAGGCGGCAAAGGATATCCCGACCGGTCGCCGGCAACAGCGGGTTCGCGACCAAAGCGCGATGACTTCTCATCGCGCTTTGGCTTTTGTTTGAGCGAAATCATTCTCGGAGAACCGCTACACGTCTTTCCGGGTCATGCCTTGCAGCCGGATTACATGTGGTTGGCCATGGCGAGGTGCATGTTCATGGTCGCCTCGTCGTGATGCCCCCCGTCGCCCGCGCCGTTGGGCAGAACGCCATCGTCTTCCAGCTCGTAGTGAACGCCGGCGGGCAGCTCGCCGACCTTCTCATACGCACCGAAGACCGACATGTTGTCGACGGAGATGTCGCTCGCCTTGACCAGGTTGCCATAGACCTTGATCGTGCCGAGCAAGTCCTCGTCATGCGCGCCGGCATTGCCCTGCTGGCTGATGACCGTGATCAGGCTGTAGTCGGCCCTGCCATCTCCATTGCTGTCGAGATGCTGGATCGACTTGACCTCGGCAGTGTGAGCCGAGATTTCGATCTTGTCGCCCTGCTTGCGATTAAAGTCCGTGATAACGTCATTACCGAACCCATCAACCCAATGGTCGTGAACGTTGTTGTTCTCTCCGGTCACGCCGGCCCAGTCGATCGTGCCGTCGGCATTCACATGCTTGGCGACAATCTCGTCCTTGGCGTTCACCAGGCCTTCGAAGCGGAACGTATCGGCTCCGCTGCCGCCCGTGAGAACATCATTGGTCTTATGGGCAAAAGCGGCGGTCTCACTTGCAAAAATCTGCGTCTTGCCGTCCTGAGCCGCCACCATTTCACCGGCATCGGACCGGCTGAGCAGGACGTCGTTGCCGCTGCCGCCGCTCATGCGATCGGCGCCGAATCCGCCGACCAGGAGGTCGCTTCCGGAACCGCCGTTCAGTTGGTCGTTGCCGGATCCTCCCCAGATCTTGTCGTTGCCGCTGCCGCCGTCGAGCAAGTCGCCGCCGGCCTTGCCCGCGATGGAATCATCGGCGCGGCCGGCGAACAGCATATTGGCACCGCTCGTGCCGTTCAGATGATCGTGCCCGGAGGTGCCGCCGGTGAGGTTAACGAAGAATTCGCGGAAGTCATCGTCATGGGCCAGCAACCTGTCCAGCATTCGAAAGCGTGACATATAGTCCTCCTGTTGATGCCTCTAGTTGAGACCGAGGAGGTCGGTCGAGAGAGAGACGAGGCATTTTCCCGCTCTTGATCTCGATATGAGAAAATCAAGAGGACTCACATGAGACGGCGTTGCGACGCGCCGCCATGCTTGAATGGCAATTTCGGGATTCGGCCTGAAATTCGTGCGGCAGATTGACGCTCATGCGTCTTTCGCGCGAAGTCGAAAACGTCCGACTTGAAAACGCGAAACCTTTGAATCGGTCGAGATTTCCTTCGACGACATTTTCCTGCCGCCGAATTTTCTCCTTGTCGCCGCCGGCGATGTTCGCAGCGCGCCTTCAATGCGCGTTTCAAAATGGCCGAACGTCACGTCATGACGATCGAGGGTCGGATGTCGGCATGGGGGTGGGCACGGCGCCCAGGCGCCCCGCCCACGCACCACACCCGTTCAGTTCGTCTTGTAGTCGTCCGTCAGGATCGGCCCGAACAGAACCCAGCGCTGGCCGTCGAACTTCATCATCTGGAATTGCTTGTTGATGCGCCAATCGTCCGGCGTTGTCGTGGTGTTCATGCCGGGCAGCGCGAGGTCGGCGACGTAGTCCTTGATATTCGTCGCCTGCTTCATGAGGTTCGCGCGCGTCAGGTCGTCGCCACATTGCTTGATGATATGTACGAGCAGCGCCGCGGTCGAGTAGCCGTAGGTCGCGATGCCGCTGTTGGCGTCCTCGGCCGGCGCGTATTTCAACATGAAAGCCTTGTAGCGCTTCATGCCCTCGTCGTCGGCCCATTGAGGGTCGAGCGGGTCCTTGCCATAGTTGACCGAGATGATGCCCTTGGCGTTGTCGAGACCGGCGGGAACCAGCGTCTGGCTGACCGGAGTGGCGTTGATGTCGAGAATATGGACGGGCTTCCAGCCGAGCTCGGCGGCCTTCTTGATCGCCTGCGCACCGAATTTCGGCGTCGTGATGTTGTAGAAAAGGTCGGCGCCGGAAGCCTTCAGCGTCACCATCTGCGAATCGACGGTCGGGTCGGACAATTCGTAGGACGCCTTCGCAACAATCATCGAGGCCTTCGCCCCGAGCGCGTCCTCCAGCCCCTTGACGTAATCCTTTCCGAGGTCATCGTTCTGATAGAGGATGGCGATCTTCGCGTTCGGGTGGTTGGCGAGGATGTATTTCGCGTAGATATGCCCTTCCGACTGGTAGTTGGGATTGAACGCGATCGTCCACGGGAAATTCTTGGGATCGGTGAAGCGCGTGGCCCCCGTGGAAGCCAGAAGCTGCGGCACTTTCTTGTCGTTCAGATATTTCTGGACCGCGGCATTCGGTGGCGTGCCGATGATCTGGAAGGTGGTCCAAACCTCGTCGCCTTCGACAAGCTTGCGCACCTGCTCGACCGTTTTCGGCGGGCTGTAGGCGTCGTCGTACTGGATGAGATTGATCTTGCGCCCGTTGATCCCGCCCTGCTCGTTGATCATGCGCAGATACGCGGCCTGCACCTTGCCGATGCTGCCATAGGCCGAAGCCGGTCCGCTGAGCGGAATGGTCTGACCGACCTTGATCTCGGTATCGCTCGCGCCGGTATCGTATTTCTTCTGTGCGAGCGCGGGCATTGCGAATGTAATGCCGAGCGCCAACGCGACAGCGGCCGTCGACCTGAACAGGCTCATGCTTTCCTCCCGAAAATGGCGGTCTTCGCCGCACGATTGTTCGTGAGCCTATACCACGAAAAGACGGGATGAAACGTGCGGCGGAATGGTCTCTTTTCCCGCGTCCCGGAATGACGGGGATCAGAGATCGACCACCACGTAATCGCTCTCGACCGCGACCTTGATGGTCTCGGCGATATACGGCCCCTTCACGACGGCGGTTCCGGGCTCGACATTGACCGGATAGGCCTTCACGCGGAAGCGGCGGGGATCGCAGTAGGATTGTCCGGTGCGGACGTCGAACTCCCAGCCGTGCCAGGGGCAGCGGATGATTTCGCCGAGCCTGGTGTACTGGATCTCGCCGGGATCGGCGGATTGCGCCAAGCCAATCAGCGGCCCCTCGCACAGCGCCGCGCCCTGGTGTGGACAACGATTGAGCAGGCCGAAATATTCGCCCTTGATGTTGAAGATCGCGATCGGCCGGTCGTCGATGGTGACGAATTTGCGCGACCCCGGCGGCAGCTCACCGACGGGGGCAATGACGTGTTTTGTCATCGCCGCGCGCGGGGTTCACCTCTCCCATCGGGAGAGGTCGAATTGCGAAGCAATTCGGGTGAGGGGTTAAGGTCTATCGAGAGAGCGTAACCCCTCACCCGGATCGCTACTGCGATCCGACCTCTCCCGATGGGAGAGGTGAACCGAGCCCGCGGATAGGCCAACTCACTCAAAACTCAACCTCCCTCAGGAAATTCCGTACACCTTCTTCGCATTGCCGAGATAGAACGCCTCGCGGTTGGCGTCGGAGACACCCGCCGGCAGCACGCGCGAGGGATCGTCGTAATCCCAATGCGGGTAATCGGTCGCGAACAGCAGCTTGTCCCATCCGATCCAGTCGATCACGTCGAACAGATGATCGCGCCGCTCCGGGTCCTCCATCGGCTGCGTCGTCCACCAGATGTGCTCGCGGATCGTTTCCGACGGCGGCCGTTTGACGTGCGGCACCTCGCTCTTCAGCCGCTCCCAGGTGCGGTCGAGCCGCCAGGCAAGCGATGGCGCCCAGCCGAAGCCGGCCTCGACCATGATCATGTTCAGCTTCGGATAGCGCTCGAACACGCCTTCGAGCACAAGGCTCGCGAGCGCGGTCTGCTGGCATTGCGAGTGGCCGACCATCTCCTCGATGTAGTAGCTCGGCCAGCCCGAGGCGGTGATCGGATTGCCGCCGAAGCCGAAGGCATGCACGCCGATGGGAAGGCCGGCCTCTTGTGCGGCCTCATAGATCGGCCAATAGCGCCGCTGGCCGAGCGGCTCGACATTGCGGCTCAAGAGCAGCACCTGCACGAAGTTCGGATCGCCGGCGCGCTTCCTGATTTCCGCCGCCGCGGTCGGGCCATCCTCGTTGGCGACCACCACCGAGCCCTTGAGCCGTGAATCCTTCGAAGTCCATTTCTCGATCTGCCAGTCGTTGATCGCCGAGCAGATCGCAGCCGCCAGGTCGTGGTTGCGCAGGCCCTGCCCGGTCCGGAGCGGATTGAGCACGCCGAGCACGACATTGTTGGGATCGAGATGCTGCTTCTGCATGAACGACAGCGAGGAGCCCTGCGAGCCGCCTTCCGGCGGATAGGCGTCGCGGCGCGAGGCGTTGGGCTGCGCCTTCGGATAGGGCGGGCCTTCCATCATGCCCTGATAGGGATGCTCCTGATAGGTCTCCAGATGCGAATGCCAGCGCTTGGCGAGATAGGGATAGAGCTCGGTCTTGGTCGCGCGCGCCGGATGGATGTCGCAATCGGCGATCGCGGTCTTGGCGGCGACGGATGACGCAATCTCGGGACGATCGCGGAGCTGGATGTTCATGACGTTGTCTCTCTATCGTTTGGGCATGATCGTCGGGATCATGCCCGGACGGTCTCCTTGAGCCGGCCGTAGGTCGCAAGCGGATTATCGATCATGATCTTGCGCACGAGATCAGGAGATAACCCGTCGGGTAGCGCTTCGTTGCCCTCGAATTGCCAATGCGGATAGTCGGTCGAGAATAGGATCAATTCGTCGGACTGCATATGGTCGAACAGGCGATTTAACAGGGCCGAATCAGGCGGCGCATCGACCGGTTGCAGCGAAAACCGGATGTTGCTCTGCACAATCTCCATCGGCGCGCGGTCGACCCAAGGGGTTTCCATGCGGATGCCGCGCCAGAACTTGTGCAGGCGCCACACGAACGGCGCGAGCCAGGTGAAGCCGGACTCCAGCATCACCATTTTCAGCTTCGGATGGCGCGCGAATACACCCTCGACGATCAGGCTCGTAAGCTGGGTCTGGAACGCCTGCGCCTGCGCGACATAGTCCTCGATATGATAGGAGCCCCAGCCTACGGAAGTCGGCGGGTTGTGATAGGCCGAGCCGGCATGGATGCCGATCGGCAGACCCAGCCGTTCGGCCGTCGCATAGATCGGCCAGAGCGCGCGCTTGCCCAGGGGCACGTCGCCCATCACCAGCATCAGCACCTGCACGAAGCGCTTGTCCTTCGCGCAGCGCTCGATCTCGGCGACCGACTTCTCCACGCTCTGGGTCGGGATCACGATCGAGCCGCGCAGGCGCGCATCCTTGTCGAGCCACTCCTTCACAAGCCAATCGTTCAGCGCGCGGCAGAACGCGTCCTGCATGTCCTCGGAAAACACCATCTGCACGCCATAGAGCGGATTGCAGATGCCGTAGGCGACCAGATGCGGATCCAGCGCCTGCTTCTGCATGTCCGCCAGACTCGCGCCTGGCTTGCCCCTGGCCGGCCGCCAGTCCGGCCGCGAGGAGATCGGCGAATTGGTCGGATAGGATTGCGAGACGAGATCGACCATGCCGCGCGTCGTCACCTGATCGCGCCAGTAGTCATTCATGTAGGGCAACAGGCTGGTGAGGTGCGGAACGGCCGGATGCAGGTCGCAATCGACGCCGCCGGGAAGCGGGGTGCTCATGGGGATTCCTACCGGTTTCCGGCGCCAAGCCTGCGCCGCTCGTTACGCCCATTGAAGCAGGCCGCCCCTCCCCCCGCAACTCGGCAAGGCCAGAGCTGGTATGCTAGGGAGGAGGGCAAAGACATTGTAAAGGACACTCGGGGAGGCGTTGGATGATCCGGACTGGAATGGCGGTGGTCGCGGCCACACTGAACAAGCCTGAAACGAGCAAGCCGCTGCCCTCGCGGATCCTGCGCCGGAGCTGATGTCATGAAGGAACTCGTCGGTATCGCCGAGCAGATCGCGGCAAAGCTCATCGCGAGGAAGCAGACCATCGCGGTCGCGGAATCCTCCACCGGCGGATTGATCTCCGCCTCGCTGCTCGCCGTGCCCGGCGCGTCGGCCTATTTCCTCGGCGGCGCCGTGGTCTATACGCGCGACGCGCGGCGGGTGCTGATGGACATTTCCGATGACACGATGAGAGGACTTCGTTCCGCCTCCGAGCCTTATGCCAGGCTGCTGGCGGAGCAGGTGCGCCGGCGCTTTGCGACCGATTGGGGATTGTCCGAGACCGGCGCCACGGGCCCGACCGGCAACCGCTATGGCGACGCCGCGGGTCATAGCTGCATGGCGGTCGCCGGCGGAACGGCGAGCGTGATCACGCTGGAGACGGGCAAGAGCGACCGGCAGGCCAACATGCACGAATTCGCCAAGACGGCGCTGGGTCTGCTGCTGAAGAATCTGGGATAGCGGTAACACATTCGCTGTCGTCCCGGACAAGCGAGCGACGCGAGCGCCGATCCGGGACCCATTACCACCGGTCTTTGTTGTTTGGAGACGCTGGAGCTCCAGCTAACCTGATGGCATCCGCCTGTGGTAATGGGTCCCTGCTTTCGCAGGGACGACCCCGAGATTGTTGCGAGGGCGGAGCGCCGCCGTCACTTCTCCCTGAAGGCGCGCATCAACTGGTCGTGCAGCGGCTTCATCAGATAGGACATCATGGTGCGGTCGCCGGTTTGCACGAAGGCTTCGACCGGCATGCCCGGAATCAGCTTGGCTTCGCCCAGCCGGGCGATTTCCTCCGGCGGCATCGAGACACGGATCGTGTAGTAGGTCTGGCCGGTGCGCTGCTCGGTGGTGACGTCGGGCGACACGCGGCTGACGGTGCCGTTCAGTTCCGGCGTGGTGCGCTGGTTGAAAGCGGAGAGCCTCAACAGCGTCTTCTGGCCGATCTGCAGCTTGTCGATGTCCTGCGGATTGACCTTGGCCTCGACCTGCAGATCGTCGGTCTGCGGCACGATCAGCATGATGGTGTCGCCGGCGGTGATGACGCCGCCGACAGTGTGGACGCTCGTCTGCTCGACGATGCCGTCCTGCGGCGCGCGGATGTCGACCCGGCGCAACTGATCCTCGGCCGTGACCTTGCGCTCGACGAACTCGCCGATCTTGTCGTTGGTCTCGCGCAGATCCTTCGAGACTTCGCTGACCACGTCCTTGTCGACCTGGATGATCTGCAGTTCGGTCTCGGTGATCTTTCCCTTCGCCTGCGCGCGCGAGGCGATGTATTGCGCGCGCTCGCCGTTGAGCCGCGCGGAATCGCGCTCCAGCGTGGTGAGGCGCGAGATCTGGATCAGGCGCTTGTTATAGAGGTCGCGAACGCCTTCGAGCTCCTTCTGCACCAGCACGATTTCCTCGTCCTTGGCCTTCTCCTGCGCCTGGAGGCCGCCGATCTCCTCATTGAGCTGCGTGACGCGCTCGCGCAATTGCGCCTTCTGTCCGGCGCGGCCGTTGACGCGCACCTCGAACAGCTTGCTCTCGCTCGCCATCACGGTCGCGACGTCGGGATCCCTGACGCGGTCGGTGAGCTGTGGCGGAAACGTGATCCTGTCGAGCCCGCGCTGCTCGGCCTGCAATCGCGCCGCGCGCGCCAGCGCGGCGTCGAGGTTCTTGGTGACGATGGCAAGGTTGGCTTTGGTGACGGTATCGTCGAGCCGGACCACGATCTGGCCCGCCCTGACCTTGTCGCCGTCGCGCGCGAGCAATTCGCCGACCACGCCGCCGGTCGGATGCTGCACCTTCTTGACATTGGTTTCGACCACGATCTGGCCCGGCGCGATCAGGGCGCCGGAAATCTCCGCGGTCGACGCCCAGCCGCCCAGCCCAACCACCAGCACCACGACCATGGTGAGGCCGATCGTCAGATGCGCCTGGATCGAGCGGCGCGCACCCTTCAGGTTGGCGTCCGGCATGAATCGGCTCATGACTTGATTCATGAACTGGCTCATGACTTGGCTCATGACTTGGCCCCTGCATCGGAGACGATCTTGATCGGGGTCGGGCCGGCGACGCGCGGCTGCAGCACCTGCGCCAGCACCTGCTCCTTGGGACCGAAGGCCTGCATGCGCCCGTCCTTCAGGACCAGGAC
>Ga0207707_10001818_pt1 | contig 19564 bp, 20 predicted proteins | sample KBSC83BmetaG_FD_184336 | JGI IMG/M metagenome (GOLD analysis project Ga0207707, IMG submission 184336) | Corn rhizosphere microbial communities from Kellogg Biological Station, Michigan, USA - KBS C8-3B metaG (SPAdes) (version 2) | ecosystem: Host-associated > Plants > Roots > Rhizosphere ...
GAAACGGTGCTGGAAATCGCCGAGTCGAAGAACGACCAGGCCGGCGTGCAGTCCGCGCGCACCGCGCGCGACGCGTGCCACAAGGCCGGGCCGATCAGGATGTGATCCGGCTTGTCTTCCCCCTTCCTGCGGAAGTGGGTGATTCACTGCGGGAACACACACAGCACCACCAGCAGCGTAACCCCGAACGCCGCCATCAGCATCGTGAAGGTGAAAGCAAGCCACGGCGTGTGGTAAGCGACCTTCAACGGATTGGCGCGATACCATGCGCGTCCGTAAGCAATGAAACGAAAGCCCGCTGCGAGCAGGATCAGCACGCCCAGCGCCACCAGCACCACGCCGCCCAACGTGGACAATGAATTCGGCAAAAGCTGGCGGGTGTCCTCGACGTGCCACGGCGGGTGACGCATCAACAGCCCGAAGCGGTCCACGGCGATCCCGAAAATCATCAGCGACAGTGCGGTGCGTGTCCATACCGCCAGCGTGCGCTCGGTATTCATGTACGAACGTTGCAGCGACAGTTCGACCAGTTGCCGTGCAACCTGTACCTGGAGGCTGTGGGGATCCTCGGCCATCTGCGTTCCTTGTGCGCTACTGCATGAACACGAACAACAACGCCAGCACGATCACGCCGAGCACCGCCACCATCACGGCGAACGGAAAGGCCAGCCACGGGCCGAACGATTCGTCGTGGCCCTGCTCGCGCACCCAGACGGCTTTGTAGGCCTGGTGCCGAATGGCCGCCGCCACGACGATGAATACGCCGATGGCGACCAGGGAAATTCCGCCTGCGCTGGATACGGGATTTGGCGCGAGGCGCGTGCCCAGATGCGCGAACGCGGGGCGCAGAAGCAGCAGGCCATAACGATCGACCACCGCGCCGAACACGATCAAGGTGAGCGCCGTGCGCGTCCATGTCGCCAACGTGCGATCCGCGTTCATGTAGCAGACGCGCGCCTGCAGCGCCGCCATCTGCCGAAACATTTCGAGCACCTGCGCGTCGTCGTCCGCCACGCCGTTTCTCCCGCTCGACAAGTCGCCTACAGTTTGTCACTCCGGGGCGCGGGTGGCCAGCGATCGGAAAACCACGCCATTCCGATGTCATCTTCGTATTCGCCGTCCAGCCGGTGCACGCGGTTTCGGAAGCGCGCTTCCTCGGTGAAACCCAGGCTGCGATAAAGATTCTGCGCGCGCAGGTTGCCCGCGCGCACGTTGAGTTCGATCTTGCCGACGCGCGTGTCGTGCCGCGCCCAATCCAGCAGGTTGCGCAACAGCGCGCGGCCGATGCCGCGTTCGAGGTGCCCTGGGTGAACCACGATGGTCAGCGTGAACACGTGCGCGTTGGCGCGCATCGGCATCGGGTCGAGGAACGCGTGACCGACCGGCGCGCCGTTTTCCTCCATCACGATGTAACGGCCATCCATCGCCAGCTTCGCGATTTTGCTTCGATAGGCCTCGACCGGAATCTCGCCCGGATGGCCGACCAGCAGGCCCGGCGTGCGCCGTGTTTCCTCTTCTGCCGCGGCGATGGCTTCGGCGTCCTCGGGTGTGGCGGTGCGGATTTGCGTGGCGGGATCCCCCGGCATTGCAAGGATCGTGGTGCCGGCCTCGTTTAGTGCCCGGCGAAATCGACAATGTTCAAGTTGAGCGGAAAGCGCTGCTTCTCCGCGACCGGCTTGGCCAGTGGTTTACCCCAATGCCCGGTCAGTACGTCCGACTTGTCGAATGCCTCGACATCGACCTGCCCGGCGAGCATGAATCCATCGATCACGTACGGAACTCCCTGCGATCCCATGGCCGAGGGGCCGTCCATGACGTGGAAGTGCAGGTGCGGGCCGGACGTGTTGCCGGTATTCCCGAGGTCGCCGATCACCGTTCCCGCCTTGATGCGCTCGCCCTCATGCACGGTGATGGAACCCTTTTTGAGGTGCGCGTAGAACGCATACAGGCCGTGGCCGATATCCAGAATCACGTGGTTGCCGTCGACCGTTTTGAGCGTGATCGTGGTCGGGTCCGGCAGTTCCCCTGGCGCTTGATCCTTGAGATCGTCCAGCGTTTCCACGACCGTCCCGTCCGCGACCGCGTAAACCTTGGCGCCATAGTCGACGTAGTTGGATGCGACGCCGGGGTCGCCGTGGACCAGTTCGCCGTTCGCGTTCACGCGCATCCAGTCGATCGCGAAGCGCTGCGAGTTGTAGAGGGCGCCATTGACGCTCGCCAGCGAGCCACGATGCACGATGCTGCTGTTGCAACAGCCGTTCACCGCGACCCAGCCGGCGCCCCTGAGTGGCGGTTGCAGCACGGGCAACGGTGAGCGATCCACTTCGACGCGCGCCACCGTGTAATCCAATGGTGTGGCCGGCGTGTGTGGACCGGGATTGGCGGCGCCAAGCAGCTCCAGGTGATGCACAAGCTCGTGTGGGATTGCGGCGGGATCGCGGAACGCAAGTTCGATATAGAACAGGCGGCTCGCGTTGGCAGGGATGACGGTGTTGTCGGCCGGAGCGGGTTGCAAGGTGCGCAGGCTGCCGAGTAGATCCTTGCCCGCGTACGACTTGATGATCCGTATCGGTGCATCGGTGTCGAGCACCTCGATCCGTTCAACCGTTGCCGGCGCGACCTTGGTGTTGGTCAACTCGAGTTCGTACACGACGTGCCAGGCCCCGTCCGTGCCGGGCATGGCAGCGTGTCGCACGCCGATCGGCGTCACGATGACGGGCGTGAAGGCATCAGGCAGTGCGGCTGGACGGTTCGCAGGCGCCGCGGCCCACGCGGCCAACGGGGCGGCGAACGAGATGGCGGCGGTCAACAACACGGTGAACGCAATGGGCCGATGAGCGTGCATGTCTTTCCCCTTCTGTGGTGTCGGGTCGCTTCATGCGGACAGGCCGGTCGCGGTGCGGCCCAAGCGCTGGCGATGGCCATGGCACACAATGATTGCAAGACGCAGCGGTTGTTACTCCCGGGCCTTCTCCTGCAGTGAGGCTAGTCTGCTCTCGCGATCGCCGGCCGGCAAGCGGTCGCCGACGCTGGCAAAATAACGGGCTGCGCCGCAGCGGCGGCGCGCGATGAACCCAGTTGCAGCGCATGTACACCATCAAGGAAATCTTTTACACACTGCAGGGCGAGGGCTTCCATACCGGGCGCCCGGCGGTGTTTTGCCGTTTTTCGGGCTGCAACCTGTGGTCCGGGCGTGAACAGGATCGCGCGGGTGCGGTATGCAATTTCTGTGACACCGATTTCGTCGGCACCGATGGCGAGAACGGTGGCAAGTATCCCGATGCGGACGCCGCCGCGGACAAGATCGTCAGCCTGTGGCCGCAGGATCAAAAGGAAAACCGCTTCGTGGTGTTCACCGGCGGCGAGCCGCTGCTGCAGCTCGACGCGCCATTGCTCGACGTGATGCATGCGCGCGGCTTCGAATGCGCGGTCGAAACCAATGGCACCCTGGAAGCGCCCGAGGGGCTCGACTGGATCACCGTCAGTCCAAAGAGCACCGCGCCGGTGAAGCTGCAACGGGCGAACGAGTTGAAACTGGTCTATCCGCAGGTCTCCGCAATGCCGGAACGTTTCGCGGATTTCCCCGCGGCGCATTTCTTCCTGCAGCCGATGGACGGCCCGCGCGCCGCGGAAAACACCCGCGCCGCGGTCGATTACTGCAAGGCGCATCCGCACTGGCGCCTGAGCCTGCAAACCCACAAGTACCTTGGCATCCCATGAACGAACAACTTTTCACCGTCTGGAAGGAATTCCGTTTCGACGCCGCGCATCAGCTCGATGCCGGCCCCGACGGTGACCCGCGCTACCGTCGCATGCACGGCCATTCGTATCAGGTGGAAGTGTGGGTGCGCGGACCGCTGAACGAACGCGGCTGGGTGGTGGACATGGGCGACCTGGAACGCCGCATCGAAGTCGCGCGCGATGCGCTCGACCATCGCCTGCTCAATGACGTGGAAGGGCTCGGCATTCCCACCATGGAAAACATCGCGCGCTTCACGTGGGAAAAACTCGGCGACCTGCCGCAACTGCAACGCGTGGTCGTCAGGCGCGCGCAGAACGGGGAAGGGTGCGAGTATCGCGGGCCGGGCCGCGCGTAAACGCCGCCGTCGCCCGGGTTCAGGTGCTGGCGTTCGCCAACCTGCGCGCATGCCAGAGGGTTGGCACGCCCGCCTGCCACTTCCACAGCGTCATCGAAATGGCGAGGCCTTCCAGATCGGCCGCGATGTCCCAGAAGATCGCCAGCGCCACCGGCCAGCCGCCGCCGGATGCAGCCACGCCGCCGCGAGCAGAATGGGCTCGAGGCACGGGCGCAGGATGACGAGGGCAATCGGAATCTGACGCATGGTCAGGCGACGGCGGTGATCACCGGCGTCCAGCGCTCCTCGCGCCGCTCGACGCGCTCCGCCGTGGATTCGGAACCGTATTCCATCGCGACGGCCGGACCGAGGCCTTCGGGAACGGGACGCAGGGCATGGATGTTGATGACGCCGAAGCGGCCGGTTTTGGTCTCGATTTCGGCGCCGATGTAAACACCGCATACGCGGCACAGCAGGAAATCGGTGATGCGCAGCCCGAACCGGTAACGCTGGAGCGAACCCGCTCGATGCTCGTGGAATTCGATGCTGCCCGATGGGTCGGACGTGGTCAGTCCCGCGTGCGCACGGCAGAAGCTGCACTGGCACTCCCTCAGGTTCCAGGACGGAGGCGGCTGCTGCGTGCGATACGAAAAACCGAGCGCGCCGCAATGACATGAACCCAGGTAGACCTCAGTGCTCATGCATCATTCGACCCCGGCTGAAAAGCGAAAACAATCGTACACTGGCTTGTGCCACGCATGCCGGCCAGGTCTGCCGCCCGCTCCTGCAGTTTCCCCATCGCGGCGATTCCACTGCAATCTTCCTGCCGGTCGACGGTACCTGCAAGCGGCGGCGGCCCGTGGCGGTTTCGCGTGACGCCCTGCTCCGCGATACTTGCGTGATGAATTCGCCGGTTGCTGATCCCACTGCTTCCGCGCTGCTCGGCGCGGAGGGACCGTTTGCGCGCGAAGTGCCGAACTTCGCGGCGCGCACAACGCAGCAGCGGATGGCCGATGCGGTGTCGGAGGCGATTGAAAGCCACGATGCGCTGGTGGTCGAAGCGGGTACCGGGACCGGCAAGACGTTCGCGTACCTGGTGCCGGCGTTGCTGTCGGGCAAACGGGTGATCGTTTCGACCGGCACGCGCAACCTGCAGGACCAGTTGTTTCATCGCGACCTGCCGCGCGTGCTATCGATCCTGGGTGCGAAAGCCGATGTCGCATTGCTGAAGGGACGGGCGAATTACCTGTGCCGGTACCGCCTGCAGCAAACGGTCGAATCGGGCCAGTTCAAATCGCGCACGCAGGTGGACGATCTGCAGAAGGTGCGTGCATGGGGCGCACGCACGCGCAGCGGTGATCGCGCCGAACTGGTCGAGGTGCCGGAAGGCTCGCCGCTGTGGCCGCGCGTCACGTCGACCGCCGAGAATTGCCTCGGGACCGAATGCCCGTTGTACGACGACTGCTTCGTGTTCAAGGCGCGGCGGCGTGCGCAAGATGCCGACCTCACGGTGGTGAATCATCACCTGCTGTTATCAGACCTCGCCCTGAAACGCGAAGGGTTTGGCGCGATCCTGCCGGAAGCCGAGGCGTATGTCCTGGACGAAGCGCATCAGTTGCCGGAACTCGCGGGCCAGTATTTCTCGGTCGGCATCAGCGCGCGCCAGGTGAAGGAACTCGTGGCCGACACGCTGGCCGAATGCGCCGGCCAGCCGGGCGCGCTGGCTTTGCTGCAGCCAGTGCTGGATTCTGTGAACGAAGCGCTGCGCAAAGCTCGGCTTGCGTTCGACACGCTGCCAAAACGTGGCGCGTTCGCGCAACTCGAAGCCGACGCAGGTGCGGCCGAGGCGCTGGAAAACCTGGGCGAGTCGCTGAACGATCTCGCCGGCGTGCTGATGGGGCAGGCCGAACGTTCCAAGGGCCTCGCCAGCGTGCACGCGCGCTGCGTGGTGCTGGACCAGCGCCTGCAGCGCATCGCCGGGCGCGATGGCGAGGACGAGGTGCGCTGGTACGAGCTGTCGGACCACGGTTTCGAGTTGAGCGCGACGCCGCTCGACCTCGCGCCGCAGTTGCAGACGTTGCGCGATGCGACAGACGCCGCGTGGATACATACGTCGGCGACGCTGGCAGTGGCTGGTCACTTCGATCATTTCACGCGCCAGATGGGGTTGGTGGATCCGGTGACGCTGGATCTCGGCAGCCCGTTCGATTACGTGCATCAGGCATTGTGCTGGTTGCCGCAGGGCTTGCCGGAACCGGCCGCGCGCGACTACACCCAGCGCGTGATCGACATCTTGCGGCCGGTGCTGGAGGCCTCGAAAGGCCGCGCGTTTCTGCTGTTCACCTCGCATCGCGCGCTGCGACTTGCGGCGGACCTGTTGCTGGACGGGCCGTGGCCGTTGTTCGTGCAGGGCAGCGCGCCGCGTCACCAGTTGCTTTCGGATTTCCGCGATTCGGGCAATGGCGTGTTGCTGGGTGCGGCCAGTTTCTGGGAAGGCGTGGACGTTGCAGGTGAAGCATTGAGCGTCGTGGTGATCGACAAGTTGCCGTTCGCGTCGCCCGACGATCCGGTGTTGCAGGCGCGTCTCGATGCGGTGCGCCGCGCGGGCGGCAATCCGTTCCGCGACTGGCAGATTCCGGCCGCGGCGATTGCGCTGAAGCAGGGCGCCGGACGGCTTATCCGTGACGTGCACGATCGCGGCGTGCTGGTGCTGTGCGACCCGCGAATCACCACGCGCGCCTACGGCAAACTTTTCCTTGCCAGCCTGCCGCCGATGCCGCGCACGCGCGACGTTGTCGATGTGCAGGCATTTTTCGGAGGCTGAGTCATGGCAAAGGTGATCGGTTTCGGTGGTGTCTTTTTCAAATCGCCCGATCCGAAGGCGTTACGCGACTGGTACGCAAAGCATCTCGGCATCGCGACCAATGATTACGGCGCGAGCTTTGCCGAGGACGCTTCGCGACCGGGCTCAACCCTGTGGGCGCCCTTCGGGCCGGAAACCGATTACTTCGCGCCGAGCATCAAGGAATTCATGCTCAACTTTCGCGTGGACAACCTGGATGCATTGCTCGCCAAGTTGCGTGCGGAGGGCGTCGAGGTCGATCCCAACGTGCACGAGGACGAGAATGGCCGCTTCGGTTGGATCATGGATCCGGAAGGCACGCGGATCGAACTGTGGCAGCCGCCGGCTGCGAAAATGCCTGCATGAACCTGCTCGCCATCGAAACCGCCACGGAAGCCTGCTCGGTCGCGTTGCTGCACGGTGGCGTGTTGATCGATCGCAGCGAACTCGCACCGCGCCGCCATGCCGAATTGATATTGCCTATGGCCGAAGAACTGCTCGCGGAAGCGGGTATCGTGCGCAAGCAACTGGATACGATCGCGGTTGGGCAGGGGCCGGGCGCCTTCACCGGCGTGCGACTGGCGATCTCGGTTGCGCAAGGTTTGGCGCTGGCGCTGGATATTCCCGTGGTGCCGGTTTCGTCGCTCGCTGCATTGGCCATGCAGGCGCCCGGGAATGGCGCGGCGATTCTGGCCGCGATCGACGCGCGCCGCGGGGAAATCTACGCGGGTGCGTTTCAAATGGGGACGGAGGGAATTAATTCGCGAATTGATTCCCTCCGTCCCCTTATGGAGGAGCGAGTGCTTCGCGCCTCCGATTTGATTCTGCCGCAAGCCGAAGCATGGAACGTGCTTGGCACCGGCTGGAGCGCGTATGGCGACGCGATTAGCGAACGGCTGTCTTCACCGCCGCGTTGGGCCGATGGCGATCGTTACCCGCAGGCTTGCGATGTTGCGCGCCTGGCTGCGCCACTGTTTGCAGCCGGCAAGGGCGTGCCGCCGGAGCAGGCGCTGCCCGTATATCTGCGCGACAAGGTGGCGTTGACGCTGGAAGAGCAACATGACGCCCGAACGTGACGTGTGAGATTTCCCTCTCACTTCGGGGGAGGTTGCCCGCAGGGGCAGGTGAGGTACGTTTCCGCGTTTGTTGGATGCCTGCGGATGGGAATGGATATCCGAACCCTCATCCGGCGCTTCGCACCACCTTCTCCCGGCGGGAGAAGGGAAAAGCCTGCGATCAAATCGCTATGAACATGCCTTGCGGATCGCATCCGGCAACGGCACCGAGGCACCCGTGGCGGGATCGACCCACACCATCACCACGTTGCCGTCGGCGTACACGCACGCGTGGTCGTTGCGATCGACGATGCGGTTGCCGATCGTCATCGACGAATTGCCGAGACGTTCACAACTCAGCAGCACGTCGATTTCGGCGGGCCATTCGATCGGCTTGCGGTAGTGCAGTTCCACCGCCGCCATCACGGGCATCGCGTGCGCGCTGAACCATTCGCCCGGCACGGTGCGCAGCCATTGCAGGCGCGATTCTTCCAGAAAAGTCAGGTACGACGAATTGTTGACGTGGTTGAAGGCATCGAGGTCGCGCCAGCGCACGTGCAGGGGGATCGCGACCAGCGTGCGATTGGGAGAGGGTGGCTGCTGTTCGTGATGTTTGTGTTCGTTGTGCCTGGGTTCCAGTGCGCGCACCGGCGGCGCGGTCACGTCTTGCGCGGGGCTCCGCCGCGCTGCTTCCATGCTGCGCGGTTGCGATTTCGCCTTGGACCGCTTGCGCGGCACGCGTTTGGTGGGTTTCTGCTTCTGTTCGTTGGTCATGAAGATTTTCTCTTCGTCATTCCGGGGCCATCGCCGGTTTTGTCGGCGAACCCGGAATCCAGTTTTGATTGTCGGGCTCGAAAAAATGGATTCCGGATTCTGCCCGCAAACAGCGCGGGCAGCCCCGGAATGACGGCAAGAAGCATGAGCCGCGCTGTTGTTGCTGCACGTTCATGCCCGTTTTTTCTTGCGTGACGGTTTCGATGTTGCTGCCAATACCGGCGCCAGGAACTGTCCGGTGTAGGAATCCTTGGTCGCCGCGATGTCTTCCGGCGTGCCCGCTGCGATGATTCGCCCGCCGCCCGCGCCGCCTTCCGGGCCGAGGTCGATGATCCAGTCGGCGGTCTTGATCACATCCAGATTGTGCTCGATCACCACCACCGTGCTGCCGCCGTCCACGAGGCGATGCAGCACGCGCAGCAACTGTTCGATGTCGTGGAAGTGCAGACCGGTGGTCGGTTCGTCGAGGATGTACAGCGTATTGCCGGTATCGCGGCGCGACAGTTCCTTCGACAGCTTCACGCGCTGTGCTTCGCCGCCCGACAGCGTGGTCGCGCTCTGGCCGAGCTTGATGTAACCCAAGCCCACGTCCATCAAAGTTTCCAGCTTGCGCGCGATCTGCGGTACCGGTGCGAAGACTTCCTGCGCCTGCTCGACCGTCATGTCCAGCACGTCGGCGATGGTGTAGCCCTTGTAATGGATTTCCAGCGTCTCCCGGTTGTAGCGCTTGCCGTGGCAGACATCGCAGGGCACGTACATGTCCGGCAGGAAATGCATCTCGACCTTGATCAGGCCATCGCCTTCGCAGGCTTCGCAGCGACCGCCCTTGACGTTGAAGCTGAAGCGTCCGGGCTGATAGCCGCGCGCGCGCGACTCGGGCACCTGGGCGAACAGCTCGCGCAGCGGCGTGAACAGGCCGGTGTAGGTCGCGGGATTGGAACGCGGCGTGCGGCCAATGGGCGACTGGTCGATGTCCAGCACCTTGTCGAACAGGTCGAGCTTTTCGATGGATGCATACGGCGCGGGCTGCGCCGAGGCGCCGTTCAATTCCACTGCCGCGATGCGGAACAGCGTGTCGTTGACCAGCGTGGACTTGCCAGAACCCGACACGCCGGTGATGCAGGTGAACAGGCCCGCGGGGATTTCCAGTTCGACGTGCTGCAGGTTGTTGCCGTGCGCGCCTTTCAGCGTCAACGTGCGCTTGGGATCGGGTTGGCGGCGTAACTGCGGCACGTCGATGCTGCGCTGGCCGGAAAGATATTGTCCGGTCAGCGAACGCGGGGCTTTCAGAATGTCATCGAATGTGCCTTGCGCGACCACTTCGCCGCCGTGCACGCCCGCGCCGGGACCGATGTCCACGATGCGGTCGGCACGGCGCATCGCGTCCTCGTCGTGCTCGACCACGATCACGGTGTTGCCGAGGTCGCGCAGCCGCGTCAGCGTGCCCAGCAGACGTTCGTTGTCACGCTGGTGCAGGCCGATCGACGGCTCGTCCAGCACGTACATCACGCCGACCAGGCCGGCGCCGATTTGCGAGGCCAGCCGGATGCGTTGCGCTTCGCCGCCTGAAAGCGAATCGGCCTTGCGATCCAGCGTCAGGTAATCGAGGCCAACGTCGATCAGGAAACGCAGTCGTTCGCGAATCTCCTTGACGATGCGGTCGGCGATTTCGCCGCGCCAGCCGGCGAGTTGCAGGCCGTCCACGAACGTGCGCGCGTCGCTGATCGCGAGCGCCGAGAGAGACGGCAGATTCTTCTCGCCCACGAACACGTTGCGCGCGGAAACGTTCAGTCGCTCGCCATGGCATTCGGGGCAGGGTCGTTCGCTGATGAAGCGCGCCAGCTCCTCGCGCACCATGTTGGATTCGGTTTCCTTCCAGCGGCGTTCCAGGTTCGGCACCACCCCCTCGAAGCTATGCTTGCGCGTGAACCCGGAGCCATTGCCGTGGCCGAGATAGCGGAACTCGATTTTCTCCTCGCCGGAACCGAACAGGATCGCATCGCGCGTCTTTTTCGGAAGATCATGCCACGGTGCTTCGACATCGAACTTGTAGTGCTTCGCAAGCGAGCGGATCATCTGGAAGAAGTGCGGGTTGCGGCGATCCCAGCCGCGCACCGCGCCTTCGCCAAAGCTGCGCTCCGGGTGCGCAACCACGCGCGCCGGATCGAAAAATTGCGTGACGCCGAGCCCGTCGCACTTCGGGCAAGCGCCGACCGGCGAGTTGAACGAGAACAGCCGCGGTTCCAGTTCCGGCAGCGAGTAGTCGCACTGGGGACACGAATAGCGCGACGAAAACAATTGCTCGGGCGCCTTTTCGTCGTCCAGATCGACCAGGATCGCCAGGCCTTCGCCGAGCCGCAACGCGGTTTCGAACGATTCTGCGAGTCGCTGCTTCAAATCGTCGCGCGGACGGAAGCGGTCGATCACCACTTCGATGGTGTGCTTGATGCGAAGGCCCAGCGCCGGCACGGCATCGAGGTCGTACACCGTGCCGTCGACGCGCGCCCGCACGAAGCCCTGCGCGCGCATTTGCTCGAAGACCTGAACGTGCTCGCCCTTGCGCTCGCGGATCACCGGCGCCAGCAGCATGTAGCGCTTGTCTTCCGGCAGCGCCAGCGTTTGATCGACCATCTGGCTGACGGTCTGTGCGGCCAGCGGTGTGCCGTGGTTGGGGCAGCGCGGCGTGCCTACGCGCGCGTACAGCAGGCGCAGGTAGTCGTGGATCTCGGTGATCGTGCCGACCGTCGAACGCGGGTTGTGCGAGGTCGATTTCTGCTCGATGGAAATCGCCGGCGACAAACCCTCGATGTGGTCGACGTCGGGCTTTTCCATCATCGACAGGAACTGCCGCGCGTACGACGACAGCGATTCGACGTAGCGGCGCTGGCCCTCGGCATACAGCGTGTCGAAGGCGAGCGAAGACTTGCCCGAGCCCGATAGCCCGGTGATCACGATCAGTTGATCGCGCGGCAGGTCGAGGTCGATATTCTTGAGGTTGTGGGTGCGGGCACCGCGGATGCGGATGGTGTCCATGGGAATGCGTGCGGCAAAGCCCGTTACTATAGCGACCTGCCTGATGTGGGGTCTTCCCCCTTCCGTAGGAAGGGGGATTGAGGGGGATGGCTCTTGGGAACAACGGCATCCCCTCGCCGCTGCGCGGCGGTCCCCTTCCTGCGGAAGGGGACGATTGCCCGCCTCCTTGCCCAATCCCCTGAAATCACGCTAGAATTGCGGGTTCGAGCGCATCGAATCGCGTCCGATCAACCCAGAATAACGACAAAACCAGAGAGTCCAACACCATGTACGCAGTCATTGTTACCGGCGGTCACCAGTACCGCGTGATGCAGGGCGAAGTCCTTCGCGTCGAAAAACTGGATGCCGAGCCCGATGCCGCCGTTACCTTCGACCAGGTTTTGCTGATAGGCGAAGGCGAGGGCGTCACCGTCGGCAGCCCGAACGTCGCGGGCGCCAGCGTCACCGCCAAGGTGCGCAACCACGGCCGCGCCGACAAGGTGCGCATCGTGAAATTCCGCCGCCGCAAACACCATCGCAAGCAGATGGGCCACCGGCAGCATTACACCGAAATCGAGATCACCGGCATCGCCGGTGGCAGCAAGTAAGGAGAAGCCGCCATGGCACATAAAAAGGGCGTAGGTTCTTCGCGCAACGGCCGCGACTCCAACCCGAAATACCTCGGCGTGAAGCTGTACGGCGGCCAGGTCGTCGAAGCCGGCAACATCATCGTGCGCCAACGCGGCACCCAGTTCCACCCGGGCGTCGGTGTCGGACTCGGCCGCGACCACACTCTGTTCGCGCTGGTCGACGGCAAGGTGGAGTTTTCGGTCAAAGGCCCCAAGAGCCGCCGCATGGTGAATGTGGTCGCAGGGTGATCCACGCGCCACATTGAATCCGGAAGGCCCCGCCAAGCGCGGGGCTTTTCGTCTGTGCGGGAACCGCGGGACGGGGAGCGGGTTGCGAGGGCGAAAGTCCGCGACGGTCACGCACTCGCGGGTATCCTTGTCGCGGTTTCCGTATCCCTCGTCCTCAACCCCCTTGTCCCTGCTCTCAATGAAATTCGTCGACGAAGCCATCATCAAGGTACAGGCCGGCAACGGCGGGGACGGTTGCGCCAGCTTCCGGCGCGAGAAGTTCATCCCGTTCGGTGGCCCCAACGGTGGCGATGGCGGCGAGGGTGGCAGCGTGTGGCTGGTCGCGGACGAAGGCCTGAATACGCTGATCGACTTCCGCCACCAGCGCCAGTTCAAGGCGCAGCGCGGCCAGAACGGGATGGGCAGCGACATGTACGGTCGCGGCGGCGAGGACACCACGATCCGCGTTCCGATCGGTACGTCCGTCTTCAACCTCGATACCGATGAATTGATCGGCGACCTGACCACGCATGGCGAGAAGCTGCTGGTCGCGCAGGGCGGCAAGGGCGGCTTGGGCAACATCCACTTCAAGAGTTCCACCAACCGCGCGCCGCGCCGCTTCACGCCCGGCACGCCGGGCGAGGAACGCGAGCTGAAACTGGAATTGAAGGTGCTGGCCGACGTCGGCCTGCTCGGGTTTCCGAACGCCGGCAAGAGCACCTTCATCCGCGCGGTGTCGGCGGCGACGCCGCGCGTGGCGGATTACCCTTTCACCACCCTGCAGCCGCACCTCGGTGTGGTCAGCGTGGGGCCGTCGCAGGGGTTCGTAGTGGCGGACATTCCGGGCCTGATCGAAGGCGCGGCCGAAGGCGCGGGCTTGGGCATCCAGTTCCTGAAGCACGTCTCGCGCACCAGCCTGTTGCTGCACTTGGTCGATGTCGCGCCGCTGGACGGTGCCGATCCGGTCGAGCAGGTGCGGATCATCGAGGGCGAACTGCAACGCCACGACCCGGAGCTGCTGCAACGTCCGCGCTGGCTGCTGCTCAACAAGATCGACCTGTGGGTGCCGGAGGAGCGCGACGTGAACGCGCGCGACATCATTGAACGGCTGGGCTGGCAGGCGCCATGGTTTGCGATTTCGGCGGCGGAGCGACTCGGTACGCGTGAGGTGTGCCTCGCGGCGCAACGGTTTTTCGACGAGCGCAAGGCGGAAGCCGTCGACGGTGATACATCTGCTTCCCTCTTCGGAACGAAGCGGGATGGAGGAGGATGGCTTTGAGGCCGGCGAACGCATCCCCCCGTCGCTGCGCGATGACCCCCTTGCGATGGAAGGGGGTGCGGTTTCTCCGTCCAAAGAAAAAGCCGGCTGGCGCCGGCTTTTTCAGAACCGCGTACGGATGTGGCTCAGGCGATCGTCTTGATGTGCGCGGCCAGGCGGCTCTTGTGGCGGGCGGCCTTGTTCTTGTGGATCAGGCCACGGCTCGCGTAGCGATCCAGAACCGGCTCGGCGGCCTTGTAGGCGGCTTCTGCGCCAGACTTGTCCTTGGCCTCGATGGCCTTCAGCACCTTGCGGATCGACGAGCGCAGCATCGAGCGCTGGCTGGCGTTGCGCATGCGGTGGGCCTCGGCTTGGCGGGCGCGTTTCTTGGCGGACTGGATGTTGGCCACGGGGTGACTCCGGAAAATAGGTGCGGAACGAAGCCGCCTAGTATCGCTGCCAGTCGGGTTTCAGTCAATCGCCCGAGGAGCAGGGACCGGGGACCGGGGACCGGGGATCAGGAAGCTGGTGCTCAACGGCGACTTGGGATGGTCATGCCGCGGGACGTCCTTTTGCATTTCGTCCGGGCCGCTGTCGAGTTCGGACGGCTGGGCCACAACCCTGCGCGGCTTTTGCTGGTCCCCGTTCCCCGGTCCCCAGCCCCGAGACCCAACGCATGACCCGCCCACCCAGCCTGTTGCGCGGGGTGTTCTCGTTCAGCAGCATGACCATGATCTCGCGCGTGCTGGGCCTGGTGCGTGACGTCTCGATCACCCATGTGTTCGGCGTGGGCGCCGCCACCGACGCGTTCGTGATCGCGTTCCGGATTCCCAATTTCATGCGCCGGCTGTTCGCGGAGGGTTCTTTCTCGACCGCGTTCGTGCCGGTGTTCACCGAGGTCAAGGAAACCGGCAGTCACGCGCAACTGAAGGAATTGACCGCGCGGGTCACGGGCACGCTCGGCGGCGTGTTGCTGCTGGTGGTGGCGCTGGGCCTGATCTTCGCGCCGCAGGTGGCCACGGGCTTCGCGCCTGGCGCGCTGGACCAGCCGCACAAGTTCGACCTCACCATCAAGCTGTTGCGGCTGACATTTCCGTACCTGTTGTTCGTGTCGTTGACCGCGTTGTGCGGCGGCGTGTTGAACAGCTTCCACAAGTTCGCATTGCCGGCGCTGGCGCCGGTGATCCTCAACCTTTGCCTGATCGCGGGCGCGCTGTGGGGCTCGCGCTACCTCGCGGTGCCGATCGAAGCATTGGGCTGGGCGGTGTTGGCGGCGGGCATCCTGCAGCTGTTGTTCCTGCTGCCGGCGGTGCGGCGGCTGAACCTGTTGGCGCTGCCGCGTTGGGGTTGGAGCCATCCGCAGGTGCGGAAAATCATGCGCCTGATGGTGCCGACGCTATTCGGTTCATCCGTGGCGCAGATCAACCTGTTGCTGGATACGGTGGTTGCTTCGCTGCTGGTCACGGGTTCGCAAACCTGGCTGTACCAGGCCACGCGTTTCCTCGAATTGCCATTGGGCGTGTTCGGCGTCGCCTTGGGCACCGTGATCCTGCCGGCGCTGTCGCGCCATCACGTCAGCGCGGACCGCGAAGGCTTTTCGCGTTCGCTGGACTGGGGCCTGCGCACCACACTCCTGATTTCGCTGCCCGCGATGTTTGGCTTGCTGCTGCTGGCCGAGCCGCTGGTCGCGGCGTTTTTCCAGAACGGGCATTTCAATGCGTTCGACAGCCACATGACTGCGATCGCGATCATGGGCATGGGCGCTGGCGTACCCGCGATCGCGCTGACGCGCACGTTGCTGCCGGCGTTCTATTCGCGCCAGGACACAAAGACGCCGGTTCGCGCCGGCGTGATCGCGCTGGTCGTGAACATGGTCGCGAACTTCGCGCTGATCGCGCTGCTGTTCGAGTTATGGGCGCCGGCGGGTTTGAAGCAACTGCCGTGGCTGGAAGGCATCGCGCGGGTGCCGGGGCTGCACCTCGGCATGGCAATCGCGAGTTCCGTTTCCAATTACCTGCAGGTCGCGCTGCTGTGGGGCTATCTGCAACGCGCCGGCGTGTACCAGCGCCAGCCGGGATGGAGCCGTCACTGGCTGCGGATGGGGCTGGCTTGCGCGGCGCTGGTGATCGTGATCGGCATAGGTCTGTGGCTGTGGCCATGGCAGCAGTGGACCCACGAGCCTATCGTCACGCGTATCTGGAAACTCGCGGTGCTGGTGTCCGCGGGCGGTGCGGTGTATGTGGGCGCACTGTTCGCGAGCGGATTCCGGATGCGCGATCTGCGGGGTGCTTGAGCCGCTTGGCCGCGCACCGCTGCGCGGCGATAATCCACCGTTTCCGAGGAGCGCCCGCATGTACATCCAGCCTGCCGACGCACCCAAGCGCAAACCGGTGAGGGTGCCGGGGCTGCGCGCGATGAAGGCGCGCGGCGAAAAGATCGCGGTCCTGACCTGTTATGACGCCAGCTTCGCCGCGCAGATGGAAGCGGCCGGCGTCGACGTCGCGCTGGTGGGCGATTCGCTGGGCATGGTGGTGCAGGGCAATCCGAGCACCCTGCCGGTGACATTGGACCAGATGGTCTATCACACGTCGCTGGTCGCGCGCGGGCTTGACGCCACATTGTTGATCGCCGATCTGCCGTTCATGCAGTTCCGCGATCCGGCCACCGCGTTGGCGGCTTCGGGGCGGCTGATGGCCGAGGGTGGCGCGGCAATGGTGAAGCTGGAAGGCGGTTCCGAATGGGTCTGCGAGGTGATCGCCGCGCTGGCCAGCCACGACGTGCCGGTCTGCGCGCATCTCGGCCTGACCCCGCAGTCCGTGCACAAGATGGGCGGCTATCGGATGCAGGGGAAAACCGATGACGCGGCCGCGCGTTTGCGAGACCAGGCGCAGGCCGTCGCGCGCGCGGGCGCCGAGCTGCTGGTGCTGGAATCCATCCCGGCCGCGCAGGCGGGCGAGATCAGCCGCGCGTTGCCGATTCCCACCATTGGCATCGGTGCGGGCGCGGAGTGCGACGGCCAGGTTCTGGTGTGCTACGACCTGCTGGGCCTCACGCCCGGACGACGTCCGAAATTCAGCAAGGATTTTCTTGCCGGGCGCGGTTCCGTGCGCGAAGCTTTCGCGGCGTATGCGGAAGACGTGCGTGCGGGGCGTTTTCCGGGGCCGGAACAAATCGCGGGTTGAGCCAATATGCGTACCGTCGGAGACACCCGTTCGCTGCGCGCCGTGGTCCAGGCCTGGAAGAAGGAGGGCCTACGGGTGGGTTTCGTGCCGACCATGGGCAACCTGCATGCCGGCCATTTTTCCCTGATCGAACTGGCACGGCGGTACGCCGACCGCGTGGTCGCGAGCGTCTTCGTCAACCCGACCCAGTTCGGTCCGACCGAGGATTTCATGCGCTACCCGCGCACCCTGGCGGAAGACAGCGTGGGTCTGGTCGAGCACAACTGCGACCTGCTGTTCGCGCCCTCCGTCGAGGTGATGTATCCGTTCGGTCCCGAGCACGCCGTGCGCATCAATGTGCCCGAAATCGGCGGCACGCTGGAGGGCGCGCATCGGCCGGGGCATTTCGACGGCGTCGCCACGGTGGTCGCCAAACTGCTTGCGATGGTCGAGCCCGACGTGGCCGTGTTCGGACAGAAGGATTGGCAACAATTGCTGGTGGTACGGCGGCTGGTACGTGAACTGGCGTTTCCGCTCGAAGTGGTGGCGGGACCCATCATTCGCGACGATGACGGACTGGCCTTGTCTTCGCGCAACCGCTACCTCGACGCCCACCAGCGGACCCGGGCGCCGGAGCTGCATGCGACGCTGGAATGGATGCGCGAATCGTTCGTGGAAGGACACGCGCGTGCCGCGATCGAGGGCGCCGCGACACGCAGGCTGGAGCGCGCGGGTTTCCAGCCGGATTACGCCGTGGTACGGCGTGCCGAAGACCTTGCCGTTCCCGCGGAGGGCGAGCGCAGCGGCCTCATGGCGCTGGTGGCGGCCAAACTGGGTGATACCCGGCTGATCGACAACTTGGCGCTCGATTGAGGCTGCAACGAATGTGCGGTCGTCCTTGACCGCTGCACCGCCGGGCCGCCAACTCACGTGACGGTTTCGGTTTTGGAGCGCCACAATGAACGTAAAGCCGCCATCCATGGCAAAGAGCTCCGTTCCTGACTTTTCACCAGGGATTGTGCGGCGCAGCAAGTCGCCCGTTCAACGGTTATAATGAGCAATCACGGCGCTCTTCACGCCGGAGGAAGTCATGCAACTGAACATGCTCAAGGGGAAGATCCATCGTGCGACCGTGACCCGCGCGGAATTGCACTACGAAGGATCCATCGCGATCGACGGCAACCTGCTGGACGCCGCCGGCATGCGTGAGTACGAGCAGATCCACGCGTGGAACGTCAACAACGGTGAGCGCTTCGTCACCTACGCACTGCGCGCCGAGGAAGGCAGCGGCATCATCTCCGTGAACGGCAGCGCCGCGCACCGTGCCCAACCGGGCGACCTGCTGATCATCGCGGCGTTCGTGTCGCTGACCGAGGCCGAGGCCGCGCTGCACAAGCCGCAGCTCGTGTACGTCGATGCGGACAATCGCATTGCGCGCACCAACACTTCGATTCCGAAGCAGATGGTGGCTGCCTGACCCTGCGCTTTTTTGTCATCCGGGCGCAGAACCAGAGGCTCGTCATTCCGGACAAGCCGCGTAGCGGGCGCGATTATCGAAGCGACAATCGGCGCCGTTGGCAGTGCGAAAAAGAACGGGTGTCATGCGCGTTCCAGCGATACGCGTCGTGCTTGCGCATCAGGCCACCGGCGGCTTGTCTGCCTTTGCGGTTTGCTGCGCCAGCGCCCACGCCACGTGCTCGCGCACCAGCGGCGAGGGATCGTCCACGCGCGCCGTGAGCGCCTCCATCACTTCGGAGGTATGCGGCGCGTTGCCCAGCGCCACCGCGACGTTGCGCGAGAAACCCTCGAAGCCCGCGCGCCGGATCGGCATGCCTTCGGTACGTTTCAGGAATTCGGCTTCGGTCCACGCGAACAGTTCGGCCAGCTTCGCATGGTCCAGGCCATGACGGGGTGCGAAATCTTCCTCGTGCGTGGGTTGCGCGAATTTGTTCCACGGACATACCAACTGGCAATCGTCGCAGCCGAACACGCGGTTGCCCATCAGCGGACGCAGTTCCTCCGGAATCGCTTCCTTCGATTCGATGGTGAGGTAGGCAATGCAGCGGCGCGCGTCGAGTTGGTACGGGCCGGTGATGGCTTGCGTCGGGCACACGTCGATGCAGCGGGTGCAGGTGCCGCAATGCCCCCTGGAAGGCGCGTCGACCGGCAGCGGCAGGTCGGTGTAAAGCTCGCCGAGAAAAAACCATGAACCCGCGTCGCGGTCCAGCGCCAGCGTGTGTTTGCCTATCCAGCCGAGTCCCGCGTTGCGCGCCAGGGCTTTCTCCAGCACCGGCGCCGAGTCGGTGAAGGCGCGATAGCCGAACGGGCCGGTTTCGGTGGCGATGCGGTCCGCAAGTTTCTGCAGGCGGTTGCGGATCAGCTTGTGATAGTCGCGGCCCAATGCGTAGCGCGAAATGTAGGCGCGTTCGCCGTCGCCCAGCGTACGCCACGCCACGGTCGCGTCCACGCCGTCCGCCAGGTAATTCATGCGCACGGAAATCACCCGCACGGTGCCGGGTTGCAGTTCCT
>Ga0207707_10001819_pt1 | contig 19559 bp, 21 predicted proteins | sample KBSC83BmetaG_FD_184336 | JGI IMG/M metagenome (GOLD analysis project Ga0207707, IMG submission 184336) | Corn rhizosphere microbial communities from Kellogg Biological Station, Michigan, USA - KBS C8-3B metaG (SPAdes) (version 2) | ecosystem: Host-associated > Plants > Roots > Rhizosphere ...
CGCCATCCCCGGCGCGGCGGAAGTCGTCCCCGGCGCGACGGAAGTCGTCGCCGGAGCGGCGACAGGCGCCGCCGGCGCGAGCGGAAACTCCTGCCCGTCCCGCAATTCGACGATCCGTCCGTCCGCTTTCAGCCGCAGGCGCCGCATGCTCGACTCCAGGCAGGGATGGTCGGTGATGCGCGTTAAGGTTTGATTAACGATGCGCGGGCGTGGTATCGGGCTATTTCAGCCCGAACCATAGCGTCGCGATGCCGAGAAACGAAAAGAAGCCGACCACGTCGGTGACGGTCGTGACGAAGGTACCCGAGGCCACCGCGGGATCGGCCCGCACCCGCTCCAGCACCATCGGAATCAGAATGCCGCCGAGCGCGCCGGCCACCAGATTGCATATGATCGCAAGGCCGATCACGACGCCAAGCCCGGGAATCCTGAACCAGGCCACCGCGGCAACTCCGGTGATCACCGCAAACGCTAGACCGTTGACCAGGCCGACCAGGCCCTCGCGTATCACCACGCGAAACGCGTTGCTGGAGCCGAGCTCGCGGGTAGCCAAGGCGCGCACCGCGACCGTCATGGTCTGGGTCGCGGCGTTGCCACCCTGGCTGGCGACGATCGGCGCCAGCACCGCCAGCGCCACCATTTTTTCCAGCTGACCTTCGAACAGGCCGAGCACCGAGGACGCCAGAAAGGCGGTGGCAAGATTGACCAAGAGCCAGTTGAAGCGGCCCTTGGCGATGGTCCAGACGCTGTCGGATAATTCTTCGTCGCTGGTGACGCCGCCCAGCGCCCTCAAGTCCTCGTCGGCCTCTTCCTCGATCACGTCGACCACGTCGTCAACCGTGATGACGCCGACCAGCCGGTTTACGGTATCGACGACGGGTGCTGCGACCAGATTGTACTTGCCGAACAGCCGCGCCACCTCTTCCTGGTCGTCCATCACCGAGACGCGGCGGCGGTCTTCATCGATCAGATCGGCCAGCGGCACCGTCCGGCGCGCGCGCAGCAGCGCATCGAGCGACACCGCGCCCTGCCAGTGTTGCGCGCTATCGATCACGTAGATTTCGTAGAACCGATCCGGCAGGTCGGGCGTGTCGCGCATGTAGTCGATCGCCTGCCCCACGGTCCAGTCCGGCGGCACCGCGATGAATTCGGTCTGCATCCGCCGCCCGGCGGAGTTTTCCGGATAAAGCAGGCCGCGTTCGAGCGCGACGCGCTCCGACGGCGGCAGCTTCTCGAGGATCTCGACCTTGTCTTCCTCGTCGAGGCCTTCGAGCAATTCGACGGCGTCGTCGGATTCCAGCTCTCGAACACCCTCCGCGACCGTCTCGGGTTCGAGCTCCTCGAGGATTTCCTCGCGGACGGTGTCGTCGACTTCGTTGAGCGCCGCGAAGTCGAAATCCGCGCCTGTCAGTTCCACAAGGCTGACACGGTCGTCGGGTTCGAGCGCCGCGATCAGATCGCCGAGATCGGCCTCATGGAGTTCCGCGACGATTGCGCGCAGCCACGGCGTATTGGCGGCATGTATCGCGCGCGAGATTTCCTCGACAAATTCATGGCGAATCTCGCCATCTTCGTCGCGCATCGGGAGAGGATCGAGGCCTGGGTCATCGGCGGATTGGGCAGTGTCGATATCTTCGGCCATGCCATGCCTCGCCGGTTTGACAGAATGGCTCAACTCGTCTGAGCTATTGCCTTACGCATTACCCAAAGGGCAACGCCTCGCGCAATGATAAAGATGTACCGGCAAAGGCGGGCTTCGAAGTTCATGAACCTGCTGGGGGCCACCCTTGCCGCCTCGCTGGCGTGGAGCGCGGCCGCAAAGGCTGTGGACTGTCCGCGCAAGGGAACGCTCGGCACCTCACGGATTCTCGAGGTCGACGCCGCCACCACGCCGCGGGTCGGGTTGAAGAGCTTTCCGCAGACGCTGCCGCTTGGGGATCACGAGGTTGTGCTGACGTTCGATGACGGCCCGTGGCCTCCGACGACCCCCCGCGTGCTGGCGGCGCTGGCAAGTGAATGCGTGCGTGCGACGTTCTTCCTGATCGGCAAGCCCGCCTCGGAACACCCGGGGCTGGTGCGACGGATCGCGGCCGAGGGCCACACCATCGGGCATCACACCTGGCTGCACCGCAGCCTGATTCAAATCCCTGCAAACCAGACATCAGACGAAATCGACCGGGGTATCGCCGCGGATGAAATGGCGCTTCACGGTATCGCGACCAGGACACCGAGCACGCCGTTCTTTCGTTTTCCCGGCTTCGAGGCGACATCGGCGACACTTGACCTGCTGCAATCGCGCGGCATCGTCGTGTTCGGCACCGACCTTTGGGCCAGCGACTGGAATCCGATGACGCCGAAACAGGAATTGAAGCTGATCATCGATCGGCTCAACGTCGCCCGCAAGGGGATCATCCTGTTTCACGACCCCAAGGCGCAAACCGCGGCCATGCTGCCGGCTTTTCTGCATTATCTCCGCGACAATCACTTTCGCGTGGTCCACGTAGTGCCGGCGGCTGCCGGCGTCCACTATGACGGTGTGCCCTGAACTCGACATCATGGATACATCGTCTGGAGAAGTCAGGCGGTTAATGCGATGTTCATCGCCGCGCCTGTAGCTTTTCGCGCAAATGGGAGTGCAGACGGTGTTTTATGATCGGTAGGGTGTTGGTGGGTGTTTGGACGCGGCAATGCGCCGCCTTATGCCTGGGGTTACTCACCTGCATCACCGCACAGGCTGCGTCGGCTGTCGATTGTCCCGGCCATCCCGACGCACTCGGCACCTCGCGAACCCTGGTGGTCGATCCCCGGGAGCATCCGCGGATCGGCACCATGCAGTATGCCGAAACGCTGCCGCTCGCAGACCACGAGGTGGTGCTGACGTTCGATGACGGGCCGCTGCCGCGCAACAGCAATCAGGTTCTCGACATTCTCGCTTCGCAATGCGTGAAGGCGACCTTCTTCGCCATCGGCCGCATGGCCCAGGCCTATCCGGAAGGCGTGCGCAAGCTCCGCGACGCCGGCCATAGCATCGGCACCCACACCCAGGATCATCCGCTGGGCATGAAGCGAATGCCGGTCGAGCGCGCCAGGCAGGAGATCGACGAAGGAATAGCATCGGTGAAGGCCGCGCTCGGTGATGACGCAGCACTTGCCCCGTTCTTTCGTATCCCCGGCCTGTCGCGCGCCGACGGCGTCGAGGACTATCTCGCCTCCCAGGGCATCCAGATCTGGAGCGCCGATTTTCTGGCGGACGACTGGCGGCATATTTCATCCTCCAGGGTCTACGATTTCGCGATGAAGCGGCTCGAGGACAAGGGAAGAGGCATCCTGCTGCTGCACGACATCCAGGCGCGAACCGTCGCCGCCTTGCCTCGGATTCTGCATGAGCTGAAGGCGCGGGGCTATCGCATCGTCCATGTGGTGCCGGCGACTTCGGAGCGGCCGGCGACGCCGACGGAGCCGCAGCAATGGCAGTTGCATCCGCCATCGGAAACCGTGGCGATCTCGCACTGGCCCAAAATTCCCGCTTTTGTCTTTGCCGGCGCCGACAGCCTTCCCGTCCCCTCGCTGTCGGGTTCGGACTGGCATGACGGAGGATTGGCGCTGCCGGAGCCGTTCGATCGCGCCAGCCGGCTTGCGCACGGCATTCCGCTGCCGCGGCAAGCGCCGTGGCCCCGGCAATCGCCGCTCGTATCTGTTGGCGCCAATGCCCTGCCCGTTCCGGCCGAGAGCATTTTTGACATCCAGGAAAAGCCGCGCGCGGCCGCGCAAGGAGGAGCTCCGTCCTCACATCATGCCGAACAGACGGCCCCGACGGTGCGTGAGACAGATGGCCTGGCTAAGCTGATTTCGGCCGATGCCGCCGATTCCCGCGTGATCTCCGGAAGCCTGCCGGTCGTGGAACCGGGCTTGCTGCCCGTGCCGGTCGAGGCGCGCTGAGGCATCAGCGCGCGGCGATTCAATTGGTCACGATCTTCGATATGCAGAGAACCATGACCAGAGAGAGAAACAGCAGGTCGATATAGGCGTTCATTTCGCCAGTCCGGCGCAGACCTCCGACGTCAATGACGACTTGCTTGCGTTGCGCCGACGCCGCCGGGCCGTCCCCGGTGAGAGCCGCGAGGCGGCGCGCCTCGACCTCAAGCCGCTCGATTTTCTGGAAGAAATAAAACGACCGCAAGGCCGACGCCGCGCGCATCGCGGCATAGACCAGCACGAGAATAGCGACGATCGCGCGGTTCTGATATTTCTCCATGAAGTTCAGACTGAAATAGACCACCGACAGAAAAATAAAGTTGGAGGTGAACCGATAGACATAGCTAAGGATTTTCATTCGCTTGTCCCTATCGACAATCAGTCAGGCAGTATTTATCGAACACAAATTGCGGGATTCCCGTTGGGTGGGCCGGAATTGCCGGCCTCTGTGCCGCATCTGCCGATGCCCGCCAACCACGCGGCATCGTCGACATCACGCAACCGGCCTCGCGGCTTTCGGCCGGGCCGGCACCATTGCACGATTCGTTGGTGCGCTCGGAGGGACTCGAACCCCCACGATGTTACTCACTGCCACCTCAAGGCAGCGCGTCTACCAATTCCGCCACGAGCGCTTTAAGAGATCGGCACGGGATTTTGCGCCGGCCCCGATCAACGGCGCCGATGTAACAAATCAATGATGGAGGGACAAGGCCTGCTGGCGTGGTGGTTCTGGCTAGCGGGTGCCCGGCAGTCGCGGCAGCATCTGCTTGACTTCGACCGCGATCCGGTTGCGATCGACAAGCACCACGCCGCTGGCGACCGGCAGGTTGTTGGCGAGGATCTTGACCTCGTCCGCTTCGGTCGCGTCCAGTTCGATGATGGCGCCACGGCTCAGGCGCATTACCTGATGAATGGGCATCGATGTGGTCCCGAGGACCACCATGAGATCGACGGTGACTTTATCGAGGGTTGGCACTGGGGACCCGAACTGACAAATGCAAAATTGCGTGGTTCCAGATCACCACGTTATGGTTAGCCAATGGTTAATGACCGCCAAAACCTCGATTTGACGACGTTTGCGCGCCCTGCCGGCGGTGGCGCGGTCGAATGGCGGATATCCGACGCGCCGGTGCCCTATCTGGAGGCCGTCGCGACCATGGAGGTGCGGGTTGCGTCCATCGCGGCTGGCGAAGCGCCCGAGCTGATCTGGCTCTTGGAGCATCCCCCGCTCTATACCTCCGGGACCAGCGGCAAACCCGGTGACCTGCGCAACCCCCGTTTCCCGATGTTTGCCACCGGGCGCGGCGGGCAGCTCACCTATCACGGCCCTGGCCAACGGGTGGCCTATGTCATGCTCGACCTGAAGCGGCGGCGGCCGGACGTGCGGGCCTATGTCGCGAGCCTTGAGGAATGGATCATCCGGACGCTCGCCGCCTTCCATGTGCGGGGCGAGCGCCGCGAGGATCGGGTCGGCGTCTGGGTCAGCCGGCCGGACAAGGGTCCTGGGTTTGAAGACAAGATCGCCGCTATCGGCGTGCGGTTGCGGCGCTGGGTGTCGTTCCACGGCATCTCGATCAATGTGGAGCCGGACCTTTCGCACTTCGCGGCGATCGTTTCTTGCGGTGTCGTCGACCCGCGCTACGGCGTCACCAGCCTCTGCGATCTCGGCCATCCCGTGACCATGGCCGATCTCGATATCGCGCTACGCCAGGGGTTCGAGGAAGTGTTTGGCTCCGCGAGATTGCCTCTACCGGAAGCGACGATTTGATCAGCGTTCATCGGCCCGCCCCTGCCACGCGCTGGTTGCAGCACGTGACCGGTTGGGCATTTGGCCTGAGCTCAATAAAACGGATAATAGGGTGGGCAAATTACTCGGCCCCACCGATAGCTGAAGTAGCAGCCTGGACCTACGTAGCCGCCCCACCCCCATCCGAAACCGCGGCCACGGCCACGGAAGCCACCGCCGCGGAAGCCGCCGCCGCGAAAACCGCCACCGCGGAAGCCTCCACCACCGCGAAAACCACCGCCACCTCCGCGGCCGCCGCCCCCTCGGGCATCCGCCGCGGTCGTCGACGCCGTCAACACCAGCGCCGAGGTGCCGACGATGCCGGCACAATAGATGCAGAACAGCACGCCCACTGCCAGGCAGCGGCTCACGATGCTGCGGAAAGTCGAAATGTTCCTGTTCATAAACGGGTCTCCTCCATACCGGCGTCGCCGAGACACGCGACACCAGATAAACCATCAAGGCCCAAGGGCTATTCCGGTTCCAGAAAAATCCCCCGATCACGATTTCGAAACACCGATTTGTTGCCGGGGTAATGAGCCCGTGAAGGTCGCCAACGCTCGCCAGCGCTCAAGCCATGGCCGGGGACGCACCATCGTCTTGAGCCGCGATTGCCATCGGCCATGGTGATAGGTTTCGACGGCCGCGCGCCACGCGTCGGCAGTGTTCCATTCGATCTTGAGAACGCGCGCGAACGGTTGAACCGACCAGCCGGAGGCATCGACCGTGAGCATCAGGGGCGATCGGTGCGGATAGTAGGTAACCCTCACACCGTTGCGCTCGGCAACCAGGAACGACACAGCGTCGTGTTGCCAGCGACCATGCTTGCTGACAAAGCTCACGGCCAGCACCCGCGCCTCGTATAGCTCGGGCGCCCAATCCGGATCATCGGTCAGGATTTTCATCGCGTTGTCCCGAATGATGTCGCACCCATCAGGCGCATATTTTCGGGCGGAATTCAGGTCGGTCGCAGGCCCTGACGGCGGAACCAGGCAAACCCGCAGCAGTTGGCTGAGTGGACGTTTCGGAAGGCGAAAGCCCATGAGCGGTCATCTCACGCGCAATCGTTTGCTCCGCCGCATAGCTGGCGCAGTGTTTCTGCTGATCTTGACCTGCATCGCCATATTTGGCGTCGCGCATTACTTCGTTGCTTGAGCGGCGCATCGCAGCATTTCCTGTGCGGCCCTTCGGCATCATTCCCCCGAGGCCGGAGCGCATCGCCATCGAAACCCCCGATAATTCCTGATCCGAACTGATCCCGAGCCGCATCCGGCTCACTTATCGCTCTCCGCCCTCTGCTCTTGCCGCTCCGCTTCTCGGGCTCGATCTTCCCACGCCTCTGCCATCTTAAGCAGAGCCCCTCAGGCCGCGGGAAGCCGTGCGGCGGTATGGATACGCGTGATATCTCGCGGGTGGCTTCCGCGCGTGGCCGGGTGGCGCTATCGTTTGCCAGGTGCCGCTCCTAAAGCGGCGTCATTCCGACGAAAGCAAAGCACCATGCCTGAAATCATCAACTTCGGCTCGCTTGAGCTGAAATTCCTGCAAACCAAGGACGATACCGCGGGCAGCATCGACATGTTCGAAATGACGCTGCAGCCGAATGCGCGGATGCCGATACCGCACTACCACGACAGTTGGGACGAGACGATCTACGGACTCACGGGCACAACGACCTGGCGGGTTGCCGGCAAGGATATCGACGTCACGCCCGGCGAGAGCGTCTTTATCAAACGCGGCATTGTGCACGGCTTTACCAATCGCAGCCCAGCGCCGGCGACATGTCTTTGCATACTCAACCCGGGCGTACTCGGTCCGCAGTATTTTAGGGATATGGCAGGACTTTTGGCAGCTCCGACGCCAGATCCGGCACGGATGAAGGAAACCATGCTGCGCTACGGGCTGATACCCGCGCCGCCCTCATAAGCCAACAATCCAGGCTCTGTTGCAGCGAAAGTTCTTGAATTTTCTTGATGGCGGGTGTTCGCATCAGGCGGAACGATTTCAGGCGCGGTGCCTTGATTTGCGATTGATGCAGCCGTGATTTGTTCTGGAGGCGACAATGTCCGGAAAGTCAATAATTCTACTCCTGGTTCTCGGCCTCGCGATAACGCTCCTGAATCTGGCAATTCTGGTCGGTCAAATTTCAACCCCGGCCACCGCGCGCGGGGGAACCAGCGCCAGCAAAATGCTCGACGACGAAGATTTCACCGATGGCCTGACCAAGATCATCAGGAAAACCGTTCGCGATTACTGTACGGTCGGCAAGCGAAGCGCCATCGACTGCTAGGGCGTGGACCCATAGATTTGGATTGGCGGACATCCGCTTTGGTGGGCATAACGGACTCAAGTCGGACATCGCGCCATGTCCGAAAAGTGCCAGAAACGGAAATGGCTTGCTTAGAGCAAAACTGCTAACCAGGCGGAGCATTCGCAAACGGCTCGGGATTCTTGCTGTATGCGTCGTCGAATCTTCTGGGCGGTCATCGGAGCACCCCTGGCGCTGATCATCATCGGTGCAGGGGCAGCTTTTTCCCTGCCGATGACACGCCACATGATCTCGGCCTTGTGGAATTTGCCCGACCGATTGCCCGCCCTGTCCATCAATAGCCAAGTGCACTATCAGCCGGGCGCTGAGGATTTTGCTCGTGACGTTGCAGCGCTGTACCCAGAGGCCATCGCGCGGGTTGAAGCGGTGCATGGTCGACGCTTCGCGCATCCTGTCACAGTGGGCGCGTATGCGACGGCGGAAGCGTATGCGGCTGCAAACGGCGTGGGTTCCGACATTCCCGTGGGCGTCACGTTCGCCGGTCGGGTGAACCTGTCGCCCAAGCTGTTCTGGCCGCAACACCGGCGCCTCCGCGCGCTCCTGACGCACGAGCTCTCGCATGCTCACATTCAGGGGTGGATCGGTGAATACAAATACGTCTACCTGCCAACTTGGTTCAAGGAAGGCTTGGCAGTTATGATCTCTGAGGGCGGGGGCGCCGAATTGGTCAGCGAAGACGAAGCGCGAGCCGCAATTCAGCGCGGCGAACGATTGGTTATCAATGACGCTGTTAGTCTGCCAAACTCGATTGACGTTCGGCTTGAAAAAGCACCTGCAAATACTCCGCCTTGGTATCCAGTTGTGCTGGCCTATCGAGAAGCTGGAATGTTTTTGAGCTACCTTCGAGAGTCCGATCGACCGGCCTTTGACCGCACGATGAACGCCATTCTGGACGGCCGCCCGTTTGTAGAGGCGGTAACCGTCGGTTACCACGATGACGTGCGGTCACTGTGGGAGGCATTCATCAAGTCGAGTTCCGACCGAAGATGATTTCGTTGGGTCGTTCGCCCCGAGACGTCTTACGTGCCCAGCAGCCAATGTCAGCTCTGGGTCCTTCCGGACAAGCGCGTGGCATTCCCCGTGTTGACGACCGGCGCGTCCTGAACGGTATCTTTTGGTCTTGAGCTAGGTGCTGGCGCGATCTGCCGGAAACCCATGGTCCCCGCACCACTTGCTATAATCGCTTCGTTCACTGGCGGCAGGCTGGCGTCTGGGACCAGATCATGGATGCGCTGGCCGCCGGTGATGACGCGGCGGTGCAGATGATCGATACCTCCGTCGTGCGCGTGCACCAGCAGACTGGATCAGGGAACTTGCCTGCCAGCAAGGAAGCATAAGCAAACATTCCGCCGGAGAAATCAGGCAGACGATAGCCGAATGCCATCGATCCTAGATGGTCGGCAATACCGAAAACCGCTCGCCCGGCCGCTGTAAATTCAGCGCATCGGGACTGGCGGGCTCTTCCTGAACAGCTTCGACCCGCGCCGATGGCGGGCCGCGCCGGCAGATTCCTATCATTTCAACCACGACGTCCGCCGGCCCCGCAAACAGCGCCTCGACGGCGCCGTCGCGACGGTTGCGCACCCATCCTTCGAGTCCGCGCGTCATTGCCTCCTGCTCGACCCAGTACCGAAAGCCGACGCCCTGCACCCGGCCCCGGATCGTCACCTGACGGATGGTTGCGCTCATCTACTTCTTGAGCCCGAGAAATTCGGCGCCGCGAATCTTCGTCTCCGCGTCACGGGCGACGCGGCCCGTCAGCTCGGACGACGCAAGGCCTTTCAAATTCTTCGGCGACACGCCCTCGCGCAACGCTTTCAGCGTTTCGTAAACCGCCAGCGTCGCCGCCGCGAACGGCGCGTGGCCCTGTAACGCGATCCGCACCCGCTGATTGACGAGATAATCGCGATCGGTCATCTCCTCGGGCGCACCGCCCAGCACGATCGGCAGTTTCGTCGCGGCCGCGATGGCTTCTAATTCGTCACGGGTTTTTACGCCGGTGAAGAACAACGCATCGACGCCGGTGCCCTCATAGGCGACCGCGCGCGCGATCGTGTCATCGAGACCTGAGATCGACACCGCGCCGGTCCGCGCCATGATCACCAGCGCCGGATCGTCCCGCGCATCAAGCGCGGCCTTCATCTTGCCGACGCCCTCTTCGAGCGGAATCAGTTGCGTCCCGGTTTGCCCAAAGGCCTGCGGCAGCAACGTGTCCTCGATAGTCAGGCCGGCGGCGCCCGCCACTTCCAGCTCCTCAACCGTGCGCCGGACGTTCAACGCATTGCCGTAGCCGTGGTCGGCATCGACCAGCACCGGCAGGGATGCCGCGCGCGACATCCGGCGCATCTGTTCGGCGAGTTCGGTCAGCGTGATCAGCGCTATATCGGGGTCGCCGAGCACCGCCAGCGACGCTACCGATCCGCCGAACATGCCGACTTCGAAACCGAGGTCCTCGGCAATACGGATCGAAATCGCGTCATAGACCGAGCCGGGGTGAATGCAGGTCGATCCGGTCAGGATCAAACGCAATGCTTCGCGGCGCTTTCGGAACGTCATGGCAAATCCCTCAGAGTTCGTCATTGCGAGGAGCGACGCGACGAAGCAATCCCGTCTGCCGTGATTCCGGATTGCTTCGCTGCTTTCGCAAGGACGGTATTAGGCGAATTCGAGAATCAGCGCGTCCACCGCCAGCGTCGCGCCGGCGCTGGCGTGAATTTTCTTGACCGTGCCGTCGCGCTCGGCGCGCAGCACGTTCTGCATCTTCATCGCCTCGACCACCGCTAGCGTTTCGCCGGCCTTGACTTCCTGGCCCTCGCTCACCGCGATCGACACCACCAGCCCGGGCATCGGGCACAGCAGTTTCTTGCCGCTATCGGCCGCGGATTTAACCGGCATCAGCCGCGCCGCCGCGGCTTCGGTCTCGGTAAAGACATTGACCGCGACCTCATACCCCTGATGCGCAAGCCGGAAGCCGTTGGCAATGGGGCGCACCTGCATCGCCGCCGGATGGCCGTCGATGGTGCCCTGCCAGACCGGATCGCCCGGCGTCCACGGCGAGACCAGATGATGCGGATTGCCCGGCGTGCCGTCGGCGCCGGCAAAGCGCACCGCGATTCCGTCGGCTTCGCGCGCAATATCGAGCGCGATTTCGTTGCGCTCCAGCCATACCGCGCGGCGGCGCTCGCGCTGCACCAACCGGCCGTTCAGCTGGCCGGATATCTGCCGCTTGCGCTCGCCGAGCACATGATCGATGGCAGCCGCAACCGCCGCCAGCCGGCGGGTGATCTCGCCTTCGGGCGCACGAACCGCAAATCCCCCGGGAAATTCCTCCGATATGAAGCCGGTGGAAAGATTGCCCTCGCGCCAGCGCGGATGATGCATCAGCGCCGAGAGGAACGGAATGTTGTGACGGATGCCATCGATGTAGAATGAATCGAGCGCGGTCGCCTGCGCCTCGATTGCCGCGGCGCGCGACGGCGCGTGGGTCACAAGCTTGGCGATCATCGGATCGTAATAGATCGAGATCTCGCCGCCTTCCTGCACGCCGGTGTCGTTGCGAACGGTAATGCCGTCGACGCTGCTCTCGATCGGCGGGCGGTATTTCACCAGCCGCCCGATCGAGGGCAGGAAGTTGCGGAACGGGTCTTCCGCATAAACCCGCGACTCCACCGCCCATCCGGTCAGCGTGACGTCCTTTTGCGTCAGCGACAGCTTTTCGCCGGCGGCCACCCGGATCATCTGTTCGACCAGATCGATCCCGGTGACCAATTCGGTCACGGGATGTTCGACCTGCAGCCGGGTGTTCATCTCCAGGAAATAGAAACTCTTGTCCTGGCCTGCGACGAATTCGACGGTTCCGGCGGAATCGTAATTCACCGCCTTGGCGAGAGCGACGGCCTGTTCGCCCATTTGGCGGCGGGTGGTCTCGTCGAGCAGCGGCGACGGGGCTTCCTCGATCACCTTCTGATTGCGCCGCTGGATCGAACATTCGCGCTCGCCGAGATGGATCACGTTGCCGTGCTTGTCCCCTAACACCTGGATTTCAACGTGGCGGGGATCGACGATGAATTTCTCGATGAAAACGCGGTCGTCGCCGAACGACGATTTGGCTTCCGCCTTGGCGAGACCGAACCCTTCGGCGACTTCTGAAGTCGAATGCGCAATCCGCATCCCCTTGCCGCCGCCGCCGGCGGACGCCTTGATCATGACGGGATAGCCGATCTGGTCGGCGATCTTCACCGCGTGCTTTTCGTCCTCGATGACGCCGAGATGGCCCGGCACCGTCGAGACTTTTGCCTTCGCTGCGGCCTTTTTGGACTCGATCTTGTCGCCCATCGCAGCGATGGCGCCAGGATTGGGGCCGATGAAGACGATGCCGGCCTTGCCAAGCGCGCGCGGAAAGGCTTCGCGCTCGGACAAGAAACCATAGCCCGGATGCACGGCCTCGGCGCCGGTCTTGCGGCAGGCCTCGACGATCTTCTCCATCGAGAGATAGCTTTCGGCGGCGGCCGGCGGTCCGATCAGAACCGCGTCATCGGCCATTTCGACGTGGAGTGCGTCGCGGTCGGCCTCGGAATAGACCGCGACCGTCTCTATTCCCATGCGGCGGGCAGTCTTGATAACCCGGCAGGCGATCTCGCCGCGATTTGCGATCAGGATTCGTTTGAACATGTGCTGCTTACTTGGAACCTTTGGGCGGGGTCCAGCCTCGCGGGCCAATCTGGCATGCGGGGATGGATGTAACAATTCCGTCGTACAGCAAAACTGAACGGAGGCAACGGCTGTTTTGGGCCGAAATTTGCCCGCCGGGAGACTATTCAGGCTTCTGAAGATCGCATTCGTTTCCGCTGGATGAATGGCCAAGCCTGATAGCGCTGCTGGTCCGGATGCGACCGAACGTGGGGCGTAAATCGGCCGAGGTATTGGCACGCCGCACTGGTTCGATCTCGGCGCCGATGAATGCAAGCGTGCGCGATCTCGGCGCGGTGCTCAAATCACGAAGGGCAATCTGCCGCATTGCAGCGGGGACCGCCCCGTGAAATACCTCTTGGCGTTCGTTGGGTGCCGGACAGACCCCCTTGTCAGCATCGCATCGTAATAAGGAGGGGGCGGTAGCGAGTGAGGAGAGGAAACGGCGATGGCGGCAGTTGGAGCGGTTTTTCAGCCCGAGCTAATCGAATTGATGAGAGCAGTCCTTGACGATGCCACGGCAATGCTTCCCGAAGCCAAGCGCACGTCGACGATGAAAGCAGAGATCGCGTCGCAGATTCTCGCCTGTGCCGCAAAAGGCGAGCGAGACCCAACCGTGCTGAAGAACGCCGCACTTCTAGCCGTCGTGGAGTGTACGCACTACTCTCACGATATCTCGCCGGAACGCCGGGCGGTTTGAGGCGACCGCGCCCTCAACATACAAAGTAATGCCCAAGAATTCGATCCAAACCGCATGGCGCGCTTCCCTTTCTGGAAGCTAATGTCCAAAAATGCAGCAACGCCAGATTGAGGCGCGCTCGAATTATCCCGCTGAGGTCCCTACAAGAAGCCGAAATCGAGACGAGAATCGCGGCGTGTTTGCCCCTCTGGTCATGGGTCGGCTAGGGGCCAACTGGCGTTCCCAACAAAACAACTGTCGGCCCGGGCAAGTGTGGTATCAAGCAGATAGCCCCATCATCTCTCGTGGCGATCGCTTCCGATCCAACCGATCATCGAGGGAGCCGGTCAAATCGGCTGGCCGGCGTGTCTGCTCCGCCGCACAGGCACCCACAGCAGGGTACGATGTCTCGCCGCGAGACTACGGAGATTTTTATAAGCCCTGAAAGCAGGAAGCGGGGATAGGCATGGCTAAAACCAGGATTTCGAGCTCTGATTTGGTTTGGATTTTTACGGAGAAGCTAAGGTCGTTCGACGAGTGCTCTCCCGGTACAAACATTGCGATCGTGCCCAGCGAGGATGGCTGGACGGCCGTGACGGGCGGACGGAGACGAGGTCAACATCGCCGCTGCGACCGGCGCATCGAGCAGATTCAAAAACAGCTTCGCGAGATTTACGTTCTGGCGAGGGATTGATATTCGGTTGGCCGGCGCCGCCGGACCTCAACTAGGTACCGGCCGGGCAACCGACCGAGTGTAACAAATCCGTCGTGTAGTAAAACTAAACAGAGGCGACGGCTGATAGGCCGGAAATCCGCTTCTCAGGGGAGACTTTCATGCGCCGCTCAATCATGTTGCTATCCGCCGGGCTGATCACGCTGTTGGCGGGCGCGGCATCAGCGCAAAACGACAAGCCCAGAAATCTGATCCTGTTCATACCGGACGGATTACGGGCGTTGAAGGTTACGCCCGAGACCGCCCCTGCGATGGCGGAAGTCCGCGACAACGGCGTCAATTTCAAAAATCCCCACTCGCTGTTTCCGACCTTCACCACCGCCAACGCCTCTGCAATGGCGACTGGCCATTACCTCGGCGATACCGGCGATTTCAGCAACACGATCTACACCGGTTATCCCGTCGCGCACGCCAACGGTACCGTGACGCCGTTTCTCGAGGTTGATCCCGTCATTCTGGATATCGATGAGCATTTCGGCGGCGATTATCTGAATGAGGAGACCATATTGAAGATGGCGCGCGCGAAAGGCTACAGCACGGCGGCGATCGGCAAGCTGGGCCCCACCCTGATTTTCGATCATACCGACAAGACCGGCGATGCCGGACTGCATTCGATCGTGATCGACGACGCCACCGGTGGCAAAAACGGCGTCCCCATATCGGATGAAATGAAGGTTGCCTTGACCAAGGCCAATCTGCCACTGGCAACGCCGTCGCGCGGCGACAACGGCAAGGCCGGTGACGCCAGGACGCCGGGCACGCTGGTGCCGAATACGGCGCAGCAGGCCTGGTTCGCCGACGTCGCGAGCAAAATCGTGCTGCCGATGTTCAGGGAGCGCGGCAAGCCGTTCGTGCTGGTGTTCTGGTCGCGCGATCCCGACGGCAGCCAGCACAACACGGGCGACAGCCTCAACAGCGTGACGCCCGGCATCAACGGCCCGACTTCGCTCGCCGGCATCAAGAACGCCGACAACAATCTGGCGCAGTTGCGCAAAGCGCTCGACGATCTCGGTTTGACGGCCACCACCAACCTCATGATCGCGGCCGACCACGGCTTCTCGACGATTTCGAAGGAGAGCAAGACCAGCCCCTCGGCTAAAGCGACCTATGAGGACACGCCGAAGGATTTCCTCCCGATGGGGTTCCTTGCGATCGACCTTGCGAAAGCGCTTGACCTGCCGCTGTTCGATCCGAACGACAAGAACGCGCGCATTGGCGACAATGCCCACCCCAAGGCCGGCAACGGTGTGCTCGGCCAGGATCCCGCAAAACCCGATCTGGTGGTTGCCACCAACGGCGGATCAGACCTGATCTACCTGCCGAACAAGGACAAAAAGCTGGCGAACCGCACCGTGAAGGCGCTGTTGGAGCAGGACTATGTCAGCGGCATCTTCGTTGACGACAGTCTCGGGCGCTTCCCCGGCGCTTTGCCGATGTCGCAGCTCGGGCTGAAGGGCAAGGCGGTGACGCCGACGCCCTCGATCGTGGTCAATTTCCGCTCCTATGTGGCCGGATGCGGGGAGCCGACCAACTGCTCCGTCGAAGTCGCCGACACGGTGCTGCGGCAAGGCCAGGGCATGCATGGCAGTTTTGGGCGCGGCGACACCATGAATTTCATGGCGGCGATCGGGCCGAATTTCAAGGCCGGCTATGTCGATGCATTGCCGGTCAGCAACGCCGATGTCGGCGCAACCGCCGCACGGTTGCTCAATCTCACGCCAAAGCCCAAGGGCAATCTGATCGGGCGGGTAATAACGGAGGCGATGCCCAACGGCGCCACGCCGCGGGCGTTTTCCGGCACGGTCAAATCGCAACCGTCAGCCGGCGGCCTGCGCACCGTGCTGAATTTTCAGCGCGTGCTGACGCAACGCTACTTCGATGCGGCGGGATTTCCGGGCCGCACCGTCGGGCTTGATGCTGAAGGCGGCAAACAAAAAACGGCGGGGAAGTAACCCCGCCGTTCTAACCCGCGGTTGCGCGCTTGATCACATCCCGATGTCGAACACGTTCGGCAGCTGCGCCAACGGCAGTGCCGCCGCGCCGATGATGGTGGCGACCAGCCGCATCAGGGTGCGGTTGCTGCGGCGCTTGCCGCGCATCTGGCTTGCGATCCATTCCAGTACCTCGGTATCGACACCGACGGCTCGCGTCGGCGCCCAGCTCTCGATCGCCGTTTCCGGCGACAGCGCGACGGTGCGCGGCGGCACCGGCAGACCGGATTGGGACGCTGCGTGATGCACGACGGCCTTGGCCAACAGATCGTCGAAACGTCCGTCGTCGCTGCGCTCGGCGGCGGCATCGTCGATCGCAAACAGCGCTTCGGCTTCCGCCCGGCTGACCGGTTGATGCTCGACTGCGCTGGCGGTCAGGATGCGCGCGCACCAGGCGGCGTCATCGGCATCCAGCGCGCGGGAAAAATGAATGCGGCCTTTGGTGGTGGGGCCCTCGCCGGTGATCACGCCATCGCGCACGATCGTCAGCGCGTGCGCGGCGGTATTGCGGCAGGAAATCTTCGATGGTTCGAGCGCGCCGATCGGTTCGGCGATGTGAGCGACAGGGGCAGACATTGGTAGTTTTCTTTTCTCATTTTCTTGTTCTCCGGCCAGCATGTCCATGCGGGCGTAAACGAGTGGTTAACGATTCGAAAAATCGCATCGCGTGGTTTTTAGAGGGTTGCGGATTTGTCGTTGTGACGTCGGTCACGGTTCAAGGCAATCGCAGGGGGTCGCAACCCCGTCCGGCGGCGATGGGGCGCGCAAGCGGCAATACCGGGGCAATCGGGCTTTGGCGGCCGCTGTGGTTTTTTCGTCGCAGGGGCGCCATTCAAAAGAAGATGCTAGAAGTTCCTCGGGGCGGAGAAGGATTTTATCCTTTGCTGGCTGCCGTTTCACTTAAGGACTTCCACCCCTATATGATGGTAGAGACGAATTTACCTGTAACTTGAATGACATGAGGTCGTAACATGGCTCTCCAGATAGGCGCTGTGGCCCCGGATTTCGAGGCCGAAACCACCGACGGCAAAATCAAGTTCCATGACTGGATCGGCAACAGCTGGGCGCTTCTGTTCTCGCACCCAAAGGATTTCACCCCGGTCTGCACCACTGAACTGGGCGCGCTGGCGAAACTGAAACCTGAATTCGACAAGCGCGGCGTCAAGCTGATGGGGCTTAGCGTCGACCCCGTCGACAAGCACGCGAAATGGTCCGAGGACATCAAGGAAACCCAGGGCGCAGCACCGAATTATCCGATGATCGGCGATACCGACTTCAAGGTCTCAAAATTGTACGACATGCTGCCGGCCTCCACCTCCGGCGATCCCGCCACCCGCACTGCCGCCGACAATCAGACCGTCCGCAACGTCTTCGTCATCGGGCCGGACAAAAAGATAAAACTGGTGATGGTCTACCCGATGACGACGGGACGCAATTTCCAGGAGATCCTGCGCTCGATCGACTCGCTGCAGATGACCGCGAAGCATCGCGTCGCGACGCCGTCCGACTGGAAACAGGGCGAAGACGTCATCATCGCGGGTTCGGTCACCGACGACGAGGCCAAGACGATTTACCCCCAGGGCTGGAAATCGCCGAAACCCTATATCCGGATCGTGCCGCAGCCGAAGTAGCGGCTATCTCGTCGTTGCGAGGAGCCAGGTCCAATGCTTCAGCAGCGACAACGACGTGAGGTCGAACGTCGCGCAGCAGAACAATGCGAACGACGCGAAGAACTCGAAGCGCTGATTTTGGCCGCTTTGCTGCGCTCGCGAAAGCCTCCGGACCAAATCTGGAGGCTTTTGTTTGGGGAGCTAAGCCTCGTCAGGCTCACGCGCGCCGGTTGACCAGAAACACCGCGGCGGCGCACGCGACCATGCCTGATATCGCCACCGCATCGAGCCGCTCGTCGAACAGCACATAGGCCATGATCGCGGTCACCGCCGGCACCAGATAGAACAGGCTTGCCACCGAGGTGGTCGCAGAGCGTCGGATCAGCCAGTATAATAGCCCGATCGATCCGATCGAGAGCACCACGGCGAGCCAGATGAGCGACAGCACGAACTCGCTGGTCCAGTGCACCACATTGCTCTCGAACAACTCTGCGCCGGCGGCGAAGAACATCGTCACCGCGATGTACTGCACGAGATTGCCGGAACGCCAGTCGATCTTGCCGCAATAGCGCCGCTGATACAGGGTCCCCAGGGTGATACTGACCAGCGATACGCCCGAGGCCAGCCAGCCCCAGCCCGCCTCCCCGCTCATCGGGCGATCGTGCAGGATCAGCGCCACGCCGGCGAGCCCGAGCAACAGCCCGGCCCATTGCAACGGCGTGACGCGCTCGCCGAGCCAGCGGTTCGCCAGGGTCGAGGTCAGGATGGGCTGCAGGCCCGGAATCAGCGCCGAGAGCCCGGCGGGAATAGAATGGGCGATCGCGACCGCGGTCCCGCCGAGATAAAATCCATGCACCAGGACGCCCGCGACGACGCTGTGGGCAATGCCTGCCCGATCCGGCCATTGCGGCCGCGCGATCGCGACGATAACAGCCATCAGCGCCACCACCACGGCCATGCGGATCGCGAGATAGGTCAGCGGCTCGGCGTTGTGCAGCACGTATTTGGTGGCGACGAAGCCGGTACTCCAAAGCAGGACAAAGATCGCCGGCGCCGCGCGCGCGGCAAGATTCTCTAAATCATGGTTCATTTGCCGTCCTGAGTGCCCGATCGCATGCGGTGCGGCAACGCCAATCTGCGCGGGCCGGCTCGCGCGCTATGACATGGCGAAACTCGAATGCGGGTATAACAGCATGGATGTTCCGCCGTTGCTGTCGCGGCCACGCATGAAGCGCGGCGAATCCATTCGCGGCGTGGCGACGGTTTAGGAGCCGTTTTCAGAAGTGTGATGCGGTGCCCTGGAGGGCCGCGCAGCGCGTCGCTCAAGTGTGGTTGGTCGTCGTCATCATCGGTCGTCGTACCCCGCGACAGAGCCTGTGAAGAAATACTGTCCTCATCCTGAGGAGCTTGCGAAGCAAGCGTCTCGAAGGATGGACACAACGCCTGGACCCGCGGCCATCCTTCGAGACGGCGCAAGGGCGCGCTCCTCCAGCGACAACGGCGAAGCCGTTGCGCAGGGATGAGGTCGGGAATTTATTTCACAACCGCGAAAGCGGGGTATCCAGCATGCCGCGGCGTTTCGATTCAAATCGCTGGCGCTCTGCAATACTGGGTCGCCCGATCAAGCCGAGCGATGACAACCTTGGATCAAAACTCTTCCGGACAGGGATCGACGATCTTCCAGAGCTCTTCGCCGTTCTTGATCTTCTTCATCTCGGTGGTGAGCCCGCCGTTGCGGCGGATCCAGTCCTTCACCGGCTGTGGATAATA
>Ga0207707_10001823_pt1 | contig 19532 bp, 8 predicted proteins | sample KBSC83BmetaG_FD_184336 | JGI IMG/M metagenome (GOLD analysis project Ga0207707, IMG submission 184336) | Corn rhizosphere microbial communities from Kellogg Biological Station, Michigan, USA - KBS C8-3B metaG (SPAdes) (version 2) | ecosystem: Host-associated > Plants > Roots > Rhizosphere ...
TATTTGTTGCAGAAGATTGGCCGGAAAAAACTATCTTTGTGCCGTCAGGTGACCAATCGAGATCGACAGCTGTGGTCACACCTGAGGCAGCGACAGCGATGCGATTGCTTCCGGTGGCATCTATCTTGAACACAGTACTGTTTTGTCCACTAAAGAATCGGGTGTCGAAAGCGATCTTGCTTGCATCAAAATTGAATCTCGGGAACGGCTCGGTGATCGAATCGTTTGGCTGCGCGAGTGGCAAAGAGAGATTGCTGCCATCGAAGCTCATGGTTCTTATACCGGAGTCGGTCGGGAATAGGGTACTCGCACCGTTATAGAAGACTATCTTCGATCCGTCCTTGGAACTGCTTGGATCGAACGGTATGAACTGAAAGTTCTGGGGCAGAACGGTCGCAAGGCCGGTGCCATCCGCATTCATGGCCACAATACCGGTTCCATATTCATCGAAAACCATTCGACCCGAGAGCGACGCCACAAGATTAGTTCCCGTAAAATTTGCGACTTGGTTAGCTCCGGCAATATTGACATTGGTATTGCCCGGTGAAAACCCAAAATTCTGAAGTGAAGGTGTTACTGTATAGGAACCATTCGACAGGTTTCCAAAACTATAATTACCACTGCTGTTAGTTACAGTTGTTCGATTTGCCGTCCCTGACAAAGCGACTGTGACCCCGCCCAGGGAACTCGAGCTCGACGTTATGTGACCACTCAAGAGAGACGCAATTTGCAGCATTGTAAAGTCTTCATTGATGTTTCCATTTCCATCAGTTGTTAGATTAGATAACGAAATCGCGAAGTTCGTTTTTGTCGGATTGATCGTGTAGGTCTGTCCCTGCGACTGGTTTGACAGTATGTAATGACCGGCCGAATCGGTCGCGATGAATTTGTCGACATTCGTTGTGTTGTTGTGGATCTTTACGATCGCGCCCGATATCGGCAGAAGCGACACTGCGTTTGTAATGTTGCCTTGTATCGTTAATTGCGGCCCTCTGCACTGAGAGAATTCTGACGTGTTGCCGCCTGGGTCCGTTGCGGTCGCGGTAATGAATTGCGAGCTGTCGACCGAAACAGGTAACGTCACATTAAATGAACCGTTGCCGGTCGAGTCAGTCGAAACATTTCCCGATCCGAGAAATACGGCGCCTTCTCCGTTGCCGGATGGGTCGCACGACGGACTTGAGAAGAATTCCAGACCGTAGGACGAAGACGGAATGCTGTTTAAGGTCCCACCGATAACAATATTCGAAGGCTGATAGTTGAGCGTAGTGATTATGGGATAATTTTGCCGGTTGTTTGCGCCCCCATCAGGATCCTTAGGATCATTTGGAAGGGGTGGCCCAGACTTCGTCACCGATCTTTCTCCCAGTAGAATGCCGAGCGTTCCGTTCGCAAAGATCGCGTTCTCGGACAAACGATCATTCTTACTGAAGTCTCCTATCTGAATTCCCGGTCCGCCATTGCCGAGCGGAGCGACACCTGTCACATCGAGACCGATAATATTGTTTTCAACCGTGTTGTCGTGGGCGTTTCCGGATCCGAGGATTTGAACCCCTTCATTTAAATTCCCAGAAATCACATTGTTTTCGACAAGGTTGTTCACTGCGCTGGCTTCAAGGATCATTCCATGTCCATTTCCAATCGCGCTTGTGCCGTTAACGTCCGTTCCAATCAGATTTCCTTGGATCGTATTTAAAGCAGAACTAATGTGAACACCATAGCTGTTTCCCGACAGGACATTTCGATCGCTAACAGACGGTCCTCCAATTAAATTATTGGTGCCCGACTCTATTGAAACGCCATCCGAATTCCCAAGCTGTGTGCCCGAAGTCGTGACGCCGATTCGATTTCCTGAAACGACATTGTGCGAGCCGTCTATTCTAACCGCTTCTGCGAATCTCACTATCGATAGTCCCCTGACGGTGCAGTTGTCGGTGAAAAGTTTCACCGGCGATGTAGTACCGAAAATCTGACCACTTACCTCTACCAGTGGAGCACCTGCGAAGCCCGCTTGTGTCGTGCCGTCAATCGTTACACTATCAGTAATGGGTGGCAGCGCGGAGGTGGGCTCGATGACAAATGGGGCAGTTCCGAGAATGTTGAATGCGATCGTTTGAATTCCTGGCGCAGCGTTCGCATTGCTTATCGCATCTCGCAGCGACCCCGGCCCACTGTCGTTTGTATTTGTAACGAGAAATGGGCTGGTCACGTTAAACGGACTACTGGTTGCGCCCGTGAGCGACGTTGCTGAAGCGGTAAGAGTATAGCCGTTTCCGGGATTATTTAAATTAAGGTCGCTAAATGTAGCGAGGCCATTGACGGCGGATTTTGGATTGGTACCCGTGATTGTCGAATTTCCAGGATCGTTACCAATTCCGATAGTGATCGTATTGTTTGCGGTCGTAACCACGTTGTTAAGTGCGTCCTCGATCGCGACCTGAACAGACGGTGTGATGGTAGACGTGATCGATGTATCCTGCGGCTGAACAGTAAACACCAGCTTCGTTGCGGATGCCGCGTTGATGTTAAAACTCGCGCTGATTGCTTGTGTGAGACCGCTGGCCGTTGCCCTTAGGGTGTAGCCGATCCCGCTCTTGTTGATGTTGAGTCCGTCGAATGTTGCAATGCCCGTGCCCAGGACCGCATTGTGGAAGGTTACGCCCGACAGTGTTCCGCCTCCCGCATTATTGGCTATCGCCAACGTTACTCCGTCGGTAGCGTTTGTGACGGTAACCCCGTTTGCGTCCTCGACTGTGACCTGTACGGCAGGCGAGATCGACTGACCAGCCGCAGTGCTCGACGGCTGGACTGTGAAGGCAAGTTTACTGGCTGGGCCGGTCACGTTAACCGTGGCATCGGCTGTTTGACCAAGACTATCGGTTACTCTAACTGTATCGGTGACGTCGGCAACGTTTCCGGCCGTGTAGAAACCTGAAGTGGAGTTTATTGTCCCACCCGAATTATTCACGGGAATCGAGAACGTCCGCGTACCAAAACCGCCTCCGGCGGTAAAAGTTAGGTGACTTCCAGTTATAACCGAAGAATTTGCCGGCGAAATCGACAGATCAGGCGGACAATTTGCGTTAAAGGTAAAATTCGCACCATTGTTACCGCTGTTGGTGCCGCTGAAAACCGAGATCGTAGCAGTGCCGGCCTGGTCTTTGACGTCAACGTCGACCAGCCGAAATGCACCGGAGTTTATCTTTGTCCAAGTTCTCTGAGTTCCTGCGGCGGAAGAGCGGAGGAGTATCGTATCAGCGTCCGGGCAGCCGGCTCCGCCGCCTTGAAGGTCGATAATACCTGCATTACTGACATTTCCGCCGAGTGTAATAGTCGTCGAAGAGTCGTTAATGAGCTTCCCGGCGTCCCCTACTGTCAGCGTGCCGGCCGTAAGATTGCTGCCGTCGTTCAAAAATAAACTGCCGGACGTTATATTGAACGGCTGGGTATTCCCCAAAATAATACTGGTCGCCGCAGTGACAGTGCCGGACGGCTTGTTGACGGTCCAGGTCCCTGAGAGATTAACTCCGCCATTGTTAGTGAAGGTCTGGTTGTTCGAACCACCAAATGTAAAATTGGCAACCCCGCCGGCGAAATTAGGACCGACGACGGTCGGTCCCCGAGCCTCGACCGGATTGCTGGCGTTAAGCGACCCACTGTTCAGATCAAGTTCGCCGAGCGTGATCATACTTGGGCCGACGTTCAGGCTGGCGCCGTTAGTGAGATTGATAAGCACATTGTTAAACGTTACGGATGGCCCGCCGGCCTGAATGAAAGAACCATGCGCAGCGGTGAAATTTACGGTGCCGTTGTTATGCAGAAATGCTGTTCCTTGAACTAACGAAAGCTCGTCAGTCATTGTCAGCGTGCCGCTTGTCGACTTAAACGTGCCACCCAGAAGATTAATGCTGCTTCCACCGTCCGTCGCACCTATCAGGTTGATGGGTCCGCTACCGCCGTCGAAGACACCGCCGTTCATAAAGATCGAGCCGGAACCGTTTGGATTGATCGTGATCGTATTAGACGATGCATTGAAGACTCCGCCGTTCTGCAGATAGCTAGAACCGGAGACGCCTTGTGCCTCGATCAGCAGGTCAACTCCGTCCTGATCAAAGACGCCTTGGTCCAGTTCCAGTTGGTGCGGAAAGTGAAGTGTTCCGCCACCGGTTGTGTCAACCGTCACGTTCGGATCGTTTATTTTGAACCTCGGCAGGTTAAGACCGGTTGCGAGTGTGATGTTACGAGACGTGCGTCCATTCGCCAATTCGAGGATCGCGTCACCCCCGTTGAACGCAGGGTCGATCGACAAACTGCCGCGAACCTCAACGGTGTGCTCGTTATTGATGACAGATCCGTTCTCCAACGACAGAATCCCGTGAACAACAACGCGGTTATCGATGCCTAAAGACGCTCCCGACTTATTGACCGTTACGTTATTGAAAATATCGGTGGGACCAGAGGTTATCAGGGCGTTGATATCACCGCTTAGATCTACCGTGCCCGAGTTATTTACGAAATTCGAACCGGCGATACTAAAACCATAAGGCGTGGTGAGTGTTCCGGCGGTCGACTTAAAGGTGCCCCCCTGAAGATCGATATTTGTGAACTGGTTCGGTACTTCGACGACGGTGATGTCGCCCGAGCCGCCGTTAAAGTTTCCACCAGTCATCAGATACGCGTCGAAATCGGAGCCGGTCAGTCCGCCGATTAGAGTGATCGTTTTTGCGCTCCCGTTGAAAGTGCCTCCAGTTTGTTGAAAACATATGCCGCCGATACCCTCGGCAGTCTTGATAACCAGGTCAGCTCCATCCTGGCTAAAAGTTCCCTGGTTCAAAATAAGTTGACCTGGGAACAGAAGCGTTCCGGTACCCGAAGTGTCAACTGTCACGTTCGGATCGTTTATTTGAATCTTGGGCAGATTCACCCCGGTTGAGAATACGACGCTTCGCGGCCCGGTCCCGTTCGTAAGTTCGAGGGTCGCGCTGCCGCCATCGAAATTCGGAGCGACTGAGACTGCACCCCGTGCTTCGAATGTGCCTCCGGATATCGACCCGTCGTTCAATGAAAGTGATCCGGCGACGACGATCAAACCCGAACCTAAGACGTCGGCATTCGATTTGTTAATAGTTACGTTGTTGAAAACATTGCCCGCGACGATGTTAAGTACCGAATTTTGATCGCCGACTAACTCTACAGTGCCGGAGTTGTGTACAAAGGTCGCTCCCACTACATTCAATGCATTTGGCAATATCAACTGTCCGGAGGTCGACTTGAACGTTCCGCCCTGCAGGCTTATGTCCATGGTTTGGTTTGGTACCTCGATCACGGTGATATCGCCCGTCCCACCGTTGAAGATTCCGCCGGTCATCGTAATAGCGCCGAGACCGCTTCCATTCAGTGTGATCGTGCCGGCGCTTCCGTTAAACGTTCCGCTATTTTGAACAAGACACGTTCTTCCGAAACATCCCGCGATAGTGATCGAGGCCGCAGCCGATTGCGTGATCGTCCCCGTATATCCCGTGTCGATCGTGATCGCCGAAACGTTAATATCGGCGTCGATCGTAACGTCTTTTGTACTTGTCGAATTGAACGTGACGATATCGCCCGGCCCTGGGACCGTATTCGAACTCCAGTTGGCCGCGTCGCTCCAGTTATCGGTCGTCCCGCCGCCATCCCACGTCACCGACGTCGCGGCCGCGGCTGGGTCCCATTTCATAAAAAGAGCTGCTGAAACTATCAGTAGCGAAGCGATCGCGATCAAAAACATTGAGCGATAAAAGGACCGAATAGAACGCTTGATCATTACTATCTCCCTAAGCCGATGTGTTGCGTACTTAGCTGCATACCTTTACCGGCAGTCGCAAATCTTTCCCGTAAACCGCCAGATCACTTCTCCGTTGGCAAAGTTGATAGTTCCGTGAATACTGAGGGAACCGCAGGCCGATTCATAGCTTCCGCTTCCCTCGTTGATTGCCGCTCTGGAATTCAGGTTGTAGAGCCCGGGTGTGTCCGTAGGACTTAGAACAGTGGTATCAATAGTCGTGATCGAGCTGCCGTCGTCAAAAACAAAATTATGAGACGTGGCGGCCAGAAGAGTACCGTCTTCCGTCTCCTTAGGCGGACCCAGCAAGCTCGTTGTCACTGATGCGCTTCGGGTAGAACCATTGATGTTGACAATGGCAAAGCCCTGAAAAGTGGCTGGGCCGGTTGCGAAGGTGTGGCCGGTTCCGGCAACGTTTTCGCAACTCGAATCTATACCTAACACCGGCGTGAGGATCAGCAGCCCAAACAAGGTCACCGAAACAAAATATCCGCTGGCTCTTTTCATCTTGATTCTCCTTTTCTTTTCGAATTTACAAATTTCTCTAGTGAATTTCGGCAGATCAGGACCTTTCCGTCCTTTGTGTTTCTGGAGTGGAGCGGTTCCTCCAGTTCACGCGAGTACGCTAAATAAGTGATCTGCTCGGTAGATAGCCAATCTGTTGCGGCATCGCACGTATGGCAAAAAGCACGCTCAGTAATGATTCGGCTGACGCGCCAAGATTCCCGACGCTCGTGCAACAGAAGGAATTTCTTGGCTTTTGGCATGACTTCGACTAAACTGCCCTCAAAAATAGATTGGTTCACTTGTAAATCGTGCTGCGGTACAAAGTCTTGAAATTTTTCTCAAAGATTCCTCATAGATTTCTCTCGGACGTTTATGAACAGTAAAAACGGGCATATCCGAGAATTCGAAACGTTCCGTATCGATCTGGGAAAGAAGATCTTGTGGTCGGCAGATGATCCCGTATCGTTGCCCGCCAAGGCCGTAGAGCTTCTCTGTCTGTTGATCGAAAACCAAGGAAACATCGTGACCAAGGACGAGCTACTAAACACCGTCTGGCGCGATTCCTTCGTCGAAGAAAGTGTTCTCACGCAGAACATCTATCTATTAAGAAAGGTCTTCAAGGATGCGAACCTGCGGGATAATTTGATCCAAACAGTGCCGCGACGCGGCTACCGGTTTAATGGGGAAGTTCATGAGATCGACCTGAAAGAGGAGTTTTTAGTGGAGCATGAGATCGTTGAACGCTCGCTTATCGCCGAGGTCAGCGAAGACTCGTTTCGCGAATTTGCTCCGCCGGTCATCGACATCTCCCAGCGAAAAGAACTCTCATCAAGTCGCAGATCGTGGATCGTGCCGGCGTTGATCGTGGTTCTCGCCGTCGGTATGATGGTCGGGCTCGTGGTCTGGCAAGCCGCCAGAGCAGGTAGAAAAACCAAACTCGATGAGATCAGTTCGATCGCCGTTTTGCCGTTCGTAAATGAATCAGACGGTCCGGATATTGAGTATTTGTCCGACGGGATGACCGAGTCGCTTATCAGTAGCATTTCCCAACTTCCCGGAATTTCTGTAAAGGCGCCCAGTTCGATATTTCGCTACAAAAACAAGGATGTCTCGCTGCAGACGATCGCTGCCGATCTGAACGTGGAGGCCGTTGTTAATGGACACATCGTCCAGCGCGGCGATCAGTTGACCCTTTACCTGTCGCTGGTCAATGCACGCACGGAAGATGTCATCTGGTCAAAGCAGTACGATCGCAAGGCCGCCGACATTGTCTCTCTGCAGAAGGAGATCGCTCACGATGTTTCGGACCGCCTACAGCTGCGGCTGTCAGGATCGGACGAGGAAAGATTGGCGAAAAACTATACCGAAAACCCGGAGGCGTACCAGCTGTATTTGCGAGGCCGGCTGTTTTGGAATCGACGTTCGCCCAAGGATCTGCAGAGATCGATCGACTATTTTCAACAGGCAATAAACCTCGACCCGAACTACGCCTTTGCCTACGCCGGCTTAGCAAACGCCTATCCGCTTCTTGCCAGTTATGGGAATCTGCCACCGCGCGATGTGATGCCGAAGGCGCGCGACGCTGCCCTCAAGGCGATCGCTCTCGACGACAGCCTAGCGGAAGGACATACGGCGCTCGGGCTTATTCTCCACGGCTACGACTATGACTTTGGCGGTGCTGAACGTGAATACAAGAAGGCGATACAATTAAACCCGAATTACGCCACCGCACATCAGTTATATGGCGAACTCCTGACTTGCATGGGCAGACAGGACGAGGCGCTTGCAGAGTTTCGCCAGGCATTAGAAATAGATCCGCTCTCAATGATCATAAACCGCATGTACGGCGAGAGCCTGTTTTACGCCCGCCGTTACGATGAGGCCGAGGCACAGCTCAAGAAAACGATCGAACTCGATCCGACGTTTTGGACTGCGCACGCGAGCCTCGCCTATGTCTATCAGGTCGAAGGACGGTTCTCCGAATCCGTTGAGGAATTTGCTAAAACACACGAAGCAATAGGTGACCTCGAAAGCGCGGATTTGATCAGGCAAAGCTATCGCGCCGGAGGCTGGAAAGGCTTTCTTAGCTACATGGTAAGCGACCACAGGCCGCGGTCGTTACCATTATATTTGGTCTCGATCTTTTTTCTCGAATTGGGGAAGAAGGATGACGCGATAGCGACTCTAAATGACGTGTACCAACTCCGCGATTATCTTGTTGTTTGGTCAAAAGTCGATCCGCGGTTTGACGCTTTACAGACGGATCCGCGATTTCAAGAGATCGTAAACAAGATTAATTCAACCGATTGATTTATTGCAAAAGCTGGCATCTCCAGGCGAAGCGGCGCGCTCTATACGGCTCAGCGACCGTTCGCATATTCTTTCGTCCCGCGAAATTCCTTTTGAATTCGAGTCGCTGAGATCGCGGAGCCGACCAATCCGGCAGAGTATAAAAAAGCTCGCAAAAAAACCTATTGCTCCGACACGAAATCGACTCCCGTTCGATCCTGGCTGATAAAAACCAAAACCGATGGTGACTCGAATGTGAAATGGTTATGGCTCACTGCTACAACGTAGTTTTGACCCGTCGGAATATTTTCAAATTGATAATTGCCGCCGGCATCGGTAAACGTCTGCATTTTCAGTCCGGTCCCCTGATTTGAGATCGTCAGGAGAACATGCGGTATAGCAATGCCTTTCGCGCGAGTGACCTGTCCGGCTACGCTTGCTACAGGCGAGTTTGGGGTCAGATTTTCGATGGCCCACAATCCGTCGATGATGTGAAAGCCTCCGCCGGCGGTCGTCGAACCGGCGTTGGACTGACCCATTGTGCCGAGCACCGTGAACCCGCCGCCATCGCTGCGCCAGCCGCCATTGCCGATAACGTTTTGTTCGAGGTTGAAACCGCCGCCCGTCTGCGCGATCGCTGAAATTCCGATCAGGCACATCAAAAGAATGGTTGAAATGTTTTTCATATAGCCTCCATGTAACTAACGGTGTGATCGGCACGCGGCGGCCGAACGGTTTCGCGAACAAACCAATTTCTTGAGTGCATCGATCTCGGTTTGCTGACGCTGGATAATTTCTTTTTGCGCGGTGATCTGTTTTTGCTGACCTTCGATCTGTGTCTGCTGCTCGTTTACGGCGTTTACCAGCACGACACCCACGCGGTCGTATTTGACGCCCTCGACCTGGCCTTTTTCGTTCGTTGTGGTGAGTAACGGTTCGACCTTATTAACCTCTTCGGCAACCAGGCCGAAGTCGGCCGTTCCGTCTGCTTTCCAATTAAATGAAACCGGTCGCAAACGACGGATGAGATCGAGGCCGGATGTGAAGGAGTTAATATTTTTCTTGTAACGGATCGAAGATGAACACGTCGATATCTGATTCGAGGCGTTGCGGCAAAGCGTGGTCGCACCTGCGGCTCCAAGACTGGGAAGCTGAAGAAGTCCTCGAAAAATGACGGTATCTGCCTGACGCGAGACGCCACCGTAGGTACCCGCAGCTTTACCCAGGACGATGGTATCGCTTGTAGAAACTGTCGCGCTTGCGCCGATGGCCGAAGCGAAGTTCAGACTGCTTACGGTGGCAGACGAAGACGAACCGATGAGAGTGTTGCTGCTCCCGGTCGTGATTCCGCCGGTCGAGTTTCCAAAAAAGGAGTTGCCGGATCCGGTCGTGTTGGCTAGCCCCGAAACATTTCCGACAAAGGTGTTATTGTTTCCGCTTGTATTGCCTTGCCCCGCCGAATCGCCAAAGAATGCATTGTTGCTGCCCGAGTTAGCAAATCCCGTGTCCTGCCCGACAAACGTATTAGCGTCACCCCCATCCGAGGCCCATGAATTTCGTCCGATCGCAACGCCGCTAAAATCGCTTCGAATGGCGCGGTTGGCTCCGATATTGAATTGGGTCGTTGCCGTTACGATGTTGCCGGAGAGCGTTCCGGCGACCGTTCCGTTGCCGGCAATATTAAAGTTTCCGGCCGGCTGTTGGGCGGTCGAGTTCCAGATGTACTGAGCGGTTGTCGGTAAATTCGCCGTCCCGTTAACAGTAAGGTTTCCGGTGATGAGCGCGTTTCCGTTTACATGAAGCTTTTCGGCGGGTGTAGTTGTCCCAATTCCAACATTGCCGTTAAGGTCGATCGCCAGCCGACTCGCGCCCGCAGCCCGGTCAATGATCTGAAAATTCCCGCTCGCAGTTCCCCGCGATGATTGCAGCGTCCACATCCGCCCTCCTGCATCTGAGCTCTGGATAGCGATCTCCTGATCGCCGGCTCCAAAAACATGAAGGTGTTTTGCCGGCGCAGTTATACCTATTCCAACCCGGGTATCTGCGCCTGAGTTGTTCACACCGCTAATGCTTCCAAGTACAAGCGAATTGCTCTGAGTTACAGCAGCTTTGAAACCGACCGCCGTCGCATTTGTTATTCCTATGCTGCCGTTGGCCAATGAACCAAGAAATGTATTGTTGCTTTCAATAGTGTTGCTGCCACCCGAGTCGGCTCCAAAAAATGAATTGTTGCTTCCGGTGGTCGTGTTCACACCAGCAAATGTTCCAACTACCGTGTTCGAATTTCCGGTGGTGTTTCCACCGCCTGCCGCGGCTCCAAAAAAGCTATTTCGGTTTCCGGTGGTGTTGAAGTTCCCACTGTTGATCCCGAAAAATGAATTTGCGCCGCCGGTCGTGTTCCGCTGACCCGCCTGATTTCCAAAAATCGAGTTGCTGTCACCTGTGGTGTTTGACAGTCCGGTTAGAAACCCGACAAAGGTGTTAGCGAGCCCTGGAAAAGACACAAACCGGTTACCGTTGATGTCGTATTCGGACGTCACGTTCACGGTGTTCGCCGAAAGCGTGCCGCCAACTTTGCCATTACCACTGACATTGAAATTTGATGAAGCCTGCTGAAATGTCGAATTCTGAATGTAATTGGAACTATTCGGCAGAGGATTACGTGCGTCGGTCAATCTCGCATCGGAAGTGACAACAAATTGACCTGCGCTGACGCCGCCCAGCTGGGTTGCGTTTACCGCGTTGTCGGAGTTGGCTGCGTTTAGACTCTTGATCGCGTATGGCGCGCTTGAGATGGCTTGTCTTGGTGCGAGAACGGAAAACACTCCGCCCCCGCTCTGCCTAACGTGGATCTCCAGAAAACGATTTGCACCCGGAAACTGGTCACCGAAATCGATACGGACGGAAAACACACCGTTGTTTACGTTCACGGCCGACAGGGGAAAGGTCGTTCCGAGTTGATTGCCGGCGCTTGCAGCATCGAACAAGACAAATTCGAAATCGTAGCTTCCGTTTGCCGGAACGTCACCGGACAGAAGGCGTCCCTGGTATGTGAATTCGGTAGATTGACTCCTCACAATTCCAAACGACATCAGAACAATCGCGATCATGGAGATTAGGCGGACCTTCGATAACATAATTTTTCTCCTTTTCAGCTTAGCGTCGACACACCGCGGCGGACGATCTCCGCGCGCAAACCAGTTTCTTTAGTCCGGCGATCTCAGCCTGTTGTCTATCCAATTTTTCCTGTTGTTGCTTTAGAGCTTCCTTTTGCGTGTCGACAGTCGTTCGCAGCGATTCGATCTCCGACTGTTGCTCGTTCACGGCATTGACGAGCACAACACCGACGCGGTCGTACTTAACGCCTTCGACTTCTCCTTTATTGTTGTGAGTCACTAGCAGCGGTTCGACCTTCGCAACGTCTTCGGCGACGAGTCCCATGTCGGGCGTATTATCTGATTTCCAATTGAATGTAACTGGGCGAAGGCGTTTGACTATATCAAGACCATAATGGAAGGCATTCAAGTTTGTCTTATAGCGGATGCTCGATGAGCAGAGCGAGACGGTAGTTCCGGAGAGACACAGGTTAAGGCTTCCCCCGCCAGGAACCAGGCCGATCGATAGAAGGCCGCTGACTGTAACTGAGCCGGATGGACTCACCGCGAAATCACCGCCGATCGTTCGTAGATGCACGCTACCGCTCGTGGCCTTTACGAATGTGTCGCCGCTTTCGCCTTGGATCGCAGAACAGGTTGAGATCTGACCCGAAGCGTTTCGGCAAAGGGTGCCGGTTCCGCCCGATCCGAGCGTTGATAATGAAACGATCCCGCCGGAGGCGATGCTCATTTGTGTGGAGTTATTTTCGCGGAAGACTAAGACCCCGCCCGTTGGCCGGTTGATGATCGTATCGGTGCCGTTTCCGAGCAGCGAAAAGTTCGAACAGCCTGCTAGTGTCGCCGCAAAGCCGATACCGGTAAAGCCGGCGTTGCATCCGGCGTCACCCACAAGAATCTGGCCGGAGTTGACCGCGATATCGAGTTTCGCCGCCGGACTCGAATCTGAGATCCCGACATTGCCGTTCAGATCGATCGCCAGCCTGCTGAGATTTGATGTCCGATCAACGATCTGAAAATTACCGCTCGAGGTACCGCGCGATGACTGAAGCGTCCACATTCGGCCGCCCGCATCCGAGCTTTGTATCGCGATCTCCTGATCGCTCGCACCGAAAATATGCAGGTGTCTTGCCGGCGCTGACGTGCCAATTCCTACGCGGGTGTCGGCCGTCGCTCCGTTCAGCCCGTTAATGCTTCCCAATACGAGTGAATTGCTTTGAGTGACTTGTGCGCGGAAACCGACCGCAGTCGCATTCGTCGCACCAGCGGCACTATCCGCCGAAGCGCCGACAAGCGTGTTGTTGTTTTCGACGGTGTTGCTCAGGCCAGCGGCCGTTCCGATGAAGGTATTACTGTTTCCTGATGTAGTGCCGAATCCAGCGGTAAACCCAAAAAAAGCATTTGAGCTCCCCGTCGAGAATTGACCCGCATTTGAACCAAAGATCGAGTTGCTGTTGCCGGTGGTGTTGCGCGCTCCGGAAGTATTCCCAAAAAAGGAATTCGAGGACCCCGTCGTATTCGACAAACCGGCGGCTTCGCCGACGAACGCATTGTTGATTCCAGTCGAATTTACGTTCCCTGCATTCCTCCCAACAAAGATGTTCCCGGCACCAAATCCGTGAAGCACGCGACTGCCATTCAAGTTAAACTGCGTTGTCGCTGTAAGGATGTCCGCGGTCCCGCTGCCGCTAATATTGAAACTCGTTGCTTGTTGTGTCGTCGCGCTGTTCTGGACGTAATTAGCGCTTCCGACCGGCAAGATCGCATTCAAGGTTCCATTAACGGTCAGGGAACCAGGTACTACGACTCCGTCGACCGGCCTTCCGAGAACGACAGTATTGCTTGTCGACACTGTCGAGAAGGCCCCGATCGCAGTTGCGAAGCTCAGGTTTCCCGTGGCTACATTGGCGAAAATTCCGATCGCGGTGTTATTAATGCCGGTTGTATTGTTCGTTCCGGCCCCTGCTCCGAAGAATGAGTTGTCAGCCCCTGTCGAATTGCCATTTCCCGCGCCCACGCCAATAAACGTATTGCTAAAACCCGTGGTGTTCGCGATGCCGTTACCGCCGAAGAATGCATTTGCCGTCCCGGTCGTATTAGAGGCCCCGGATCCTGTGCCAAAGAACGAATTACTTCCGCCGGTCGTGGTCTTTGCTCCTGATGCCCCGCCGAAGAACGAATTGCTATTCGCGGTGGTATTAGCGTTCCCGGCGCCGTCGCCAAAGAACGAATTGAATGAACCCGTTGTATTCGAAACGCCTGCGAGGTTGCCAAACAAAGAATTAGAGATCCCGGTCGTATTTACATTTCCGGCTGCGGTGCCAAAAAATGTATTAAACGTTCCCGTCGTATTGGCTTGGCCTGATCCTTGGCCGCCGAATAGGTTTTGTGTGCCGGGCATGCTCAAAACCGCGTGGCCGCCGATGTTGTATTGCGTCGCGACATTGAAGATGTTCGCCGCGCCGGTTCCGCTGATATTGAAGCTCGAAAGTGGCTGCTGCGAGTTCCCATTTTGGATGTAACTTGGATTGCCGGGCAGCGGAGTTCTTGCATCGGATAGTCTTGTATCTGACGTCACGACATACTGCCCCGCGCTGACGCCGCCGAGTTGGTTTGCGTTCGCCGCCGAATCAGCATTCGTTGCGTTCAGGCTTTTGATCGAGTACGGAGCGCTAGAGATGGCCTGACGAGGTGAAAGGACAGCGTAACTACCCGAACCGCTTTGCTTTACGTGAATTTCCAGAAATCGACTGCTGCCGGGAAATTGGTCTCCGAAATCGACCCTGACAGAAAACACGCCGTTGTTGACATTCACCGCCGACAATGGAAATGTCGGCCCAAGTTGATTTCCACCAGAGTCGGCATCAAACAGCGCGAATTCGAAATCATAACTCCCATTCGCAGGCACATCGCCAAATAGTAGTCTTCCCTGATACGTGAATTCCGTTGACTGGGCCGCGATCACTCCGTTGAAAGTGATCAATGTGGCCAAGATAAAAATGAAACGTCTGCAATTTCGTGGTGACATAAGCCGCTTCCTCTTTAAGCTTCTTCTAGCCAAACCTGATCAGGGGATCAGATCGGTAATGTTGGTTGGTTGATCAATGAACCGGTAGTCGACATTTCTGGTTATTTCCCCATTTGCCTGGGTCCAAATAGTCGTTTGTGTTACCTGAATTTTTTTATCCGCTGCACCTGGACCATAGACGAAATTAAACTCCATCGTCACGTTGTAGCTCCCGAGCCTCACCCACTGCGACGGCTTTATATCGTTCCGCGTTCTCAAGATATTGAGGGCGGTTAGCACCTGGTCCGTGGGAATATCGTTATAGGATTGTTGTGTTACCCATCGGTTTGGAGGGCTTGGCGCGTGACCGGTGGATTTTTCGATCATCCAGTTCTTGATGGCGTCGCTGACCATCATCACAAACGGGTTAGGAGCTTCGGGGTCACGTGGCTCAACGATACTTTGTTCGTGATACACATAACGCGTAAGTCGCCCCTCGGTGGCCGTACCGACAACACCGACAGGATCCATTACAACTCCGAGTTGCGGAATATAAATAGTCTCCCCGCCACTAAGAATGAAATTCCCGTTCGCGGTCGTTTTTCGACAGCCCAGCTTGTTCTTGAGATACCAATTGATCTTTTCCAGGTATTTGGGTTCAGTTCGCTTTAGTCCAAAATTGAACTGGATCAGGTCCTCAAACTTGATGCCGAAGCGACTGCAGATATCGAGAAAACTCTCACCGTAATTTCCTTTGTGTGCGACGCGATACGGCGTGACCCGAGGGTCTATAGAATTGGGCGGCGGCCATACCGGGTTATGTGGTGGATATGTAAGCTCTGGCATAAACAATCTCTCTCCTTGTTCTTGTATTTGTGCAAGCGTCATCGACGTCCGGACCAAAGGGTTGAATCCGAGCGAAACCGTTCACTTCATTGTCTTTCCTTCTCGATCTTTCCGGCGAAATAACCCTTCGAGGAATTTGCGCACACCAAATAGTGTCCCGTATTAGTCTCGATAGCATGAATCTCAGCGGCATCGATCAGCCTGACGAGATCGCGGGTGTGTATTCCTGTTAGCGACACTGCCTGCTCGAGCGAGAGCATCTCGACCTCGGCATTGCATGAGTGGCAAAACCCGGCTGCTCCATGCTCGCTGTTTATGTGTAGCGTAAAGACCTCGTGGCTCTCGGTCGTGATCAAAATTTTCTTGGCGCGCGTCATCTTTTGGTCTACAATCGCCCTTGACCAAAACACCTGAGTTTGCCAACTGATGCTTTAGTCAAGGGCCGCCTCACCTAGTTGTAGGTTGGGTGCTGAGATTAAACTCCGAGGGTCGGATAGGAGTCTTGACTTCTTTCTGATTTATTTATGAGTTTTGTCTCTAGGGGGCGATATGATCAACAAACACAACGCCTTACGGGAATTTGGCAAGTTCCGTCTTGATATCGATAAAAAACTTCTTTGGCTCGGCGCCGAACCGTTAGCGCTGCCGTTGAAGGCCGTCGATCTGCTCTGCGTCCTAGTCGAGCGGCACGGCCAAGTCGTCTCAAAAGATGAGATTTGGAACGAGGTTTGGAACGACGCCTTTGTCGAAGAGACCAATCTCACACATAACATCTATCTCCTCAGAAGGGCATTTAAAGACTATGGCGAGACAGACCTGATCAAGACGGTTCCACGCCGCGGGTATCGGTTCACGGGCGAGGTGCACGAAATCCCGAGCAGCGAGATCGTTCTGGAGCGGCATGCATTGACACGGACGACGATCGAGTTTGAGGATATGGGACAAAAGGCCGTCGGTCGATCCGTCGCAACGCGTCTATGGTCGAGACGCGCCGCAGTGACGCTTCTAACCGTGGTGATCTGTCTGGCCGGGCTCGCGGCCGTCTGGCGCAATGGCTTTGGCGCCGCGTCGACCGGATCACCTATCCGCTCGATCGCAATCGTCCCCTTCAAGTCCCTGAGCTCCCACGGCACCGAAGGACATCGCGGTCTCTCGATGGCCGATTCGCTAATTACCCGCCTTAGCAATATCAGGTCTGTGCTGGTTCGTCCGACCAGCGCCGTCGCTCAGTATGAGAACGAGCCGCTCGACTCGGTCTCGGTCGGCAATCGTCTGAAGGTCGATGCCGTGATGGAAGGCACGCTTTCCGAAGGCGGTGGTCGTGTTAGAGCAACGATGCGGCTGATCCGCGTCGCCAACGGACAGATAGTTTGGTCCGGCGAATTGGACAGGCCCGGCACCGATGAACTTGGATTTGAGTCGGAGGTCAGCCGCATGGCCGCCCGCGCCGTCGCATCCGATCTGAGTACCCGCGAGCTCGCCGCGGTTTCTAGATCGCTGACCGAAAACGAAGATGCGTATCAGCTCTACGTTAAAGGGCGGTACGAATGGAGCAAGCGCAGCTGGGCCGGAATGGCTGAGGCCGAGAAGGACTTTCGCGCCGCCATCGATGCCGACCCTAACTTTGCTCTTGCATACGTCGGGCTCGCCGATAGACTCTTGACCACGACCGATGCGACCGAGGCCCAGGCGCTGATCGAAAGGGCGCTTGAGATCGAGCCCGACCTGGCCGAGGCCCATGCCAGCGCTGGATTCTTAAATTCGTTTCATTTGTGGCAATGGCAGACCGCCGAGGCTGAATTCAAACGCTCGATCGAGCTTAATCCAAATTACGGAACGGCACACCAGTGGTACGCGATCCTTCTGGAGATCGAAGGCCGCAATGATCAGGCTCTCAGCGAAATGCAGCGTGCGGTCGAACTTGATCCGACGTCACCTAACTTCCGCGCCGATCTTTGTCAGACATATTATTTTCGTCACGATTTTGACGCGGCTCGTTCATCCTGCAACAAGGCGTTGGAGATCGATCCCGACTTCATTTTTGCGCATGACTATTTGATGAATATTGCCCTCTTGACCGGCGATCTTCACACTGCGGTAATCGAGTGGAAGGCCAGCTCGATCTTGTCAGCGACGTATCCGAACATCTCTGACGCCCAACGTCAGCAGATCGTGGCAAATTGTGAGAGAGTTGCTTCGAAACACGACTCCGGTTCGATTCGTGATTTCGTCCTGAGCCAGATCGGCTCCGATCAGCGAAACTCTCCCAATGGTTACCGTAATGCTCAATTATTTGCCCTCGCGGGCGATCGTGCATCGGCCCTGACCGCCCTCGAAAAGAGCATTGATTCCCGTCAATTCGGGGCAGTATTCGTCAAAACCGATCCGCTGTTTGACTCGATCCGGGATGATTCGCGCTACCAAGCGATCTTAAGAAAGGTCGAGCTTTCGGCGCCGGTAAATACGCCAAACTAGGCTCGAATAATTTGCAGTGCTGACACAAAAATGGACCCGTCAAGCTGAGCTCCGACGGGTCCCGACTTTGGTCCTTTCCGGACGCCGCTAGATAAACGCAAAGTCAAATTGAGCCTGATGGATCGAGCGGTCGGCATTCAGATCGACGTTGCCAAGGTACGCCTCGATCTCGTCGAGCACTGATCGCTCCGTGTTCCGCAGAGCTTTGGCAACCTCAGGGTGAACGCGAAGCGTTGTGTGGCGAACATCCTCAACCTGTTTTGAAAGCCTGCGGGCCTCAGACAGGATCTCGTAACAAACCGTTGCGGCTGACTTGACCCAACCTGCGCCTTCGCAATATTCGCACGGCGAACACATCGTGCGCTCGAGCGATTGCTTGACGCGCTTGCGGGTCATGATGATGAGACCAAAGTCATTGAACGACAGCACCTTGGTCGGCGATTTGTCGTCCTGTAGCGCTTCCTGCAACGCCTGAGAAACTTTCTGCCGGTTGCGGCGGTCCTCCATGTCGATCAGATCGAGCACGATGATACCACCGAGGTCGCGAAGGCGGATCTGACGAGCGATCTCATCGACGGCTTCGAGATTCGTCTTTGTGATCGTGTCCTCAAGACGTGCATTTCCCTTTCCAACAAACTTTCCGGTGTTGACGTCGATCGCAACGAGAGCCTCGGTCTGGTTGATGACGAGATACCCGCCTGATTTCAGCCACACGCGTGGCTTGAGCGCCCTGTCAATCTCTTCCTGAACGTTATACGCCTCAAGGATCGGTTCGTCGCGCGTGTAAAGCTTGACGCGCTTGACCATCCGCGGCGCCATGCGATTGACGAACTCAACTGTTCGAAGATATTCATCCTCGCTGTCGACGCGTATCGCAGTGAAATCATCCGACAACTGGTCGCGCAAGATCCGCTGGACGAGGTCGAGGTCCTGATGCACCATCGCAGGCGACCTTGCCTTTTCCGAATTTTTCTTGATGTCCTGCCATGTGCGAACAAGGTATTTAGCATCGTTGCGCAGGTCTTCTTCAGAGATGCCCACGCCGGCCGTACGGACAATGAACCCGCCCGACAGAATGTCCTTGTCCTGTCTGATCTTTTGGATCAGTGTTCGCAGGCGGCCTCGCTCGTTCGAAGACTCGATCTTTCGAGAGACGCCGAGATGCTCGATGGTCGGCATGTAGACAAGAAATCGGCCCGGCAGCGCTATATGTGACGTGATGCGCGCGCCCTTTCGCGCGATCGGTTCCTTTGCGATCTGGACGAGAATCTCCTGACCCTCGCGAAGAAGATCGGAGATCGTGGGTTGAGGCGGTCGGTCCCGCCGGTCACTGCGATCGTTACGTCCGCGGCCGCCCCGGTCGTTCCGTCCGCGACCGCCGCGATCGTTACGCTCACGCCCGGCGGTCCGGCCCTCGGCGGGCGGTTCGACCGCTATTGTCTCGACTTCAGCCTCGAATGTTGTCGGGGTGCCA
>Ga0207707_10001824_pt1 | contig 19527 bp, 13 predicted proteins | sample KBSC83BmetaG_FD_184336 | JGI IMG/M metagenome (GOLD analysis project Ga0207707, IMG submission 184336) | Corn rhizosphere microbial communities from Kellogg Biological Station, Michigan, USA - KBS C8-3B metaG (SPAdes) (version 2) | ecosystem: Host-associated > Plants > Roots > Rhizosphere ...
AAGCGGGGCGAGACTACGCTTCGGGGCGAAGAGGTGCGCGTCAACCGCTCCACCCAAGATATCGAGGCCAAGGGCAAGATTTCCGTCGATGACCCGCAATGGAAGGTGAAATCGGCCGACTCCATCGAGTTCAACCTGGAAAAAGAAACCGGCATCCTGAGCAACGGCGATCTTTTTCTGGAAGATGGACACGTCAGCATGACCGGCCGGCAGCTGCAAAAATTCGGCGGCCAGACATATCACATCGACGATGGATTCTTCACGACCTGTCTCTGCGAGAGCGGCCCGCCGTCATGGAAATTTTCCGCCGAGCAGATGGATCTCGCCCTCGACGGCGTGGGAACGATGAAAAACGGTTATTTCTACGTCATGGACGTGCCGGTTTTCTATATCCCCTACGGTATGTTTCCCCTGCGCACCGAGAGGCAAACGGGTTTTTTGTTTCCGACCCTCGGCAATTCGACCAAGGAAGGATTTCGTTACCTGCAGCCGTTTTTCTGGGCCATTTCCAAGAGCAGCGACGCGACCGTCAAGCTCGACATCGAGACCCGCGCGCGCTACGGCTTTCTCGGCGAGTTTCGCACGATGTTCGATCGCGAATCGGATTTTCGTCTCGATGCGGCTTATTTCAACGAAGCATGGCGGACCAATCAGGACGACTCCGTGGTCGACCGCACGATCGCCGATCAGCGCATTCCGCGCGACCGCTGGAGCCTGGTCGGTTCGCACCGCTATACGACTTCATCGGACTGGCTGACCTTTAGTGACTTCGCTGTCTACAAAGACGATCTCTTCACCCGCGAGCTGATCGAGCGTTACGATCTGCCGGGCACGCAAGAGTCGGATATCCGCCGGAGCCGCTTCGGTTCCTCGCGCATGGGCGTATTTCGGAGCTGGGGCGACACGTTCCTAAAATCGGAGCTGAATTTCTATCAGGACTTCATCCAGCCCGACGCCGGCACCCTGCAACGAACGCCGCAGATCGGGTTTTGGGGACGCCGCTTTCTCTCTGATTTTCCCCTCGAGTTCCGCTGGCGTGGCGAGGGAGTGAATTACATCCGCCGGGAAGGCGGCGACGGCCTGCGCATGGATCTGCGCCCCGAAGTCGTCTTGCCGTTTTCGCTCGCTTCACGCTTTTTCGGTAGCTTGAGCGTGGCGCCGCGCGAAACGGCCTATCATCTCTATTCGCCGGTCCAATCGTCCGACCACAATGTGTCGCGCGAGTTGGTCGAGATCCGGGGCAATATCAACACCGCAGTCAGCCGCATTTTCGGTTTCAACGGTTTGGGATTGACGCGGGTCAAGCACGTGCTCGAGCCGGAGATCAGTTATCTTTTCATTCCCGCCGTCAATCAAAGCCGCATTCCGATCATGGACGAGATCGATCGGATCAATCGGCGCAACGTTCTGACCTTCGCGCTCAACAACCGTTTCTGGGGAAAGGTCGCAAGCCCGCTCACCGCGGCGCCGTCGGACAACAGCGTGGAAACGCTTGGGCCGGGCATCATTGGCGACGTGCGCCAACTGGCCGAGCTCAAGCTGGCGCTCAGCTACGACATCGATCGTGAGCGCAAAAAAGGCGACAGCCTGTCAGACCTTGATATTAACTTCAAAGTAAGCCCCGGTTCCTACATCGATATTACGTTGGACGGCGGTATTGATCCGGGGAGGTGGGACATAAGCCAGGCGCGCCTGACTTTCAGCATTACCGATCCGCGGCCGATTCTACGCCGCTCGCTCGATCCCGACTTCAACCGGCCGAACGCGTTGGGCCTCAGTTATCAGTTTTTGCGGCGCGGCCCGAACAGCTTTCTCGCCGACGACGCGAACATCGATCTCGACGCGCCCGCCAATTGCGTCGCTCATCCGCTCGATCCGCGCTGCCCTGGCACCGGCTTCGACAAGAACACCGTCGGCAACGTCAGCGCCAGTTTGTTTTACAAACTGACCGATAACCTGCTGGTCAATTTCGGCAGCACTTACGATGCGCGCGACAGTCGATTTCTCGGCGTTCGCGCGGTGACGAAGATTTTGTCCTTTTGTGAGTGCTGGTCTATGACATTCGGCGTCAATCACGCCATCAACCCCGCCAAGACCAGCGTGAGCTTCGACTTCAACCTGCTCGGATTGGGAAATACGCGGAGCTCACTTAATAAGTGACGGAGAGCGGGCGGCAACTTCGTGTTTGGCCTGCGCGGATTGCTGCGCCTGGCGCCGCGCTTCCAGCATGCCGAGATAGTGATAAATCCGTCCCTTGCTGCGGTAGCGGCTTCGCTCCTTGCCGAAGAGCGCGTAGAAACCGTACTGGTAGATTGCCCGCCAGAGGTCCGAATAGATTTCCAGCCGGCTGTGTTCTCGGATGACAAATCGGCTGGCGCCCTGGCGTCGGTGGCTCTGTCGGAAATATTCCTCCGTGAGCCGGCTCGGATCGATCCGATGAAAAACCATCGCTTGCGGAGCGTAGCCGATCGCAACCCCCGAGCGGGTCAGCCGCCAGGCAAGCTCCACGTCTTCCGAGGTGCCCGAGGCTCCCGGTCCCAGTCTCTCGTCGAAGCCGCCCACTCGATCGAACAATTCCCGGGTCATGAAAAAATTGGCGCCGTTCAGGGAATGAAGCCTCGATACAGTGGCGTCGTATTCGAGCCTGGGCACCGTGCGGTAAAGATCCACCCGGCGCAAGACATCGGCATCGGCCGAAGGCGGAAGCTGGATCGTGCCTTGACCCACGGGAAAGCCGCCGGTTTGAAAGAACTCTTCTACGGCCGAAAGCCAGTTTTTCTCCACCACCACGTCGTCGTCGAGAAACGCCAGAAGATCGCCGTCGGCGCTCTTTACTGCTTCGTTGGCGGCGGCGGACTTGCCTGGGCGAAGGACTTTGATAACTTTGAGCGGGGTGGGGAAATCTTTAGCGAGAGCCGTCACATCTTCGAAGGTCGGATCCTCCGAGCCGTTGTCGGCGACGATGATCTCGGGTTGAATCCTTCCGCTCAGCACGAGCCGCCGCAGGCTTTCGAGCAACTCAGTGAGAATCGCAACGCGGTCTTTGCTCGGGACGATGATCGACAAGCAATTCGCTTGGAGGTTCATGACCAGCGGGGAGGATATTGACAATAATTATGTGTCGAAGTACTAGACCCGTCACAACGGGCTGTGCTAAGAAAAGCCATACGCGTTTTGTTCGGTGAAAGATAGTCCTCAGCGTAAAATCGTCAAAAAGCCAGGCGCGAACTCAAGAACACGTCAGAACGCGTCCGTTCACATCATCTCCGGGTATTGGGCTATCATTGAGTCGCTGATTCTAATGCCTTTGCAAATTTCCAAGCGGTAATGTCGGACAGAACGCGTCAGTCTGAATCAAGTCGGCATTCGTCGAGGTAAAGTTGGCAATGGTTACACGCATATTGGTTACGGGCGCGGCCGGTTATCTTGGGTCTGTGCTGTGCGAACATTTGCTAGACGCTGGTTATTACGTAACAGCCATCGATAGTCTCGTTTATGAACAGAGTAGCCTTTTTCATCTTTGTGCTGACAGTCGCTTTCAGTTCATTTGCGGCGACGCGCGGGATGAAGCTTTAATGCGCAAACTCATTCCACAATCAGATGTGCTGATTCCACTGGCGGCAGTGGTGGGCGCGCCCGCGTGCGACCGCGATCCGTTATTTGCTCAGTCGGTCAATTTGGACGCCGTTTGTTTGCTGAACCGGCTACGGAGTTCCGCACAGCTCGTGGTCTATCCTACAACCAACAGCGGCTATGGAACCAAAACCGGCGATGTCTTTTGCACTGAAGAGACGGCGTTGGAGCCGATATCGTTGTACGGTAAAACCAAAACCGAAGCAGAGAGAGAACTGTTAGAGAGTCCAAACGCGATCACGCTGCGGCTCGCCACCGTATTTGGCATGTCCCCGCGCATGCGACTCGATCTTTTGGTGAACCATTTCGTCTATGCGGCGGCAACCGACAGCTATATCGTTATCTTCGAGAAGGATTTTAAACGCAACTACATTCACATTCGAGATGTAGCGGATTGTTTTGTCTATAGCATCGAAAACGCCAGGCGGATGGTCGGCAAGCCGTACAATGTGGGGCTCGATGCCGCCAATCTTTCCAAGGAGGAGCTGGCTCTGAAGATAAAGGAGTACGTGCCAAACTTTTATATCCACTTCGCCGAAGTCGGCTCAGATCCCGACAAGCGCAATTACATCGTATCCAATCAGCGGCTGCGGGAAGCAGGATTTGAGGCCAAACGCTCGCTGGAAAACGGGATTCAGGAACTATTGAAAGGCTACCGGATGATGGGTCGCGGTCAATTCAAGAATGCCTGAGCGCGATGTTCATGTATGCGCGACGGACGACGCACGTGACTGAATTTTCCGATGTGACGGCGGTGATCCTGGCCGGGGGATTGGGCACTCGTTTGCGCTCGGTTATCGCTGATCGTCCGAAAGTCCTGGCAGAAGTCCGCGGCCGACCCTTTCTCGCTTATCTACTCGATCAACTCGCTGCTGCAGGCTCCCGCTCTGTGGTCCTGTGCACCGGATATTGCGGCGAGCAGATCTTTCGCGCCTTCGGTGAGAGCTATGGTCCTCTTCGACTCTTCTATTCTGAGGAGCGCACGCCGCTCGGTACGGCAGGCGCTCTAAGAGCGGCTCTCGGGCAGTTCGCGTCAGATCCGGTTTTGGCGCTGAATGGGGATTCCTATTGCTCTTTAGACCTTAAAAAATATTGGGGTTGGTACTGCACACGCCTTGCACAAGTCACTCTGGCGCTGGTGCGAGTTCCGAACTGCGAACGTTACGGCCGGGTCACCGTTGATGGCAACGGTCGCGTCACCAAGTTTGCGGAAAAAAAACAGGGACTCGGCGCAGGGTGGATCAACGCCGGTATTTATTTTCTAAGTCATGAGCTTCTTCGATCGATTCCCGAAGGACGAAGCATATCGCTGGAGCACGATATTTTTCCGCCGCGGATAGAACAGGGGATTCATGGATATTTAAATCAGGGACGGTTTCTCGACATCGGAATCCCCGACGCGTTTGCCAGGGCCGAGAGTTTTTTCGATTCTTTAAGCAATCCTGAGGACCGACCTTTCATTGTACTGGACCGGGACGGCACGATCATCGAAGAACGTGAATATCTTTCACGGCCGGACCAAGTCATGTTGATTCCAGGTGTTGGCGCCGCCCTTCGGAAACTCAAGGAAATGGGCTTCGGTTTGGTGGTGACGACAAATCAATCCGGAGTCGGACGGGGCTTTTTCGACGAGGAGCAACTGACGCGCATTCATCAGCGATTGAATGAGCTGCTGGCCGCCGAAGGCGTTCATCTGGACGGATTTTATGTTTGTATCCATAAGCCCGACGAAGGCTGCGATTGCCGAAAACCCAGGCTGGGTCTGTTGCAAAAGGCTGCGGAGGAGCTTGGCTTTAGACCGGAAAACAGCATTGTGATCGGCGACAAGGACTGCGACATCGATATGGGCCGCAAGGCCGGCGCGGTGACGTTTCTCGTGCGCACCGGTTACGGCGCTCAGTTTGAGAGCACAGCTTCGGCGGACTTTGTCGTCGACGATTTGGTCGCCGCAAGCGGATCAATCCAACGCCTTATGTCGGTGGAAGGAACGAATAGCCATGGTCATTAGTCGCACACCCTTTCGGGTTTCATTTTTCGGCGGAGGCACGGATTATCCGATTTGGTATCGCGATCACGGCGGCGCGGTTCTGGGAACCACCATCGACAAATATTGTTATTTAACGTGCCGTTACTTGCCGCCCTTCTTCGAACATCGCATTCGATTGGTCTACTCGTGCATAGAGAATTGTCAAAACATTGATGAGATTACCCATCCAGCGGTTCGCGAGACGCTCCGGTTCCTGTGCATTCAGCGCGGCGTGGAGATTCATCATGACGGAGACCTACCGGCACGCAGCGGCATGGGCTCGAGCTCGTCTTTTACCGTAGGCTTGTTGCACGCCTTGCACGCCCTTCAAGGGCAGATGCCGAGCAAGCGGCAGTTAGCGCTGGAAAGCATTCGTGTCGAGCAGGAGTTGATCAAAGAAACGGTCGGATCACAGGACCAGATGTTGGCGGCTTTCGGCGGCTTCAACCATGTCACTTTCGCGACCAACGGCGAGATCTCGGTGCGGCCGGTGACCGTCGTGGCCGATCGTCTCCAGGAGTTGAATGCACATCTGATGCTTTTTTACTCCGGTATCGAGCGCACGGCTTCGGATATCGCCGAGAGTTACATTACGGATCTAAATGGCAAGAAGAGCCAGTTACGCATCATGAAAGATCTCGTCGACGAAAGTCTTTCGGTTTTGAACGGAGGACAGGACATTACCGCCTTTGGCTCGTTGCTCCATGAGGCCTGGGAGGCTAAACGCGGCTTGGGCGCGAAGATTTCCAACACTCACGTTGATCAGATTTACGAGGTTGCGAAAACCAAAGGTGCGCTTGGCGGGAAGCTGCTCGGCGCCGGCGGCGGCGGGTTCATGCTCCTTTTCGTACCGCCGGAACAACAATTAAAGGTGAGGGAAAGCCTCAAGAATTTAATCTACGTGCCGTTTCGTTTCGAATTCGCCGGCAGTCAAATAATTTTCTTTGATCCCCAGGAAGAATATTTCAGTGAAGAAATGGCGCGAGCATCTCGGGATGGGCACGGGTTTGCCGGCGCCGCGCGCGCCAATGATTCCCGGCAAGTTGGCGGGGGAAAAAGCTAACGCGCTGAATTGCCCATGGTGAAGCGTCCGAAAATGGACAAAGCTGCCACAATCTTTGTGGCCGACAACAATGGCCTCGTGGGCGGAGCCATACAATCCGAACTGAAACGAGCGGGGTACGACCATGCTTTGCCCGGACCGAAAGACGCGTCTGACTTGACGGATGAAGCAGCGGTCAATGCGTATTTTTCGCTGCATCGGCCCAAGTATGTTTTCCTCGTCGGCGGCAAAACCGGCGGCATTCAAGCCAACCAGACCGATCCGGCAGGCTTGATGCGCGATAATTTACTGGTCAACTGCCGTGTCATCGAGAGCGCCCATCGTCATGGTGTCGAAAAGCTGCTGTACCTCGCGAGCTCGTGTGTCTATCCGAAATTTGCTGCCCAGCCGATGAAAATAGAATATTTGATGACCGGGCAATTGGAGCCGACCAACGCGCCGTACGCGGCCGCCAAGATCGCCGGACTGTACTTGTGCCAGGCCTATCGTCAGCAATTCGCGAGCCGATTCATCAGTGCCATTCCCGCCAACGTCTTCGGTCCCGGCGATGATTTCAGCTCCGAGAACTCCCATGTGATTGGCGCACTCATCGGCAAGATGCACGAAGCGAAAACATTTGGCCGGCCATCGGTCGAACTCTGGGGCAGCGGAGCGCCGCGCCGCGAATTTATTTTTTCCCACGATCTCGCCGATGCCTGTGTTTTTCTCATGGACCACTACGAAGGAGGAGATCCTGTTAACTTGGGGGTCGGATACGATTACTCGATTCGAAAAATCGCCGAAACCGTTCGCGAGGTCGTAGGCTATTCGGGCGCGCTTAAATTCGACTCAAGCAAGCCCGATGGAATGCCGGCCAAGCTGCTAGACTCAAACTGCTTAAAAGAGATGGGCTGGCGGCCGCGGACGCCGATTCGTCAAGCGCTGACGATGACCTATGACTGGTTTCTGAAACATGAGGCCGCTACCGGAGATAAAGAGCATGGTCGAGAGATTTTATAGGAGCCTTTATCGGATTCGCCGCGTGGAAGAGGAAATCGCGGCTGTCTATCCGACAGACAAGATCAAGAGCCCGGTTCATCTGTCGATCGGCCAGGAAGCGGTTTCAGTCGGTCTCTGTGAAGCGCTCCGCGCCGATGATGTTGCGTTCGGCACCTACAGAAGCCATGCGTTGTACTTGGCCAAGGGCGGCGATCTGAAAAAAATGATCGCCGAGCTTTACGGTAAGCTGGATGGGTGCGCCAAAGGCAAGGGCGGATCGATGCATTTAGTCGACGTTGGCGCCGGCGTGATGGGCGCTTCAGCCGTGGTGGGAACGACGATTCCCCAGGCCGTCGGGTTTGCGTATGCGCTCAAGCTGCAGCGCAAAGATGCCGTCGTCGCGAGTGTGTTTGGCGATGGCGCGGTCGACGAAGGGGTTTTCCACGAAAGCATGAACTTTGCCGCGCTCAAATCTCTTCCCATCATCTTTGTTTGTGAAAACAATTTCTACGCAATCCACACACATCAACTGAAACGGCGTAAGCTGGCGAATATTTGCGAACAAGCGCAAGTCTACGGCATGCCCGCGGAGCAGATACCGGGCAATGATGTGCTGGGTATCCACGAGCGAGTAAGCGAAGCCGCGCGAAAACTGCGATCGGGGGAACCGGGCCCCTTCTTTTTTGAATGCTTGACTTACCGCCTGAAGGAACATGTCGGCCCAAACGAGGATTTTCATTTGGGCTTTCGCAGCAGTGACGAGGCAAAGTCATGGATTGAGAACGATCCGATTCGCCGGCTCGCGGAACAGGTCTCTTCCACCGAGCGGTCCAAGATCGAACGCGAAGTGGAAGCGGAAATTCGCGAAGCGTTTGCCTTTGCCGAAAACAGCCCGTTTCCGAAACCTGACGAACTCTACACCGACGTTTTCGGGTCGTGAACAACATGAAACGCATGCTTTCGTTTGTTGACGCCGTGCGCGAAGCGACCGATCAGGAAATGGAACGGGATGCTTCGGTAATCGTCTTTGGTCTCGATGTTGACGACCCAAAGGCCATTCAGGGAACCACGCGCGGCCTGGTGGAAAAATACGGGCCGGAGAGAGTGTTCGGAACGCCGCTCTCGGAAGATGCGATGACGGGAGTGGCGATCGGTGCGGCTTTGGCAGGGCTCAAGCCGGTCCACGTGCACATCCGCATGGATTTTCTCATGCTGGCGATGAATCAGTTGGTCAACATCGCAGCCAAGAGCCGGTATATGTACGGGGGGCAGGTGCAAGTACCGCTCGTCGTGCGCGCTATGATCGGCAAGAGCTGGGGACAGGGAGCGCAGCATTCGCAAGGTCTTTATTCGTTTTTCATGCATGTCCCCGGGTTGAAAGTCGCCGCGCCGACCACGCCCTACGACGCGAAGGGCTGTTTGATTCACGCCATTCGCGACAATGATCCCGTGATCTATGTGGAGCATCGTATTCTGCACTTTCAGAAGGGACCTGTGCCGGAGGCGCATTACACGGTGCCACCGGGCAAAGCGCGCATCACCGCGCCGGGGGCCGATGTTACTTTGGTGGGGATTTCCTATATGCAGGTGGAGTGTTTGCGGGCGCGCTCTTATTTGGAATCCGCCGGCATTCACGCGGAAGTCATTGACCCAATCTGGTTAAGTCCCTTGGATGTGGATACGATTGTCGAGTCGGTACGCAAGACCGGCCGGTTGTGCGTGGTGGATAACGATTGGCTCACCTGCGGCGCCAGTGCTGAGATCATCACGTTGGTCCTTGAGCGCTTGCAGGGCACTGTGCCCGTGCGTGTCCGGCGGATGGGATATGCTCCAGTGACCTGCCCGCCAACGCCGACATTGGAAGATCGTTATTATCCAAACGGCAAAACCATCGCGTCGGCTGTTTATGACCTGGTCAAAGGAGGCCAGAGCGGCTGGGCGCCGCAGGAGAAAGTCGAGTTGCAAGAAGTCCAGTTCAAGGGTCCATTTTAGCCGCCATGGATTGTCGCACAAATCTGAATTGGCCGCTGATGCAAAACAACATCCTTCGTTCGGATGTCGAGGCTGTTGTCGATTTTCTTCGACCCGAGGTACCGATCCTGACGCAGTCGAGCCAAGTCGAAGCCTTCGAGCAGGAGTGGTCGCATTGGTTGGGCGTGGAATTCAGCGTCTTTGTTAATTCCGGGTCATCGGCCAATCTATTGACTATCACGGCGCTCAGAGAACTTTACGGGCTAGGCGAAGTCATCGTCCCGACCCTCACATGGGTGTCCGATATTGCGTCGGTGATTCAATGCGGGTTTGAGCCGGTCTTTGTCGATATTGACCGCCGAACCCTCGGCATGGATACGAGTCAGGTTTTGAAAAAGATCACACCGCGGACTAAGGCGGTCTTTTTGACGCATATTCTTGGCTATAATGCTCTGGACGCGGAGCTTCTGGCAGGGTTGAAGGCGCGCGGGGTGGCCCTGATCGAGGATGTCTGCGAATCCTACGGCGCGACCTTTGCCGGTCGAAAGCTTGGCACCTTCGGTGTGGCTTCCAACTTTTCTTACTATTACGCTCACCACATGAGCACCATTGAAGGCGGCATGATTTGCACCAGCGAACCGCAGATGTATGAGACACTGCGCATGCTGCGGTCCCACGGCATGGTGCGCGAATCAAAATCAGTCCAATTAAAGCAAACCTATCGCGAAAACCATCCGGATCTCAATCCTGATTTTATCTTTGCGTTTCCGGGCTACAACGTGCGTAGCACAGAAATCAATGCAGTCATGGGTCGCTCGCAACTGAAGCGTTTGGACGAAAACAACAAATTGCGGACCGAGAATCTCCGCTTGTTTCTAGGTAATCTCGATCCGAACAAGTACCAAACGGACTTCGCCATTGACGGGAGCTGCAATTATGCGTTTACGTTGGTCCTCAGATATCCCGACGCGATACTGTGCGACAACGTCATGCTGGCATTGCGCCGACACGGAGTGGAATTTCGCCGGGGGACGTCGGGTGGAGGCAACCAGCTTCGGCAGCCATATTTAAAAAAGCTCGTCGGAGAAACGGAATTCGAGAATTATCCGGCCGTCAACCACGTCCATTTCTACGGTTTTTACATTGGCAATTATCCCGAACTGGAAAAAGAAAAAATTCTGCAGCTCTGCTCCATTTTAAACGCGCTCTCCGGCGAGAGAAGGTGACATGGTCCGTCGACTCGATTTAGTTCTGATCCATCCCGGAAACCGCACTCAGATTTATCAGTCCCTGGGATCGTCGCTCTCGGCTATAGAACCTCCGGTGTGGGCGAGTTTGATGGCAACGTTCGCTCGCAAACGTGGCTATTCGGTTTATGTGCTCGATGCCGAAGCGGAAAACCTGAGTCCAGACGAGACAGCCGCGCTGGTCTCTGAGATGAAGCCACTGCTCTCCGCCATTGTGGTTTACGGTCATCAACCATCGGCATCGACGCAAAACATGACGGCTGCTGGTGCAATCTGCGCCGCGATCAAACAGAACAATCCCGAGGACAAAGTCCTGCTGGTCGGCGGCCATGTAGCGGCGCTACCAGACCGGACATTGAGGGAAGAGTCCGCCGATTTTGTCTGCTCGGGCGAAGGTCCCGTAACCCTAGTCGAGCTTCTGGAAGCGATAAAATCAGTTAACCCCGAGTACTCAGAAGTGCGCGGTCTTTGGTACTGGGAAGAGAGCCAAATGCAATCAACGCAAGCAGCTCCGCTGTGCAAGGATCTCGATCATGAGATGCCCGAGCTGGCCTGGGATCTGCTGCCGATGAAAAAGTATCGTGCGCACAATTGGCAATGCTTTGGCAATCTCGAACGTCAACCCTATGCTTCGCTCTACACCACCTTTGGTTGCCCCTATCATTGCAGCTTCTGCTGCATTCAGGCGCCGTTCAAGAGCGGCGAAAAATTGGCCGGCTGGAAAGAAAGCGTGAACAGCTACCGGTTCTGGAGTCCGCAAGTCGTAATCGAGCAAATCGACAAGTTAGTCCAACAGTACGGTGTGCGAAACATTAAAATTGCCGACGAGATGTTTGTTTTGAATCCGCGTCATGTGCTCGGGATCTGCGACGCCATCATCGAGCGCGGCTATGATCTCAATATTTGGGCATACGCTCGGGTCGACACCGTGAAAGACGGCATGCTGGACAGGCTCAAAAGAGCCGGCGTTAACTGGCTGGCCTTTGGCATCGAGGCCGCGAGCGAGAAAGTCCGCGACGATGTGGATAAGGGATTCGGACAGGACGAAATTTTTCGCACCCTGGAAAATGTCCGAGCCGCGGGTATCAGTGTGATCGGCAACTATATCTTTGGCCTGCCCGAGGACAACATCGATAGCATGCAGGAGACCCTTGACTTGGCGTTGGAGCTAAACTGCGAGTTCAGCAATTTTTATTCCGCCATGGCGTATCCGGGTTCACAGTTATACAAGTTGGCCATTGAGCAGGGCTGGCCGCTTCCGGAAAAATGGTCCGGTTACTCGCAGCACGCCGTCGACACGCTGCCCTTGCCGACAAAACATCTCTCCGGGGCGGAAGTTTTGCGCTTCCGGGACAATGCGTTCCACGTTTATTTTAACAGCCCCAGTTATCGGGAAATGGTCACGAAGAAGTTCGGTTTGGAAACCGCGGAACACATCCGGCAAATGGCATCTCATAATCTGGCGAGAAAACATATTCCTTCACAGGCAACCGAGCCGCATGGTGTCATGAGGCAACAATAGTCGCTTCAGATGAAGGCGATCGTTGGATCGACAAATGGCTTCGCGCCCGATGTTAACAAAGCGAAAACTTGTCTGTGAGAACAGCAGGTTTTCGGTTTACTTCGACGATCTGGCGCGCGATGGGGAACATTATGCGCAGGACTATCTGGTTGTCGCGCCCAAGCAGGTCTCGGGCAATCTAGTGACGGGAGTCGCAATCCTTCCTATGTGCGAAGGAGGAATCGGCCTGTTGAAGATCTATCGGCACCCGATCCAAGGGGACTCTTGGGAGATTCCGCGTGGCTTTATCGAAAACGGCGAAAATGTGCCGGAGTCCGCGTTGCGCGAACTAGAAGAAGAAACAGGTCTATCCTGCGCCTCGAGCGACATCAAATTTCTCGGTTTCGTCACACCCGACGCGGGAATCTTAGCCGCCCGTGTCCAGGTCTATGTCGCTTTGCGCTGCAGCCGGATACGACCGTACGTACCTTCGGAGTTAGGACATCGCGAGTTTCGTCTATTTGATCGCGCAGACGTCGCCGCCCTGATATCGAAATCCGAGATTCAAGATCCCTGCACGCTGGTTGCGTATTACGGATATGCATTCCCTTGAGAAAATTCCAGCTCTGTTTTGATGTAATGTGGCTATGTTCGTGAACGGTTTTCCCGTGGAGAACTTATGCTTCACGCAAACAGAGGCCATTGCCAGGAGTACGGCTTGCATCGCGTAGCTGCTTTTTGGGGGAAGCTCTATAGATATCGGCGTGTAATTTGGGCGATGGCTAAACATGACATGGCGTCGCGGTATGTCGGCACGATTGGCGGTGTGTTCTGGGCCGTTTTACATCCTGCTCTCACGGTGCTTATTTACTGGTTCGTGTTTGCCGTGGGGTTTAAAGCCCAAGGCCCCGCGGGGATGCCCTTTATACTTTATTTTATTAGCGGGCTTGTTCCATGGATTTTTTTTAGTGAAGTTTTGCTCTCGAGCACGAATGCTGTAACGGCAAACTCGTCTCTGATAAAAAAAACATTTTTTCCTTCTGAAGTCCTGCCTTTAGTCCATTTCGTTTCGAGCAGCTTTAGCCATTTAGTTTTGCTTTTCATTCTATTTATCCTTGCCTGGTCCTATGGGTATGGGCCCAGATTTACGGTCATACAACTCATTTATTACTACGGCGCGCTCGGGTGTTTTTTGCTGGGTCTATCCTGGTTGGTCGGTTCGCTTCAGGTGTTTCACCGGGATTTGGGTCAAGCTATCAGCGCGGTACTAAATTTATGGTTCTGGTTAACACCCGTCGTCTGGTCCCCTGAGCTGATCCCGCCAAAGTTTAGGGTTATTCTTGAATTAAATCCGATCTATTATGTGGTCGACGGATACCGGTCGTTGATGACCGGTGTGCCGTTCTGGCAACACTGGTTGGAGGCATTGTACTTCTGGTCGGTCACGGGACCGGTATTGCTACTGGGGGCCTACGTGTTCAGGCGACTTAAACCTGATTTTGCGGATGTACTGTGAGTAGAGATGGCTGAACAAATTGCCGTTTCCGTGCGTGACCTGACGAAGAAGTATCGTCTTTTCTCGACCCCGATGGAGCGTCTCAAAGAGTCTCTTCATCCATTGCGCAAGCGCTATCACAAAGAATTTTGGGCGCTAAAGGGTATCAGCTTGGATATTCCGAAGGGCCAAGTCGTGGGGATCATAGGGCGCAATGGGTCGGGTAAATCGACATTACTCCAGATCATCTTTTCCGTGCTTCAGCCCACCTCGGGGACGGTAACCGTGAACGGGCGGGTTTCCGCGCTCTTGGAGTTGGGTGCGGGATTCAACCCTGAGTTTACGGGGCGGCAGAACGTGCTCTTGAACGGCGCCATTGTGGGAGTGCCACATGAAGAGATGTTGGAGCGCATGCCTGCCATCATGGCGTTTGCGGACATCGGAGAGTTTTTTGATCAGCCGATGAAGATTTATTCATCGGGCATGTTCGTGCGGGTCGCCTTTGCTGCGTCCGTTCATGTCGATCCGGATATTCTGATCATTGATGAAGCTCTCGCTGTCGGTGATGCCAAGTTTCAGCATAAGTGTTTCCAGCGTTTAGCAGATCTGCAGGCAGAGAAAAAAACGGTAATCGTTGTTTCACATAATTCCTCGCTCGTAACAAGCTATTGCGACCAGGCTGTTTTGCTCGACGGCGGACAGTTGATTACAAGCGGCGACCCGGTGCATGTGGTTGATAGGTATTATGATTTGCTTTTTGAAGATACATCTAGAGCGCGTTCGAAGGGTAATGGGCCATCCACGCGGGCCGGGATCACGAGCGGTGAAACCGAGAACGGATTGGGCGATCTTTTTGATCCATCGACGGTCGAAGATCTTTGCCATACCCGGCGAAGCTACAACAAGAACGAAGTTCGGTTTGGCAGCGGCGTCGCCCGCGTCGTGGATTACGCCATCGAATCTGAGGGCCAACGAGATGTAGCAATTATCCGGTTTGGCGCGGTAGTAGAGCTTTATATAAAAGTTTTATTTCGCCAAAGCGTTCGGATGCCGGTAGTTGGGTTCGCAGTGAAGACTTTGGAAGGGGTTGAAATTTTTGGAACCAATACGTTTCAGATGGGTGAGAAGCTTAAGCCGATAGCCGAGGGGCAGACGAGTGTTTTTAAGTTTTCGTTCTCACTCTCCGTTAATCCAAACGACTATTTTTTTGATCTCGGGGTAGCGGAGGCGGACGGCACGAGAGGCGGAGCGGTCCTCGATGTTCGCCGTTCAATAGCCCATTGCGTAGTTTCATTGGATGCGGAACGATCATTCGACGGGCTATTAGATCTTGCCCCGAGCTTCGAGATTTTGACAGGACGATCTCGAAAGTTAGGCACTCATCATGAAACTAAGGCCTTGGAAGGGTAATAAAATCATTTTTTCAATTCGCACGGTATGTCCAAGCTCCAGCTGATACATGCGCTCCTAACAGATAAGCCTTACTTTGGGCCGGCGATGCGCGCACTGCAAGGGCCCGCGATCCGACATCGGTACCTTAGCGCAATCGTGGGGGTATTATCGCACTCGATAAGTCGGGGCAAAATTTCTATTCTTGAAATCGGCTCGTGGGCGGGCGCCTCGGCTGTGACCTGGGCAAAGTCCATACAAGATCTAGGAAGAGAAGGTAAAGTAATCTGCGTGGATCAGTGGCAGCCATATTTCGACGAGGGTTTGGAAAATGCTCCGCATTACCGGGCCATGAACGAAGCCGCGGAAGACAATAAGATTTTTAAGCTTTTTTTGCATAACCTTCGTACCACGCATGTCTCTCATATGGTGGATTATTTGATTGGTGACACGGGCACGGTCTTGCTGAAACTGCCGAATTCCGAGTTCGACATCGTTTACATCGACGGCTCGCATGTATTTGACATCGCACGCACGGATGTAAAAGAGGCGAAGCGGCTGATTCGCGATGGTGGAATTGTCTGTGGCGATGACTTGGAGCTGCAACGAACCGAAGTCGATGATGAAGAACACCGTGCGGCAGTCGGTCTCAAAAAGGACTTTGTTTATTCATCTAAAGCGGCCGCCTATTATCATCCTGGAGTAACCGAGGCCGTCGCACTTGAATTCGGCGAGGTCTCGAGTTGGGAGGGAGTATGGGCGGCAAGAAAGCTGGGCTCGCAGTGGGCGAAAGTGGAAGTGGACACTGCGACAGTGCAAACTCCTGATCATATCAAGAACGCTTCTGAGGCAGAGGAAGAGCGGTGCGCTTCGGTAGAGATTGTCGATGGGACAAATGATTTTCACTTGGTGAAGATTGGCAAGCGATTTCTAGCCGTGGCCAAGCAATTGGGACCCACAGAACTTCTTGCCGAGCGGTTAGGCGAGCGTGAATTGGCTCCACTGTTATTTTTGGGTGAGAGTCTAGGCGCAGTTCGGCAGAGAGCTTTGGCTTTCGAAAAAGAAACGGCCGTGCCCAGCGTTGAGCTAATAGACGAGATTTACCAATACAATATTGTCAAAGCTGGGGATCGATTCATCGCTGTTGCAAAAGAGTTGGGGCCGGTGAATCTTTTTCGGGAGCGAATAGGAGAACGGGATTTGCCGCCCTTGGTTCTCGTGGCCACGAACCTTATTGATCTTCGAGACAGGATTGCACAATTGACCACAAAGGCACCTCAACGTTAGTAACAGTCATGACTTTGAGTGATGCACCGCTTTTTTCCATCATAGTTCCAACCCGTGGTCGGCCCGATGGGTTGCGACGTCTTTTGGATAGTTTCAAGGCGACCACGGCTCACCTCGACTCGGTCGAAGTGATTCTCGTGATTGATACGGATGACGGCAAGACCATCGAATTTGTCTATGATGATTTTCCTTTAAAGCGAGTTGTGGTCCAGCCCGGCCTAAAGATGGGCGCATTGAATATGGCTGGTTACAACGCCGCTATCGGCGATTATATCATGCTCTTAAACGACGACGTGGTCCTAAGGACGCAAGCCTGGGACGAGAAAATTTTGGGCGGGTTCAAGACGTTTAGTGATAAAATTGTCTTGGTTCATGTTAACGATAAAATCTTCGGGGAAAAACTCTGCACGTTCCCGTTTCTTTCAAGAGAATATTGCGAGATTGCAGGTGGTATATGTCCTGAAGACTACGTGCGGTACCGCATCGACGACCACGTTTACAATGTTTTTAATTTGCTCGCCGTGATGGGGAGAATTCGGATTCTCTATCTCCCGGATGTTGTTTTTGAGCACACTAATTATTTTCTTACGACGTTTGGAGGCGTCGAATACCGGCCAGATGAGAGAATTCATGAGATTGACACGAAGCGGTTCGCCGAGCTTCTACCGGAACGCAAGGAGCTAGCTCTGAGACTCATGAATCATATTGACGCGGAGGCGTCTCGCAGCGAATTGCGAATTCGCCAAGACCTCCTGAAACCAATTGTCGATTCGGTTGCACTACGCCGACCCGAGTACGTTCGATTTTGGTCGGATGGTAAGTCGTTATCGAGCGATAATACTCGCGTAACGATTGGTATCGTTTCAGCCAACCTTAGGTCCGATCATGCCCGTACTTGTATCGACCTCGTCAAGAAATTCACCAAGAACTTTGAGCTGATCATTTTGGATAACAATGGGAGGTCCAGCTTCAATCATCCTCATGAAATGAACAAGCTGCTGTCCGTTTGCGACACGGACTATCTGGTCGTAATGGATGATGACGTGTTCGTAGAGCCTGGGTGGTTGGATGGCATGCTTCGCTGTGTAGCGCCTTCGGCGGGAGTCGTTACTCCGCTTCATAAAGATCGCAATGGAAGCCTGTCCTATGCGGGATTGGTAATGCGACCCGATTACTCTGGTCATCACACGCACAGCCTCGCAGTTCCCGATGGCCCAACAAGAATTCAAACGCTTTGTTCTGCAGTTATGCTCATCGACATGTCTAAATGCGGCCATCTCCGTTTCAATGAATCCTACTCCAAATACTTTCTCGATATCGATTTTGGTTTGCAGGTGTGGTCGACGGGCTACGAAGTCGTTTGCTCGCCTTACGTGGCAGTAACCCATATTGGAGGCGCGACTTTACAACAAGGAAGCCCTCGATCCGCGGAGTTGTTTGAAATCCAACGACAGCATTTTGTGCGACAATGGGTGGAGACAGGAAAGTATCGCCGATTAGAACAGGAAGTTTGGAGCAAAATTCCGGAAATACTTTCGTCTTTAGATCTCTGTTTAGAACTTGATGACCTGATCAACCAAAAGCCAGGCGATGACTGTGAACGGTTTAGAGAGCGTGCCCTCAACCTATTTAGAAGTATCAAGCGCCAGCCCGTCTTAGCGCAGTGGGCCGCGGCACGCGTTTGGGACGCAGCTGGGAACAGCCGACCCGCAATTGACGACCCAGCATTGGGGCATCTAGGGTTTCTTCTCGGCTGTACACCGCAAGCCGTCCTGGTCGAACAAAATGTCGACGGTCTGAACGTTGTTTTCTACAACACTGACTATTATGCCATACCGCAGACAGAAGGTGCTTTTGATTATGGTCGTGTGGTCCACGGTGATTACAGCCGATGCTACCGAGCTGATAGCCTGGATGTTCTGAAGGCTCGCATTCGCGGGGGCATCTCAGAGGTACTACCGGCTCAGCTCGAAGCGAAGCGCCGGAGAGGTCGAGTCCAAGGTCTATGGCAGGAGTGCCTTGGAGTGTGCCACACCTTCACCGGTGAAAGGGCCCGCCTTGGATCATGGCAACCAGCTTTTCGGTCTGTCGGCAAACCGTTTGTTAAGAAACAGATCATCTCGATTTTTGGTGTTCGTGCCTTTGTTCGGCTGAAGGACGTTTATGGCAAAGTCAAAGAAGAAAAATACAAACGGCGATCGTGGCTGCCGGCTTTATGGCTGGGCACGAAACTAGCGTTGGGGCATGGAGCACGTTTTCTCTGGACAAAACTAGGGCCGTTGCAACCGGCGATGAAGGATTTTCTAAATTCCGACCCCCGAAACCGGTCGATATCCACGGAAAATGCAGATCCACAACGATGGCTGAGTGCAAGCCCCATTACGCTAGTAGATCCGAACTATCGCGGGTATTCCATTTACCGCTTCGAATATAAATTTTTCGCAGTTACACAAAGCGCTAGTTTCTTCAATTACCAAGATTTCCAAGAGGGCAAATACAATTCATGTGTGGTCGGTCATAGCCTTGGCGAGGTTCGAGGCGTGGTTGACCAACTATTGCGTGCAAAAGATATCAATTGTCCTTCGCGGGGGCTGGTCTTTGCTTGTTTACCGCCGCCCCAGCTAAAGCCCATCCTTGATCGCAGCTATCCCGCAGGAACCATGACGCTCCTCATAGACAAGAACTGGAAGCAGGACTGGGAAGATTACTCGCTCATCGTTATGGAGGAAAGTAGCATTCTCGATTGGGCACGTTCACACAATCCAAGTATGTCGGATCCTTTGAGTCGGCGGCTCATCGAAGAAAACTTTGAGTGGATAATCATACCCTGGAGTTTTCCGGAATCCTGGGTCGATAATTTCCTCGAAACGACCGCGTCTCGATTATCGCGCTGTGCGGAAGTGATTCACTTCTCAGGCGAAAGCAGATCGTACCGAG
>Ga0207707_10001825_pt1 | contig 19522 bp, 15 predicted proteins | sample KBSC83BmetaG_FD_184336 | JGI IMG/M metagenome (GOLD analysis project Ga0207707, IMG submission 184336) | Corn rhizosphere microbial communities from Kellogg Biological Station, Michigan, USA - KBS C8-3B metaG (SPAdes) (version 2) | ecosystem: Host-associated > Plants > Roots > Rhizosphere ...
CTATCCGCGGCTGTTTGCGGCCAAACTCTGGCTGAAGGACCACACCTGGTTAGGCCGGACGGCGAACCTGGGGCCACTCGAGATTCAGGATTGATCCGCGCATGAGATTTTTCTCCCACCGCAAATCCGGCCTTCTAGCCTCTTTGCTATTCATCGCTGCCGCCTCGACCGCCCAACAGGCGCCTTCTCCTTCGCAGAATATGGACGGCCGGGCAGAACTGCCTCGTGTGTATGTTTCCTCGGCCGTGGCCGATACACCCGCGCCCGGCAGTGTCTGGCAGATCAAGACAACTGATCAATTGCAGGATGCGCTGAAAAATGCGAAGTGCGGGGATGTCCTCAAACTGCAAGCTGGGGCGACGTTTGCAGGCCAGTTCCACCTGTGGCCAAAAAACTGCGACGATCAGCACTGGATCCTTATTCGCACCGCGGCGGAGGATTCTCTGCTGCCGCCGGAAGGAACGAGGCTGACGCCGTGCTATGCGGGCGTAAGCGATCTACCGGGCCGTCCTGCGCTGAACTGTGCTCGAATGCAGGGAGTGACCGCCCAAATCGTGGGGAACCCTCCGCTTGATTCCCAAGGCGCGCCCGTCGATCACTATCGTTTGATGGGGCTCGAAATTACTCAGCCCTCGGGCACCGAATCGGGCGCGCTCGTGGGATTGACCAGGAATTCCCACCACGTAATCGTCGACCGCTGCTGGATCCACGGAAACGCCACGGACGGAACGCAGCGAGCGATCGCTCTGAACGGAAGCAACCTGGCGGTAGTGGACTCGACGATCACCGACATTCATGAAAAGGGCACCGATACGCAAGGCATTGCGGGATGGACGGGGACTGGGCCGCTCAAAATCGTCGACAACTTCATCGAGGGAGGCAGTTCCAGCATTGGGTTTGGGGGCGCCGGTTCCGAGGTCACGCCGCAGGACATAGAAATCCGCAGAAATCATTTGTTCAAGCCACTCACCTGGAGGCTGGGCGATCCCCATTTTGTGGGCGTCCTCTTCAACTGCAAGGTGTTGTTCGAGTCGAAGAACTCCTCGCGTGTGCTTATGGAAGGAAACATTCTCGAGAATGCGTGGGGCGGCCCGCAGGGAGGGGACGGAGGTGCGATCTGGCTTGGACCTAAAAACCAGAATAACCATTGTCCATCGTGCGAGGTGAACGACATTACGTTTCGCTACAACATTATTCGTCACGCGGGCGGAGGCCTGTACATTTTTGACTCTCCTTCTGATGCCGGCGGGATTGCCCAGCAAGCCTCGCGCTACAGCATTCACGACAATCTGCTCGACGATATCCGCACTGAATATGCCGGCCCCGGTTCGGGACGAGGAATTTTGTTTCGGCTCTTAGGGGGAGGGCGCTTTCAACCGCCCCGCGAGGTTGGCATTGAGCACAATACCGGGATCACAAACGGGCCGATGCTTCTACTACTGACCATCAGGCAGGCACCGCTTGTCGGGTTGAGGTTTCAAAACAACCTGATCGTCATGACTGGAAACGCGGCTATTTCCGGTTGCCAAGGCGCTTACGGCGGGGACGTCCTGGATATGTGCACTGTGGACCTGGTGTTTTTAAACAATGCCATAGCTGGCTCCGATGGAGATTTCCCGAAATCCAACGACAAAATCAGAAAGAGTAAAGACGTCAACCTGCGCCCGAAGGATCCTGGACACATTCGTTTCGCGGCGGCACAGAACGGCGACTATCGCCTGTGCCGGGGCGCAGGCGATCCCGCCGCATCCTGCCCACAGGCCAGCCCTTATGCCGGGGCCGGCTCCGATGAGAAGGATCTGGGTGCAGACATGGAGAAGGTCCACCAACTCACCAAGGGCGTCGACTAAACCGCCCCAGACGCTGGCATTTGGCGGCGGCGTTTTATCAGTGTGGCGGGCAGGGCAGCGGCAGGGATCAACAAATACGCCATGGCCGGCACCAGATACCGCAGGATGGAAAGCGCCACAAAAGCCATTCCCCAGAAATACAGCACCAGGATCAGCAGAAGCGCCAGCTGCGGCCGCCTGTCCGGGCGGCGCTCGTAGAGCAGGAAAAATCCATACATCGCGAAAGCCAGATAGAAACCCTGCAGGGCCAGGATAGGCCGCTCGTGCGCTCCAGAGTCGGTTCCAAACCAACTTCTTGCCGCCTTCAACAAGAAAAGATCCGCCACGGTTCCGGGATGGTGTTTGGCTTCGGCGGCGAGATAACCAAAGAGTTTTGCTGAACTGTTCAGTTCGCGCTGGTTGGCGGCGATGCGCCGCATCAGATCGGCCACCGAGGGAGGAATGCCCTGCACGTTGCTTCTGCGAGTGAAGGTCACGCCGTCAAAGATTGTGGCTGGCCCGTTCGTGCTCAAGGGTGCAACCCGGCCTGTATGAATGTAGAGGGCCGCTTCCCAAGGCAAGGCCGTGATGCCAAATACAACCACGATCAGGACCGCGATGAGAGTTCGCTTCCTGGGCGTAATTTCCTTGCGGGTTAAAAGCAGCACAGCCGCGAGAACCGGCAGGAAGATCACGATCGGCCGGACTAATGCGGCCAAGCCCAGCAAGAAGCCGCAGGCCACCGCTGAGCCGGCCGTCCGCTTCTGCCAGCTGCGAATCAGGAAGTAGATGCCTCCGTAAAGCAGCGGCGTGAAAGGAACCTCGCTGTTCGGCTGCTTGATGAGCCAAAGATTAAACAGGTAGGTGATCCAGAGAGCTGTGCTGCAGAGGGCAATTTCAGTATCAAAAAGTGCCTTGGCCGTGGCAAACACCAGGACAGCGGCAAGGCTCATGGCGAGAACATTCAGGGCGAGCAGAGCGTGGATGTGGCTGATGTGAAAAAGGTCCCCGGCTCGGTAAGCGAACGCCAGAAACACGGGGAAGCCGGGAGGATAGGTGGTGCCGAATTTCCCCGGCTCTACCACCAGCCCATTGCCGGCAAGCAGATTCTGCGCGACCGGGTCATAGTAGCGGAGGAAATCAACACTGTCATTGCTTCGCGCCGAAGCGGGCAGGAGCGCGAGAAACCCGATCTGGACCATGGCCGCAACAAGAAAAAGGAGGCCCCAAGTCCTTGCCTGGACCCATGCGGAAGCTTCTTTGGAACCGGCGCGGTTCTCGCTAGCGATCATGCTGGTTTCTGCGATGGGCACGCTTTCGCTTCATCCTGTGGTGCGTTCCTGTTTCCATTGCGCCTCGGGTGAAGGCGCTGAAGCCGGTTGAGCGAGGGGCGGCAGGTCGGTTACGGAATACTTGAGAAGACACCAGATGGCGCGGAACCCATCCTTCCAGCCGATTTTCTTGCCTTCTTCATAGGTGCGGCCTGAGTAGCTGATTCCGACTTCATAGATGCGGAGCCTGAGTCGGGCAAGTTTCGTAGTGACCTCCGGCTCGAAACCAAATCTGTTCTCCTCAAGAGGGATGGCCTGAATAATTTCACGGCGGAACGCCTTGTAACAGGTCTCCATGTCGGTGAGGTTGATGTTGGTAATGCAGTTGGAGAGAAGGGTCAGCACCCAGTTTCCGACCGAGTGCCAGAAGTAGAGAACCCGGTGGGGGCGCCCTCCCATGAAGCGCGATCCGTAGACGACATCAGCTTTGTTCTCGATCAGAGGCTCAAGCAGGATGGAATACTCATTGGGATCATATTCGAGGTCCGCGTCTTGAATGATGACGTAATCGCCGGTGGCTTCCTGAATCCCGCGCCGCAACGCCGCGCCCTTGCCCATGTTGTGTGGTTGAAGGACGACGCGCATCTGCGGGCGCTCGGCGGCCATGGCGGTTAGCAATTCCCGCGAACCGTCACGCGAGCCGTCGTCTACACAGATGAGTTCGATTTCTAGCGGAACCGCAAGTACGCGAGCGACGATCGCGGGCAAGGTCGCGCGTTCATTATAGATGGGCATGACGACGGACAATTTCATGCTGCTATGTTCTCCGGAGTACGGGTTTCGGACCTTCGGCTCAACGCTGATTCATGCAACTCCTGAATGTTTCTGCAATTCTGGGGCCTCGCCAGGGTGCTGACCTGAGTATAACCTGTTCAGCCACAAGGGGTTATTTTGGGCAGGGGCGGTCTTGCGGGGGGGCCGCCTCCAGTGTGAAAAACTTTGCAGAGCCTGTAACACGAACCACCCCTGGACGGCTTGCAGATTGAAAAACGTCCCGGCTCAGGCGCGGTTGAGGAAAAAAATGCGGAGGCGCTTGGCCTCCGCTTCTTAGGTGTTGGACTGGGTCGAATTTAGTTGACGCCCGCGGTCATGGTCTTCACTGTACCGATATCCGCGCCAAGGTCTCTTCCGTCCGATCCCGCGTTGACATAAGGACTGGCAGCCGTGCAGGTCGACGCCGGCACGCCAGGTCCTTGACACAGCCGGTAGTCTCCGCCGTTTCCGTTATTGTAGTTTGCAAAGCCTACGGCTGAAGGGTTGACCAGAGAGGAAGTCGATCCGAGGATCACGTTGGTTGACCAGACGTATCCCGGGGCACAGTTACTGAGCACATTGATTCCCAATAGCCCGCTGCATCCCAAGATGCCATAGCTTCCGTCCGATTCTAGGTTGTTCGAGTAACTGAAGCCCACGTAGGGCACCGCGGAAGTGCCATTAAGGCTCAGCACTGCAGTTCCCGTGGTGAAGCCGGTGTTATGAAACACATTCACGTTTGACGGCGGAGCGTATTGGAGACTTCCTAAAAACCGGTTGAGGATTCCGTTTCCGCTGCCAGCTCGGGAATAAGACGTGCTGATATCGTCCAGTTGATTGTCGTGGATGCTATAGCGGCTCGCCTGGAGCGCAATGGCTCCGGTATCGGAGGGCGAGTCGAAGATGTAGAATCCTCCGCCAGCATGGCGCACCACGTTGTAGCGAATGGTGACATCGCTGACATCGCAGGTCGGGCACGAACTGCTCTGGTTCTTCGGTCCGAGCCATGAGATGGAGCCGTCGCCTCCCTGGGCCGGGCCTCCCGGCTGATCGCCCCAGGTGTTTTCCATGATGTTGGCTTCTATGAGGACGCGGTTCGAATTCTTGGATTCCAGAGCCACCTTGGCAGAGAAAGGATATCCGAGGTAGGCGGAGTTGCCGGCTTGCCATGACCACGGCTTGAACAGGTGATTGCGGCGGATCTCGACATCGGCGGGATTGCCGAACGGATTGCTCTGCCCTCCGAAACCGATCGCGGAGTCGCCGCCCTCAACGAAGTTGTTGACCAGCTTGAGCGGGCCAATGCCGGTACCGGACTGGATGCCTTGCGTCGCCGTTCCCACCGCATGCACATCCGTGATGGTCGAATCGATGACTGCCAGGTAGCTGCCATCAACCTTCACGCCGCGCTTCAGGAACGCGGTCGGAAGACCGTGGATCCAGCAGCGGTCCACAATCACGTGATGAGGTAGCGAGGTTCCGCCGCTGATGTCCACGAGCGTATCAGGCTGGGCGACCGGCATGTTCGCCGGATGGGTAATCTCAAGCCCGATCAAGCGATAGTGGTTGGCTCCGGAAGCCGTGATAAATGCCTGGTTGCCTCCCGCCAGAATCTGCGGCATGACCTTTGCAGCGGACGTGCACGCATACGCCGGCCGTGCAGGAAGGCTAGAGATGCCCGCGTAGCATGGGGTCAGGCGTGTCCCTTCCGCCGGCAGGCTGCTGTTCGGGGCACTGGTCCGGATTGTGATCCAGTGCTGGTTGTCGCAGGCTTTGGCAGGCAAGGTGAATGTGCCGCTGAAGACTGCGCCGGCCTGAATGGTGATGGTGTCGCCGCAATTGGCCGAGTTAATCGCCGCCTGCAGGTTCCCACCCGCCGAGACTCCGATTACCGTCCCTGGCGATGGAGTGGCGGCCATGGCTGTATAAAAGCACGCGGTCGGAAGCGTGGCTACGGTGTCGCTAGCCGCGCCAAAATTCGGTACGTCCCCCGAACCGCAATAGCGGTTGTCGGGACCGTTGTTGGTGGTGGTCACTGGGACTGGCGCCGTGTTACCCGAGCTGGGGACAGCGGCCGCGATGCTTACGGTGGACTGTGCGTACTTTGTCGTGTCGGCCACACTGCGGGCCGTGATCACGGCGCTGGTCGATGTGGTAATCAACGGCGCTGTGTAGAGACCGGCGCTTGAAATGCTGCCAATGCTCGCAGACCAGGTCACGCCCGTATTTGACGTGTTGCTGACGGTCGCCTGGAACTGTTGTGATCCTGCTGACTTGATGCTTGCGCTCGACGGCGTGATCTGCACACTGATCGCGGTTACGGAATTGGGACTGACGCTAACCGTTGCCGTCGCGTGCTTGCTGGTGTTTGCGACGCTGGTGGCGGTGACGGTTGCGGTCGTGTTGGTTGTGACCGAGGGGGCGGTGAACAGCCCGGAGCTCGAAATACTGCCCGCGCTAGCCGACCAGGTTACAGAATTCGTTGAAGCGTTGCTGACAGTGGCTGCGAACTGTTGCGTTCCTCCCGATTTCAGGCTGGTGCTGCCGGGCGTGATCTGAACCGTTACCGGCGAAGACCCCGCCGCGATGGAGACGACCGCTTTGGCGCTTTTGGTGGTGTCTGCCACGCTGGTCACGGTGATGGTTGCGCTCGTATTGGTGGTGACCGAGGGGGCAGTGAATAGACCGGAACTTGAAATGCTGCCCACGCTAGTCGACCAGGTTACCGACGTATTGCTGGTTCCGCTCACGAGCGCGCTGAACTGCTGGGTCCCGGCTGACGATACGCTTGCGCTCGCCGGCGAAACGGAAATGCCAACGCTGCTGCTTGTCGAGGCGCTTCTCACGGCGAGAGTTAACGTTCCCCCGGAGCGAGTTGAGGAGGAGTCGGTCACAAGCAGCACAATTTTGAACAGGCCGGTCACAGTCGGAGTGCCCGAAATGGTCCCGCTCGAACTCAGGGTCAAACCCGCGGGGAGCGGCGTCCAGCCCATAACAAACCGGTACGGCGCATTCCCCCCGCTCACCGAGAGCGTGGAGCTGTAAAACTTGCCTTGGGCTGCGGCCGGAAGGGTGGTGGGCGAGATTGTCAGTTTGGACGTTGAAGGAGCGCTGGGGCTGTCCATCGATACCGCAAGTGACGAAAGTGTGAACAGCGTGAGAACGAGCAATGAAAGCGATGAGCAAGCCATCTTCCTAGGGCCGGTCAGTGCGTTGGGGGTCATGTAACGGCCTCGCGTTCAAGTTTTTACGGGGACTCTCTACCTCGTGAGTCTTGCGGTGACTTTAGTGGAGTCGAGGGAGATGACCTAGATCACGCAAGGTCATTGTCCAGCACTGGGGTACATCCTAGGAGGGCATGTCAGGAAGTAACTAGCGAAGAAAGGAGGCGGAGGAGGGATTATCTCTGCGCTTGCTCGGGTTGGGCAGTGGCGACGACGCGTCCCAGGGCAGCGCTAAATCCTGTTGCCACCGAAGCCCAACTGTACTTCGTTTCGACCAGGCGCCGAGCGGCGTTGCCGATCTGGCGGCGCAAACCTTGGTCGCGCAGAAGCCGCACGCTGCATTCGGCAAAATCTTCCGGCGTATCCGCGAGGAAGATCTCGTTTCGGTGGGTAACCGGCAGGCCTTCGGCCCCGATGGTTGTCGAGACCACGGCTTTGTTCATCGACATGGCTTCAAAGATCTTGAGACGAGTGCCGCTGCCTACTCGCAAGGGAACAATGCAAACCGCGCCTTTTGCGAGATAGGGGCGAACGTCGTCGACCCAGCCGGTCAGCTGTACCTGATTCGAGTATTCCTCCGCCAAGGACTCGAGGCGCCGGGAGGGCTTGCGGCCGACCACCGTCAGCCTTACTCCGGGGATTTCTTGGGAGATACGCGGAAGGATTTCGCGGATGAAATAAAAGATTCCATCTTCATTGGGCAGCCAATCCATGGAGCCGGTGAAGACCAGAGTGTCTGACTCCTCCAGGGATTGCTGAGGAGCAAAATAGTCGACGTCGACACCGGTGGCAATGACCACCAGCTTCTCCGGCGGAATCAGTTCTGCGAAAACATTGCAGTCTGCTTGTGAAACTGCCAGGACGAGGTCGGCTTTTTTCAAATACTGATTTTCCGCGCCTGCCATGGCCCGCCACTCCCGCCAGGAAAGGAGTTTCCACAAGGGATTCCGCGCCACCTCGTAGTGCCTCTTCCAGATCATGGCTTCAACATTATGGGTGAAGAGGACTTTTGGGCACGCTACATCCCAGGGGATCACTCCGGCGGCGACCAGAAAATCGCAGACGATTACGTCATAGGAGCCACTCTCCACAAGTTGTCGCAATTCCTTGGCGACTCGCGGCTGACAGTATTTCCGGATCGCGTAGGGATCGGGAGAGAGGGTTCCACGCGCGTATTGCAAAAGCTCGGCCGCGCTTTTCGGCGCTGGCAGTTCGAGAGGAACACAAACTACGCGCTCGCAGATCGAGTTTAGCTCGGCGTGTGCGGGATTGTCCTGCCGGGCATGAAACCCAAAGAACGTGACGGCGTGCAATTTTGCCAGTTCGCGAAGGATATGGAAGCTGCGAATTTTTCCGCCGCTGTCGAGGGGGAGCAATCCGCCGGCCTTGACCCAGAGAATCCTCACGCTACCAGCAGATCCCTTCGTAGGCCGATGTGGCGGGTCTTTTGGATTTATCCAGATTCACAAGGTCGATGACGTGCTGGCCCTTGAGTGCCGGGAGCAGACGTTGGCTGTCAATCCGCGTTCCCACAATCACCACCTCGGATCCTTCAAGAGCCTGATGCAGATCTGAACACAGGAGGGATCCGATGTGAGGAATCACTTCTTCGATGTACTGGCGGTTGGAACCAATCAATCTTCCGAGCGAGACGTTCTCATCCCAGATTTTGATCTGACAGCCCTCCCCGAGCAGCCGTTTGATCAGCTGTACCTGTGGGCTCTCGCGCAGATCGTCGGTGCCCGCCTTGAAACTCAGACCCAGCATGGCGATCTTGCGCTTGCCCGTGTTCTTCACCAGTTCCTCGGCGCGGTCCAGATGGACCTGGTTGCTCGGCAGGATGGCCTCAAACAGCGGAAGCCTCAAGTCGAGTTCTTTGGCGCGATAGTTCAGTGCGCGAACATCCTTTGGGAGGCAGGATCCGCCAAAAGCGAAACCCGGCTTCAGATAGGCGGTGGAAATGTTGAGCTTGTTGTCGGCAAGAAAAATTTCAGCCGCCTCCTCGGCGTCCACTCCCAGTTCCTTTGCCATCGAGCCGACTTCGTTTGCGAAAGCCACCTTGACCGCGTGCCAGGCGTTACAGACGTACTTCACCATTTCAGCGGCGCGGAAGGAGGTCTTAAAGATCTGGCCAGGCGCCCATCCGTAGAGCTCGCCGAGGACAGCCGAATGAGTGGGATCGGAAGCGCCCAGAATGGTGATTGCAGGCTCCAGAAAATCGGAGACCGCTGTGCCTTCGCGCATGAACTCCGGGTTGACGCAAACTCCAAAATCGGGTCCGAACTTTTTGCCGCTGGCTTTTTCAAGGGTTGGAATGACCAGAGTTTCAGCCGTTCCCGGCAAAACTGTGCTGCGCAGAACGACCAGGTGAAATGCATCTTTCCTGGCCAACACTCTGCCAATTTCCCGGCATACCGGTTCCACGTGGCCAAGATCGAGTTTTCCGCTGCGCAGGCTGGGTGTACCGACGCAAAGAAACGAAACCTCGCTTTCAATGACCGCGGACTCTACGTCGGCAGTAGCGTGCAGGCGGCACTCGGCGTGGGACTTTGCCGCTATTTCGCTGACTTGAGGCTCGACGATTGGGCTGCGACCGCTGTTGATCGCCTCAACCTTCGACGCGCTCAGGTCGACGCCCGTGACTTTGTGGCCGAGATGCGCAAAGCAGGCGGCGGTTACAGTTCCGACGTAGCCTAGTCCGAAAACACTGATCGATTTTTTCATCAGAAGATCCGAAATTTCCTGAGTCCTAGGTTTCTGAGCGCTCGCAGAACACCACAATCGGGAACCAAGATTTCCATGAGTTCTTGTATCACGATGGGGAATTCTGGAGGTTGCTTACAGAGTAATATGTTACTCAAGCTATTGCACATCATAAGCCCGAATTTGAGAAGATTACCCCGGTGATGCAGAGAACCGAATCGGCCCTGGGGGGCGCTCCGGACGCGGTTCGAACCCCACAGCAAATCGAACCCCAAGGCGGCCAAAGACGGGTCTTTTTCCTGCTCGACTCGTTCATGCTGGGGGGAACCGAAACCCAAGCGGTGGAACTGGCGCGAAGGCTCGATCCGGCGCGTTATAGGGTGACAGTCGGGTGCTTGCGGCGGGAAGGGCCGCTCCTCGATCGGCTGGTAGCGAGCGAGCTTCCCGTTGTGCACGTAGACATCGGCCGGGGCATAGATTCGCCCTCCGGCGCGCTCGCCGTCCTGCGACTGGCTCGCTTCCTGCGCCGGGGGAGATTTGAGATTCTGCACGCCCATGACCTGTGGTCGAATCTCGTGGGCATGAGCGCTGGGGTGATCGCGCGCGTGCCGGTGCGCATCACTAGCCAGCGCGACCTGTCGCATGACGCCTGGTATGGAACCTACCGCCGGCACATTCTGAGGTTCCTGCAGGCCCGGTCGTCCGTCGTTTTGACCAATGCCAGTGCAATTCGAGATGGGCTGATTGCGCAGGATCGGATTTCACCAGATAAAGTCTGCGTCATCTATAACGGCGTTGACCTGGCACGCCTGCAGCGCGCCCGCGCAAACCGCGAAAAGTTTTTTCCGGAGAGCGCTGGAAAGAAACTCATTGTCCTGGTTGGCAATATGATCAGCGACGTAAAGGGGCACTTGACGCTGATCTCCGCGGCACCTGCAATCGTGAAGGCTTTTCCCCACACGCAATTCGTGTTCGTGGGAGATGGGCAGCGGCGGGCTGCCTTTGAGCAAGCAGTAGAGGCGCGCGGATTGAACGCAAATTTTCTGTTCCTCGGCCGTCGCAACGATGTTCCCGAGATCCTTGCCTCCTGCGATATCGCTGTCCTGCCATCGCTCGCCGAAGGATTGCCGAACGCCGTTCTCGAGTACCTGGCCGCCGGCCTGCCGGTCGTGGCCAGCGCCTTGGGCGGTAACCTCGAGGTCATCGAGGACGGGGTGACTGGGTTTCTGGTACCTCCCGAAGACGCAGGTGCTTTGGCAGGAGCGTTGCTAAGATTGCTGGAGGATGAGGAACTGGCACGGCTCCTTGGCAAAGCAGGCCGGGAGCACGTAAGCAGCCGGTTCAGCTTCGATCGGCTGGTAGAGGAGACTGAGAATCTCTACCTCCGGCAGTTGCAAGCCTCCGGTCACGGGCGCCGCTAGGGCCCTTTGAAATACAGGTATGTTGCTGGCAGTTAAGGAGTTACTTGGATTTAGGGTTGGAATTCCGATTGCACCCAATGCTTATTCTCCCGAGAATGGTTTGTGAATAATCCTGTTAAGGTTCTCCAGATCGGCAATTACCCGCCCCCGATGTGTGGCTGGGCCATCCAGACCAAGCTGGTGACCGAAGAGCTGCGCCGTCGCGGGCAGGTCTGCGACGTGCTGAAGATCAACGAGAACCGCCAAGTCAAAGATCCGGCTTATATCGACGTGCAGAGCGGCCTGGATTATCTGCTCAAGGTCGTTCGCTACTCCCTATCCGGATACCGGCTGAACGTGCATTTCAATGGTCAATCAAAAAAGGGATATTGGCTGGCTTTGGCCGCCGTGCTCGTAGGGCGGTTGCGTCTGCGCCCCGCGCTAGTCACCTTTCATGGGGGACTCTCGCAGGCGTACTTCCCCCGCCACGATTCGCTTCCCCTGCATTGGGGATTCAAGTTGCTTTTTGCCCTTGCCGGCGGCATTGCCTGCGACAGCGATGCCGTGAAGCGCGCGATCGAGAGTTATGGGATCAGGCCGGGGAAAATCGAGGCGATAGAGACATTCTCATCTCAATACCTGGAGTTCCAGCCGGTCCCATTGACACCCGAGCAGGAGAGCTTTCTGGACATGCACCAGCCAGTGGTTTTCTCCTATGTCTCTTTCCGCCCGGAATACCGGTTGGAGACCTTACGTGAAGCCATGAGCGCCTTTCGCAAGCACCACCGGCGAGCGGGATTTGTATGGTTGGGATTTCCGGGGAAAGAAATGGCTCCGGCTCGGCAGTACATAGAGGGATGGAACAGGGATGAGCAGGAATCCTTACTCCTGCTTGGCAACCTGAACCACGACCAGTTTCTGTCGCTGCTCACCCGCTGTTTTGCTTATGTCCGGACGCCGGCGTGCGACGGGGTTAGCGCATCCGTTCTAGAGTCGCTGGCGTTAGGCATTCCCGTGATCGCCAGCGAAAATGGGACGCGTCCGCCGGGAGTCATTACGTACCGCGAAGAAGATGCGGCCGAGCTGTGCGATCGCATGCTGCGCTTGATCGAGAACCGCGAAGCTGTCCGCGAGGAGTTGACGAACCATGCGGCGAGGTCGGGCGACGATAACGTCGGGAAGATGGCGGACTGGCTCACCGGTGTTCCCCCCGCCATCCCTCGCGAAGAGGTCACGCATGCCGTTTGAGTCCATCCAAAGCGCGCGCTGGAAGCGGTTGCTTGCAATGGGTGCTCATGAGATCGGCGAGCGCACCCGCCAGGAAGTTTCGAAGCGGGCGGATTTCCTTTTGTATCGCCTGGGGAAGCGTCCCCCTCTCCGAGTGTCCTTGCTGCAAAGTGGCGTTGCTCCGCAATTCTTCTTTTCCCCGCAACAGTTGCCGGAATTGGCCGCTCTGCTCCGCAAGCGGATGCCGAATGAGGTCAACGACACGCTTTCCCGCGCGGAGAAGATTTGCGCGCACCGATTTGATCTGCTTGGCTACGAGAACCTCGACTACGGTCTGAAGATCGATTGGCATGTTGATCGGGTGCACGGTAAAGGCGCGCCAAAGAAGCCCTGGTACTCGATCCGCTATCTGGACTTTGAGGAAGTCGGCGACGCGAAAGTCACATGGGAACTCAACCGTCATCAACACTTGGTGACGCTGGCAAAGGCGTATGCCGTCAGCGGCGAAGAACGCTTCAAGAAAGAATTGATGGCGCAGTTCTACGACTGGACAGAACAGAACCCCTATCCGATTGGAGTGAACTGGGCGAGCAGTCTGGAGGTGGCCTTCCGCGCGCTTTCCTGGCTTTGGGTAAAGCATTTGCTGGCTGGCTCTGCGAGCCCCCAGTTCTCGACCGACCTCCGGCAAGCGCTGGCGCTCAGTGGCCGTCATATTGAGAAGTACCTTTCAATTTACTTCTCACCCAACACTCACTTGCTCGGGGAGGGGGTGGCGTTATTTTTCCTCGGCGTGCTTTGCCCAGAGTTGAGTTCCGCCCGCAGGTGGCAGCGGCTCGGCTGGAAGATTGTGCTTGAGGAATCGAAGTCTCAGGTGCTCCCTGATGGAATGCATTTCGAGCAATCCGCCTATTATCACGTGTATGCGCTGGACTTTTTTCTGCATGCCATCGTGCTGGCGTCGCGCAACGACATTTCCGTTCCCGAACACTTGGAGAGTACTCTTGAGAAGATGCTCGATGCGCTGCTCCGCATTAGTCAGGCAGGGGTTACGGCGCGGTTCGGCGATGACGATGGCGGGCGCTTGTTTCACGGCCGCCGCAACCGCACCGAGCATCTGCTGGATCCGCTCGCGACTGGCGCCGTCCTGTTCGGGCGTGGGGATTTCAAACGTGCGGCTGGAGGCTTGCGGGATGAAACCGTTTGGTTGCTGGGAGTCGAAGCTGTTCAACGGTTCGATCAGATCGAGAATGTTGCCGCAGAGCCCCGTCCCATCGCCCTGCGCGATAGCGGCCTGTACATCATGGCGAGCGCGGAACCTGAGCCGGCGCAGTTGGTAATTGATGCCGGCCCCCAAGGGGTCCATGGCGCGGGCCACGGGCATGCAGACGCGCTCAGCATCCAGCTTACGCAATCGGGGCGAGAGCTTTTGATCGATCCGGGATCGGGAGAATACGTTGGTCCGAATAGCACGCGGACTTCGTTTCAAGTAACTGCGGCCCATAACACCGTTCAGGTGGACGGACTCAGCCAGTCGGTCCCGAACGGCCCGTTCTCCTGGACGCGTCTGACGAACACGACTGTTGAACGGTGGATCGAGGGAGGGAATTTTCTTCTGTTTGCCGGAAGCCACGACGGCTACGATCCGGTAGTCCATCGCCGCTGGGTGTTTCACCGCAAAGGCGATTTCTGGCTTGTACGTGACGTGATCGAAGGTGTGGGTCAACATCGTGTGGCCATTCATTGGCACCTGGCATCGGGCATGGTACAGGACAAAGATCCTCGCGTATTCGCTTCTGGGGCTGCGCGGGTGGGAATCGTATCGGCAGAGAGTTCGCGTTGGAGCGCGAGATTGGGCCAGGGCGAATGGTCTCCGGCTTACGGGCAGAAACAGCCGGCGCCGGTCTTGCGAGTTGAGTATGCGGGTGCCCTGCCGGTAGAAACGGCGACGGTCCTGACAACCGCAAGCATTGAGCCTGGAAAACTCACGGTTTTCGAACCCCTGGGCTCGCCCCTCGAACACGGCTACCGATATTCCCAAAAGGACAAAACACACAAGATGTTCTTTGCCCACCCCGGGCAGTCATGGTCGTGGCAAGATTGGGCGAGCGATGCCGAGTTTCTCTATGTTCGCGAGTCTCGTACCGGGGTGGAGGAGATCATTTTCTGCAATGGCGCGCGGGTGGAGTTTAAAGGACGCACCGTGGTATCGGCGGAGCGCGAGGTCGAGAGCTGTGAGCTGTCCGGGCCTGAGGGCAATCTCGTCTCCGGTCAGCGACCATTGATTCGAGTGAGCGCGTGGCCAGTGACATTTCGTTCCCAGGAAGAAGCGCTGCAACCGGCCTCGGCCGGTTCCGAGGACTGATTATTATGTGCGGGATCTGCGGAATCCTTCGATTGGATGGGAGTCGCGTGGAGCGCGAGGCGCTGGTGGAAATGAACCAGCAGATTGTGCACCGCGGCCCCGATGACGCCGGCCTTTTTTTGGAGGGAAGCGTCGGTCTGGCGATGCGCCGGCTCAGCATCATCGACGTGAAGAGCGGTCATCAGCCAATCAGCAACGAAGAGGGAAACGTCTGGATCGTCTTTAACGGCGAGATTTACAACCACCAGGAATTGCGGGGCGAACTCGAAGCACGCGGACATCGCTATCGCACGCACAGCGATACCGAAACCATTGTTCATCTTTATGAAGAACACGGGCGCGATTGTGTCCAGTATCTGCGCGGGATGTTTGCATTTGTCATTTGGGATGCGCGTTCGCAGAAACTGTTTGCCGCCCGTGACCGCTTGGGCATCAAGCCTTTTTACTATCTGCAGGACCAAGAGAAGTTCCTGTTCGGCTCCGAGATCAAGACTCTGCTTGCCTATCCTGGGGTCCGCGCGTCGTTCAATCGCCGCATCTTGAGTGAGTATCTGGCCTTCGGCTACATCACCGGCGAGGAAACATTTTTTGAGGGGATACGGAAGTTGCCGCCCGGGCACACCCTCGAGTTTGTGCAGGGCGGGAAATGGGAGATGCGCCAGTATTGGGACCTGACGGCCGACAGCGAAGTGCGGCATCCTGAGAGCTATTACGTTCAGACCTACCGCGAAATGCTTGAGCAGGCGGTTTCGTCGCATTTGATGAGCGATGTACCGCTGGGCGTGTTTTTGAGTGGAGGGCTTGATTCGAGCACAGTGGCCGCGATGGCCACCAAGGCCTGCGGGGGTCCGTTACAGACCTTTTCGGTCGGATATGGTGAACGCCAATACAGTGAACTGCCGTACGCGCAAACCGTAGCCAAGCATCTTGGCTCGGAACATCATGAGATCGTGATGACTAGGCGGGGTTTTTTTGATGTTCTGCCGAAACTGATTTGGCATGAAGATGAGCCGATCGTCTGGCCGTCGAGTGTCTCGCTGTTCTTCGTGGCCCAGCTGGCGCGGCGGCACGTCACCGTGGTTCTGACGGGTGAGGGCAGCGATGAAACCCTGGGCGGATATACCCGTTACGCATGGACGCTTTGGAACCGGCGCGCCGACTCCGCCTATCGCGCGGTCGCGCCGGCCGCGCTTCGCGCTCTGCTGCGAAGGAGTGTTCGCTCGGCTCCGCTTGGCTCGGCCTTGCGGCGGAAACTTGAGCACACCTTCCTCGGGCGGGACGGAGCGTCGTGGGAGTCTTTTTATTTCGACAATTTTTATTCCGCGTTTTCCGGGGACGAGCAGGCCGGTCTCCTCCGTGAGGGGCTGTCTCAGAAAGAAAGCACATACGACGGCTCCATGGGCTTTTGGGAGAAATCCTCCGGTAGCCTGCTGAGCCGTTTGCTTTACACCGATATCAAGACGTATCTGGTTGAGCTGCTCATGAAGCAGGACAATATGAGCATGGCAGCGTCGATCGAGAGCCGAGTGCCCTTTCTCGATCACAAACTGGTAGAGTTCGCCTTCAGCATTCCTGCGCAATATTCCACGCGGGGAATGGCCGGGAAGTGCGTGTTGAAGAAAATAGCGGAAGACCTGCTTCCGCCGTCGATTGTCCATCGCCGGAAGCTCGGATTTCCGACCCCGTGGCAGGGATGGCTGGCAGGCCGGAAACTGGACGAGCTCGAACAAACCCTGGCCGGAACCCGCAGTTTGGAACGCGGGTTGTTCCGCCCCGACGCGGTCAGGAAGCTGTTTGCCGAGCACCGCGCAGGCTTGCGGGACAACAGCAATCGCATCTGGCGGCTGCTCAACCTGGAATTGTGGATGCGCATTTTCATCGACCGCGATCCTTCGCTGCTGGGAGCCGCGGGACTTGGAATGCACGAAACGACAGGCATTTCCGGGTCCGAGCATTCCTATACACCAGAATGATGCTCAGAACCCTTCGACGAGCCGGCTTCCGCGCCCTGAAAACGAGCGGCATTTCCGCTGCGCTGGCAAGAAGTTCGTGGCGCCGCCGGCACTTGCTGATCCTTTGCTATCACGGCATTTCTTCAAAAATCGGGATTCCTGCGCAGGACGAACATGAATGGCAACCGATGCTCTACATGACCGAGGACGTGCTAACCTCGCGATTCCGGCTGATCAAGAATTCAGGTTGCGAAGTGTTGCCGCTGGGCGAGGCTTTGAAGCATCTTCATGCGGGAACGCTGCCCTCAAGGAGCGTGGCTATCACCTTCGATGATGGTGGCTATGACTTTTATCGCGCCGCCTACCCGGTGGTGCGCGATTTCGGATTTCCGGTCACGGTCTACCAGACAACGTATTATTCCGATTTCCCTAAACCGATTTTCAACCTCGCGTGCTCATACCTGCTATGGAAGAGCCGCGGGCGCAGGCTTCCGGCTGCACCTGAACTGGGGATCCTTGGCGAGGTCGACTTAAGCTCCGAAGTAAAGCGGCAAGAGGTTGCGAACCACCTCAATGCCTTCGCAGAACAGCAGAATTACAGCGGGGCGGCGAAGGACGAACTTGCCGCGAAACTTGCCGCCCTCCTGGGAGAGGACTACGAGGCTTTTTGCGCCAGCCGCATGCTCCAGTTGATGACCCCTGCGGAGATTGGGGAACTCTCTGCTCAGGGAGTGGATTTTCAATTGCACACACATCGCCACCGCACGCCAAAGGAAGAGGCGTTATTCCGGCGCGAGATTCGCGAGAACCGCCAGCGCCTAGAAGAAATTACGGGAAAGCCCGCGACGCATTTCTGTTATCCGTCCGGGGTCTATCGAATGGAATTTCTGCCGTGGCTCAAACAAGAAGGAGTAACCTCAGCGACGACTTGCGAGCCGTCGCTGGTTTCAGCCCCGACGAATCCCTTGCTCCTGCCGCGATTGGTGGATACGAGTTTCAAAACCGCGTTGGAATTCGAAAGCTGGCTCGATGGAACCGGAGCGCTTCTGGCTCGCCGACCAGTCAGCGCCCGTATGAATCACGATTGAGCGGCTGCGACGGGATCATGGATTCCCAAAAGCGCCAGTAACTCCCCGCGCAATTGAGGGCCGCAGGCCAGCAATCCTGGCAAGAGTGGCTTTGTCTGGTTAAAAATGAATTCCGGACGATCGAGCGGCCTGGCGAATCCTCCCCCGCTGTGGACTAAAGCAATGCCGGCGGCAATATCCCACTCGTGCTTGGGCGTGAGGGTAAAAGTTAGGTCGGCGAGTCCGGCGGCCACCCGCGCCAGCTTGTAGGCAACCGAGCCGGTAGGTTGCATGCAAAATTTCGCGTTGCGGAAGCAGTCCCATTCCCCTCGGCTGGTTTCGCTGCGGCTTGCCAAAACCGACGCACCCGCAAGAGTGGTGCGCGAACTGGCCTTCCGAGGAGCGCCGTTGTATGTGAGTCCCGTTTCTGTCGAGCCCAAGAACAATTCCTCGGTCGCCGGATTGAAGATTCCCCCAGCGACCGCCTTGCCGCCCTCCACAAACGCGATCGAGACGCAGAACTCAGGAATTCCGGCGACAAATTCGCGGGTGCCATCGAGCGGGTCTACTACCCACACGCGTTCGCAATTCAGCCGCGACAGATCATCGGCGCTTTCCTCCGAGAGCCAGCCTTCGTCCTTACGCAGCAGCGACGCTCTCAAAGCTACGTCGAGTTCCTTATCGGCCTGGGTGACCGGATCCTGTCCGGCCTTGTATTCGGCTTCGATTTCACCGGGCGTGAATTTTTTGAATACCTGCTTCGACTTTTCAATCGCCAGTTGAATTCTTTCGAGAACGTCGGAATAAATTGGCATGGGAAATTGCGATCTGTAGGTTTAGGTGGTGGAAGCACTGCTTGATTCGGTGCTCACGCCGATAAAACCTTCTCGCTCCAGGTGCAAGATGATTTCTTGCGCCGATTCTTCCGCGCTCAGTTCGCCGGTGTCAATGACTACTTCCGCGTCCTTGGGCGCCTCATAGGGATCAGAGATGCCGGTGAATTCCTTCACGATTCCGGCGCGCGCCTTGGCGTAAAGGCCCTTGCGATCACGCTGCTCGCAGATGTCGAGCGGCGTGGCCATATGCACCAGGATAAATCCTCCATGCGGTTCGATCATGCTGCGAACCTGCTTGCGTACCGAATCGTAGGGAGCGATGGGCGCGCAGATTGCGATTCCGCCGTTCTTGGTGATTTCCGACGCCACGTAACCAATCCGGCGAATATTGATGTCGCGATGCTCCTTGGAAAAGCCGAGTTCCGAGGACAGATGCTTTCTCACCAGATCTCCGTCGAGGATGGTGACCGGGCGGCCGCCCATCTCGAGAAACTTTGTCAGCAGCACGTTCGCAACCGTGGATTTGCCCGAGCCGGAAAGACCGGTGAAGAAGATCGTGACCCCTTGTTTGTGCCGAGGCGGGAAGCTGCGCCGCAGTTCCCGCACCACCTCGGGATATGTGAACCAGGCCGGAATCTCCCGGCCCTCGTTGAGCCGGTCGCGCAACTCCGTGCCAGAAATATTCAACACCCGGGCACCCGTGGGTACTTCCGTATCGGGAACGTAGCAATCTTTATCTTCCAGGTAAACCATCATGCTGAAGGGCACCATGGTCACGCCAATTTCCGGCTCGTGCTTCTTGAAAAGCTCCTGAGCTTCGTAAGGACCATAGAATGGT
>Ga0207707_10001827_pt1 | contig 19516 bp, 20 predicted proteins | sample KBSC83BmetaG_FD_184336 | JGI IMG/M metagenome (GOLD analysis project Ga0207707, IMG submission 184336) | Corn rhizosphere microbial communities from Kellogg Biological Station, Michigan, USA - KBS C8-3B metaG (SPAdes) (version 2) | ecosystem: Host-associated > Plants > Roots > Rhizosphere ...
CCGCGAGTCGTCGGATCGTAGGTGCAATGGATCTCTACAATCTCACCGCTCTGGGGATCCTTCACCACGCCAGTGCATGTAATGAAATAGCCATAGCGAAGCCGGACTTCGCGGCCGGGCGACAGGCGATAGAACTGCTTGGGAGGGATCTCGCGAAAATCGTCTTGCTCAATATAGAGCACCCGGGAAAAAGGCACTTTGCGGGTTCCAGCAGCGGGATCTTCCGGGTTGTTGACGGCTTCCATTTCTTCAACCAGATCCTCCGGGTAGTTATCGATCACAACACGCAATGGCCGCAATACCGCCATCACCCGCAGCGCTCGCTTGTTCAAATCCTCGCGAATGTAATGCTCGAAAAGAGAAAGCTCAATGGTGCCATTGGTCTTCGAAACGCCAATGGCTTTGCAGAAATTGCGGATGGCTTCCGGGGTATAGCCGCGGCGGCGAATGCCGGTAAGAGTCGGCATGCGCGGGTCGTCCCACCCGCTCACGAGTCCTTGCTGAACAAGTGTCAGCAGTTTCCGCTTACTGAGCAGAGTGTAAGTCAGGTTCAGGCGATCAAACTCGATCTGCTGCGGATGGTAAATGCCCAGGTTGTCGAGATACCAGTCGTAAAGCGGCCGGTGATCTTCGAATTCAAGGGTGCAGATGGAATGCGTAATGCCCTCGAGCGAGTCGGACTCTCCATGGGTGAAGTCGTACATCGGGTAGATGGACCATTTGTCGCCGGTGCGGTGGTGCTCGGCGTGCAAAATGCGGTACATCACCGGGTCACGCATGTTCAGGTTGTGCGATGCCATATCGATCTTGGCGCGCAACGTGCGAGAGCCGTCGGGAAACTCGCCGGCCCGCATCCGGGCAAACAGATCGAGGTTTTCCTCGATCGTGCGACCGCGCCACGGGCTCTCTCGTCCGGGTTCGGTCAGAGTGCCACGGTACTCGCGAATCTGCTGGGCCGTTAAATCGCAGACGTATGCCTTGCCGGCCTTGATCAGCTGCACAGCCCATTCGTACAGTTGATCGAAGTAATCGGACGCATAGAACAGCCGGTCCTCGAAATCACCGCCGAGCCAGCGGACGTCCTCGATAATCGAGTCCACGTACTCGGTTTCTTCTTTGCTGGGATTCGTATCATCGAATCGAAGATTGCATTTGCCGCCGAACTCGGCTGCCAGCCCGAAATTGAGGGTGATGGACTTTGCATGACCGATGTGCAGGTATCCGTTCGGCTCCGGCGGAAATCGCGTATGCACTTTACCGTCAAACTTGTTGGTCTTTAAATCGTCGATGATGATGTCGCGGATAAAGTTCGAAGGACCGGGAGTCATAAACTTTTCATTCGTGCCGTAACTTATCGATCGCGCGGTCGATTCTTTTGAGACACGTATCCCTGCCTAGAACTGTCATGGTCTCAAACAGCGGCGGCGCATTTTTGCGGCCGCACACCGCCACGCGAATGGGTTGAAACATCTGGCCTGCTTTGACTCCGAGGGTGCCGGCCTCGGTCCGCAATGCTTGTTCGAGGGCATCGTGCGTGAACTCCGTCGCTGGCAGGACTTCACGAGCGCGTTCCAGGACCCGCAAAGCCATGGCAGAATCGCCCTTCTGTGGAATCAATTCGGCAGCATCGTATGGCGGCAGCTCGTCCAGAAAGAAAAAATCGGCAACGGCCGTGACATCCTGCAATAATTTGATACGCTCGCGGATCAATGGCGTAACCGCCAGTATTTTTTCGGGATCCGCGTGGAAACCGGCAGCGCACACCAACGGTAATAGTCGTTCGGCCAGCTCTTCGACGGGCATGGCGTGTATGTATTGCGAGTTCAGCCAGACGGCCTTGGGATCGAACGGATCCTGTTCCGTAAAATTGACCACGGCATTCGATTTATTGATTCCCTCGAAGGAGAACGCGTCCATCAGCTCCTGGCGGGTTAGCTTCTCGCGGTCGTCTTTCGGCGACCATCCGAGCAAACACAAGAAATTGATGAAGGCATGGGGCAAGAAGCCGGCGTCGCGATACGTGGTGACGCTTACCACCGGCCCGTGCCTGCGCTTGGAAAGCTTAGTGCCGTCGGGCGCCACCAGTAGCGGAAGATGAGCGAACTTCGGCGGTTGAACGCCCGCGGCCTCAAAAATCAAAACGTGCTTGAAAGTATTCGTCAGGTGGTCCTGGCCGCGGATGATATGGCTAATGCAAAGATCGCCATCGTCGGCGCAGGAGGCCAAATGGTAAGTCGGGGTACCGTCGCTCCGCAGCAGCGCAAAATCTTCGATATCGGCAGTCGATTTCGATTGCGCGCCGTAAACGCCGTCATCAAAGAGGATATCGCGAACCGGATCGCGTGGGACGAGATAGCGCAGCACGTAGGGCTCTCCGGCGGCAGCGCGGCGACCGCTTTCCTCATTTGACAGTTCCCGCATGCCAGGATTGAAAAGCCATGCCGCGCCCGCGCGAGATTTTTCGCCTTCCTCTCCGTGCGCCGCGGGCGTAAAGTCGCGATAGGCGTGGCCGCGCTCAAAAATCGTCTGGGCCGTTTTCTTGTGCTGCGCGAGACGTTCCGATTGCCGGTATTGTTCATCCCACCCAAGGCCGAGCCAGTTCAAACCCTCGAATATGGAATCGAGTGATGCCTGTGTGTTGCGCTCGACATCAGTGTCATCGATGCGCAAGATCATGGCGCCGCTATGACGCCGGGCATACAGCCAATTGAAGATGAAAGTACGCGCGCTCCCGATGTGTAAAAATCCGGTGGGAGACGGCGCAAACCGGACACGAAGCATTTAAAAGCCAAGTATAACAGGCAGGGGTCCGCGGGCATGGCGGCTGCGCGGGCCAATCACATTTCGACAAAACGAAGAGTGCCTGAAATCGTTCCACTGGACACAGAGCCGGCCAGGCAGGTAACTCCGGAAGTCATTCCGCCCAGTTTTCCAGCCGCAGGCCCTTGACACTTCGAAATTCGCGTGTGTTGTTCGTAACCAGGATCAATTCGAGCGTGAGTGCATGCGCGGCTTCCGGATCTTTGGCTGGTTGCGGCCGTTCCGGAACATGTCCGCTGACAGAGCGGTAAGCACATAGAATGCGCCTGCAAGCGTCTTAGGCCGTTTCCGAAGTACGAGTTCGTCGCCGCGCTGTTGAAATCTCAACTTCATCCGCATCCAGTTGGAATTGGCGTGGGATACACACCGCCTGGGAGTTGCCGCTGCGGAATACCTTGGTCGTAGCCATACCTATTCGTATTTACATTATGTATTTATCAAACCGCTTGCTCGCGCGCGCGGCTCTGGAACGCGTCAAAAATCTGGCCGGGCATGCCGGCCACTACAAAGCAGTTCATTCGTAGGGGCCGGGCATGCCCAGCCATTTCCCAGACCTATGAAGGAGCGGCCGCACAAGCGATGTTTTCTTCCCGCACTTTGTGATCTACAAACCTAGAATATTGCATTCCAACTTCGTATATCCATGCTCTTCAGCCCAGATGTTCAAGGCAACCGTGGCAAGTTCGTCAACGACCGGAATGGCTAGCCCGTCTTTGGTCAGATCTACCGCCTTAATGTACGTATTACAGTTATCGCAAGCTTCTACGCGCACGTGATCGAGGCCGGAGGCTGTATAAATAGGCAGTTTGTCCTTGTCCTGCTCGCCGCAGTTGGGGCAAACTACGCGCCGAAATGGCCACTCCGTCGAACAGATCGAGCAGAGCAGCCAGCGCTTCGCTCCGTCCCCTTCACCGCGCAAAACCCCGGCTACCGGTCTGGCATCGCAGAAAGGACACGTTGCGGCGGCGGTCTGAAAATCGATGTCGCCACGAGTGGCCAGGGCTTCAGCATAGGGTTGAAGCAGTACTCGGGGAAAAAAGTCGGCGGCAGGCTCTTCGGGCTCGGCACGCACACCATCGTCCCACCGGCTGAGAAGCACGCTTTCCCTAGCTTCCGCATTCCCCAGATTCCGTTCGCCAAAATCGATCAGCGCCTCTGGACCGCTGCGGCGCACCAGTTCGAGCAAGGCTGGAAAGTAGTGCAGCAGCGCGCGCACGTCGGTTTCCCCGCTCCGATTCAGTTGCTCGAAAGTCGACTTCTGAAAGATTGCCAGGTGCCAGTAAAAATCCAGAAGCTCCCGGGCGGGCAGACACCTTTCTGCCAAATCCTTGGCACGAGCGATGCGCTGATCGAATGAAGTCCTCATTTATCCACGCGCGGATTTCCCTCGAGCTGATCATACCAAAAGGCGGTGGTGCGTCCTCGCCCACGCCGCTGAAACGTAGCCGCGCATCATGGCCGTCAGACTGCCTGGAACCAAAAATAAGCTCATATAGACGTGAATGACGAATGCCCCAATAGTGACCAGCGCCGCGCATTCACGAATTAACACCGCTGTGGGGCGAATCCAGCGCAGCCCGAATGGGATGTATTCGGGGAACCACATGAGCCGACGGCGTAAATGATGGTCGCGACCTTCTTCAAGTCACCGTCTTTGCGGACTGATGTGAACAGTTCCGCGGCTTTCAGGAACTGATCCTTAGGGATTCCCGTAATCCGCTCCACCATTTCCGGTGTGTAGCGCGAATACCAAAGTGGCCGCAACGCCGCCGGTGACGCTTCCACCATCGTGAGACGGTACCGGGCCCTCCCCCTGGATCGACGCGGGACTTGAGCCCCCGGCCGCCCCTTCGTAATTCCAACTGGAGCGATCGTACGTCTTGGTGTTTTCATCGAAACCCGAATACAAGCCGTCCTCAGGCAGCTTGAATCCTTCCTTCACCAGAAAGGGCGCGTTCGTATAGTTGACCAGGTACTCCCTGGCGACCCGCTGGTTTTCGAGAGCGTAACGGATCAGCCCGCCCAGGAACGCGATGTCCGCCCCGGCTCTGATTTGCAAAAACATGTCGGCGGTAGCCGCGGTCCGCGTAAACCGCGGGTCGACCACGATCATCTTTGCGTTGCGCTGGCGCTTTGCCTCTATCGGCCATTTGAAACCGCAAGGATGGTTTTCAGCCGGATTGCCGCGCATGATCAACATCATGTCCGTGTTCTTGATGTCGATCCAGCCATTGGTCATCGCACCGCGTTCGAATGTGGGCCCCAGACTGGTGACCGTGGGACCGTGTCAAACCCTGGTCTGATTCTCTATATACGTGAGACCTAAACTGCGCATCGTCTTTACGACGAGGTAGTTGAACTCATTTGTGTCGGTACAGCCGCCGTTCCACGCGATACTTTCGCAGCGATTGACCGTGCGGCCCTGGGAGTCGGTGGCGATAAACGTCGCATCTCGAGTCGTCATAATGTGACGCGCAATCCTCTCGATCGCCTGGTCCCAGCTAATGTCTTCCCAATGATCGGAACCAGGCCGGCGCACCTGTGGCTTCAGCAACCGCCGGTCGTTCAAGATGTCCTGCATCAAGGAAGACCTTTCGGGCAGAGGGTACCGCGATTGATGGGATGGTCAGAATCTCCCTCGACGTGGACCACCTGCGCCGTAACATTCTTCGCCTTATCCCCGAGCGTGTGGATGATGACGCCACAGCTGACGGAGCAATACGGGCAAGTGGTCCGGGTTTCCGTGGTACGGGCGATCTTGAGTTCCTTCGACTGGGCATAAGCACGCCGCAAATCGAAGCCGAGCACAGAAGCCACCACCGCGCCCGTTCCCGTTTTTATAAACACCCTTCGAGTGATATCCACGTGCCACCTCCCGGTCAGAAAGTCTATCACCGTAGCATTTAGCCGGGTGGCATAAAATTCGCCGGTCTAAAAAGTCTTCCGGTGCGAAACCCGCCGTGATGGATACTAACAAGTAGATAATTCGCTCGGCTGGATTCTCCATGAAGGCAACTATTTTGGATCTGCGTTACAGAATGAAAGACGTTTTAGCAGCCTTGGAGCGCGGCGAAACGATCACTGTTCTGCACCACTGCAAAGCGAAGGCGCGGCTCGTGTCCATACGAGCAGGCTCGGCCGCGTAGATGAATTGCGCGGTCTCGAAGCATTCGGACTGTGGAAAGATCGCGAAGATCTGACAGACGTCTCAGGATTCGTACGAAAGCTGCGGCAGCCGCGTGATCTACGACACTGACGTCGTTCGCACACTGAGATCCGAGTAATTCGGCGCTTCTTTCAAGAGAACCGGAAGCCATTCCAGCCGGCCCGCTAACGCCTCCTCTACATCCCTCGCGTTACAATTGCCTCTTATGCGAATCACCGCCATCGACACTTATATCGCAGGAAACCCCTGGAAGAATTGGCTGTTTGCGAAAGTTTCTACCGATGAGGGCATTCACGGCGTCGGCGAAGGGACGCTCAACTATTTCGGCAAGACCGTTGAAGCCGCCATCCACGAGCTGAAAGCTCTGATCATCGGCATGGATCCCTTTCAGGTTGAGATCATCTCTCAGCGGCTTATCCGCGACGTTTACACCGAGGGCGCCCAGATCCACATGTGTGCGGTAGCGGCCATCGAGATCGCGCTCTGGGACATCATCGGAAAAGCCACGAACCAGCCCATCTACAATCTATGGGGCGGCCGGTGTCACGAAAAATTGCGCGCGTATGCCAATGGCTGGTACCGCGGTCCGCGGACGCCGGAAAGTTTTGCGGAAAAAGCCAAGAAAGTTGCCGGCCGGGGCTACACCGCCCTCAAATTCGATCCATTCGGCTCGAGTTGGCGGACCTTGTCGCGCCACGATTTTGACCTTACCGTCGATATCATCCGAGCCGTGCGAGATGCCGTCGGTCCATCGGTCGACCTGTTGATCGAGGGCCACTGCCGCTTTAACGTGGCGACCGCGGTAGAATTCGCCGAAGCCATCCACCAGTTTCGGCCGGCATGGTTCGAGGAGCCGGTGCCGCATACCAACATCCCGGCGATGGTGGAGGTAGCGCGCCGCAGCCCCGTTCCCATCGCGACCGGTGAGAGCCTTTCGAGCAAACAGCAGTTCGCCGAATTGTTGAAACACGAGGTCGTGAACATACTCCAGCCCGAACCTCTTAATTTGGGTGGGCTTTTTACGGCCCGGATCGTGGCGGGAATGGCAGACGCCCACTTCGGAGTGATCGCTCCACACAGTGCGCAGGGCCCCATCTGCTCGGCTGCCTGTGTTCAGTTGAACGCTTCGATTCCCAACTTTTTCATCCACGAAATCTTTGACGAGTTCAATGAACCCTGGGAGAAACAGATTGTCACCAACCCCGTGGTGGTGGTTAATGGCTACATTGATGTGCCGGAACGGCCGGGGCTCGGTACGGACCTGAATATCGAAGAAATTCTAAAGCATCCCTATCAGCAGGAGAACTATTTACCGCTATTCAAACCAGGCTGGGAACGTCGAGAGCGTCAGGCGGCCGGGTAAATTATTGAAATGTCCACTCGGAATCGTGAATTATATACCGGTCGTGTAATTTGGGCGGGTAAATACGCGCGGGTATGACCCCTAGAGAGCAAGATGGGTTAACGTTTTTCAATGGTTTAGGAATGGCATGCGGTTTGCTTTAGTTAGAAGCAGTTGAAGTGGCGCGAACCGGCGGGCTCGTACAGGGTGCTCCTAGAGCAACAAGTACGAAGCCGCCGGTTTTTTATTTCTCCAGTTCAATTGGCAGCCCAACGCGCCTGAGTGTTGCCCCCACATCCGCCGTTTTGAGACGGGAAGCGTCATAGTCGACCACGATCTCTTCAAGCGCCGGCAACACGGGTTGCACGCGCATAATCCCATAAATGGAGTGGGTGGCAGCAATTTGTTCCATCATCCGCTCGTCAGGCGGCTTCTCCAGACGGAAACGAATCTGAACTTTGGTCATTTTGGCCGTTGTCCGGGGACTTCCTGTAAGCCGGTAAGCTCTTCGATCAGCTGTTCGATTAGCGTCTTCCGGCCATCGTCAAACTCCGAATTGGATGAGGTTGGCGCGTGTGATAGCAGCCAGACACGGATCAAATCGGTGACCGGCGCGGCGACCGCCTCATCGGCCCCTGGCTCGAAGCGCAACGGGATTTCGGAGCGGCCAATGGCCTGGAGGAGCAACTCAGGAAAGCTCATCTGATTCCACCTCCGAGAGCAACTTGGATGGGGGCGTGGTGATTCACCGGGCCCGAACCTCGGCCCAGCCGGGGTGCTGACCGAATGGCTTCGGTTATGAACTCCTTGGCGTGAGCTATGGCGTCCTCCAGCAAAGCGCCCCGTGCCAATTCCGCTGTAATGGCAGCGGAATAGGTGCATCCTGTCCCGTGTGTGTGCGGCGTTTCAATGCGTGACGCCCGAAACTCGCGTGCGAAGCCGGTGGTGTAAAGAAGGTCGACGGCAGCGCCTGCGAGGTGTCCACCTTTTACCAGCACCGCCTTGGCTCCCATGTCGTGAAGCCGGCGTGCAGCCCGGAGCATACCGTCGATATCCGCCACTTCGAAGCCTGTCAGCGCGGCCGCCTCAGCGAGATTCGGTGTCAGCAGTGAGGCGCACGGAATCAGTCGATCGCGTATTGCCTGCAAGGCGTCGTTCACCACCAGGAGCTTGCCATGCTGGCTGACCAGCACCGGATCGACGACCAGCGGAAATTGGAAGTCCTCGGCGGCTTGAGAGACGGCCTCGACGATTTCCCGGTTGCCCAGAGCACCTGTCTTTGCCGCGTCAGGTGGAATATCATCGAGCACCGCGCGGAGCTGGTGTAGAACCATGACGGCGGGTACGCTCTCGAAGTACTCCAGCGAGACGGTGTTTTGGACCGTTAGCAGAGTAATGACGGCCTCGCCATAAACACCAAATTGGTGGAAAGTCTTCAGGTCGGCATGAATGCCGGCGCCGCCTGAGGGATCAGAGCCGGCAATGGTCAGCGCTACGGATTGCATGTCAGGAATGATTCAGGCGAAAAGTCTTTCACCGGGTTATGACTATCGTACCGCGATCGTGACCCCGGCCTGACTTGCCGCGGTTCCGACGCGTAAGAGCAGAGCCGCCGCACCAGGCACCCCATTGCGTGGCAGACGCGCATTAATCTGCATCAGGCCTGCAAAACCCGGCGCCGCGCCAGCGAATAGAATTTCGGCTGGGGTTGCCCCGATACTCAAGGTGACCGGAAGAATCGGTTTGGGAAGCGGCGCTGTGGCCGGTTTGCCATCAATGCCCGCGGGCTGGCCCAATCCTTCGCCGGTTGCAAACAACGTGATTACCGACTCAGGGGAAGCCGGATTGGCCGCTGAATTCAGGCTGCCATCCTGGTTTATGACGACCGCCGGCCCAGACCCTGAGCCTCCGGTGAAAATGCCCGGCGCAGTGTCTGCTACCGGAACCGTTATTTTCCCGCCGGATACTCCTTGAAAGAAAACCTCGACCTCGATCGTGCTGTTGCCGGCGATCTCATACGGCACCTGCGCATTCACTTGCGTGTCCTGCGCGTAGAACAGCGGCCCGGGGAAGCCGGCGAATAGCACCCTCGTCCCAGAGATCTCAGCGGCCAGCACGCCGGCCGAATTCAGCGTACCTTGAGCCGCAGTGATTGGACCAAGCCCTATGCCGAATATGGAAACGATCTCTCCTGCCACCACGGGTCCGGCCATCATGCTCGCGGCATTGACGATTCCGAGCGGCTGGGTTTGTTCGCCCGCCACCGGCGCTGCCGTAAGCATGCGGACTCGATTATTGCCCGTATCGGCAACGTAGAGGTTACCAATGGTGTCGAGCGCTAAACCACCAGGCGAACTTAGCGCCGCAGAGAGCGCGGGTCCGCCATCCCCGCCAAAATCCGGCGCGCCGGTACCGGCGATTGTGGCAATTACGCTATCCGGGCCCACCATGCGAACCCGATGGTTGCCCGTATCTGCGATATACAGAGTGCCTAGCGTGTCGATTGCGAGGCCCCCAGGCGCATTGAGTTGAGCAGACGTTGCAGGACCGCCATCGCCGCCGAAACCGGCCATGCCTGTTCCGGCAATCACAGCCACTAGGCCCGATGAATCTACACGCACCACTCGATGTAGGGCGATGTCCGAGATATAGACATTGCCCGAGTTGTCAGCCGCCACACCGCCCGCGGCGATCGTTGCCACCGTGGAAATAGTGCCGCCCGCATGAAATGCCCGGACACGGGTGTTGCCCGCATCCACGAAGTAGATGGCGCCATCGCCGGCAAAGGTAATCGCGCGCGGCGAGAAGAGCTGTGTTGCGGTTGCAGGTAGGCTATCGCCGTTGAAACCCGGCGCGCCGGTGCCCGCGAGCGTGATGGGGTCGCCGCCCGCAGTCAGCTGTTGTATCCGATCATTATTCTGATCGGATACGTAGACCATGCCGGAACCGGAGATTGCCACACCACTGGGGAAACTCAATTCGCCGGTGGCTGAACCGGCGGTCCCATCTCCGGCCGCAGTCGAGATGACTCCCGCCGCGCTCACGGTTCGAACGCGAGAATTTTTCTGGTCTGCGATGAACAACTCGCCCGAAGAGCCGAGAGCAACCGCGACAGGGCCATTCAAACGCGCCGAGGTCGCCGCCCCTCCATCGCCGCGGAACGGATACGAACCATCGCCCGCCACTGTTTGGATAGCAAGCGATGGCGGCACCCTCATGACCTGCGGCCCGCTCGCGATGAACAAATTGCCGGCACTGTCCAACGCCAGGTCTCGGCCGGAGCCCGGTAACGTATTAATCGTGCCTGCAATCGTGAGTTGCTGCACGCGTTGATTCCCATTGTCGCTAACGTAAAGATTACCCGAGCGATCTACCACCACGCTGGTCGGTAGATTGAGCTGGGTCGGGAGATCAGCTCCCGGAGTCCCGGTACCGAGCACTGTCGTGATTACGCCGCCGGCAACCTTGCGGATGCGGTGATTGCTGCTATCGGCGATATATAGGTTACCCGCGGCGTCCAACGCGAGGCCGGTTGGGTGGGAAAGCTGCGCCGCCGAGGCCGGCCCGCCATCGCCCGCAAATCCCACTGTCCCGGTGCCCGCTACGATTTCGGGCACTCCGCCGGCTCGTATGCGCCGCACGCGAGCGCCTCCGAATTCGGATATGAAGAGCGTTCCTGACAAGTCCACTGTCACGTTGCGCGGCGCCAGGAGTGAATCGGTGCCGGAAACGGTGGTGATGACGCCGTCCGGAGTGACTTTACGAATCCGATTGTTCCCCAAATCAGCAATGTAGAGGGTACCGATGTGGTCGACAGCGACGCCGTAGGGCGTATTCAGGCGCGCTTCCGAGGCGGGTCCGCCATCGCCCCGAAAACCGGGGAAGCCATCGCCCGCAACAGTCGAAATATTTCCGTCAATCGTTACCTTTCGCACGCGGTGATCGGCGGCGTCGGCAATAAACAGGTTTCCCGCCGCGTCAACCGCCACACCTTCGGCATCATTGAGCGCGGCCGACAGTGCAGGACCACCATCTCCCACGACGCTGCTGCCGACGACGGTTTGGATGGTATACGAAATCTGGATGGGCGCCAACGCGCGGGCAGTCGCCACGATGGCCATGGCGAACACAACACCTATGAATTTCATCGATTTTATAGACAAAGTGGCCGCTCATTAAAGAAAGTCTCATTTACCTCCGATTACGTTAAATATGGCGTGCCTACACAGCCCCAGGCTGTGCAACGTTTGGTGGCAACGGATAGGTCTTTCGTTTTGTAGCGCAGGGCTGCCGCCGGGGTTGCGGAAGACCTGCGGCACTTTCTTCAGATCAGCAAAAATCCGCGGGTCCCCGCACAAACCGCGTGGCCCCGCGCTACAAATTAAAAAGTATTTGATCGCCTTCGGCGTTTTCGCCCTCGCGGTACTCCTTGCCGGCACGGTCACGGCGCAAATCATTCATCTGAAGACCAGAGATTTCGAACCGCAACCCGATCGGACGGGCTACACCGGCGTTCCTCTCCAGCGGCGCAGTTCCGAAACTTCGCATTATTTAGTTCAGTTTAATAGCCCTCTGCGCGCGGAGATGTTTGCGCGGTTGCGCGAGCGCGGAATCACCGTCACTGCTTATCTCCCGCGGTCGGCTTTGATGATCGCAGCCCCGGATGATTTTTCGCTACGGGGCCTGCCGATCCGCTGGATCGGGCGGCTGGAACATCGGGACAAAATCAGCCCCCTCATAGTGGCGCGGTCCCATCTTGCCGGCACACCGGCTTTTTACGTCGTGGAATTCCATTCGGATGTTGATATGAATGACGCGCGCGCCATGGTGCGGGAGCGCGGTCTGCGTCTGATCGAAAATCGGGATCTCGCAGCGCATCATCTTCTCGTCAAGGGATGGTTTGGCGACCTCTCCAGGCTGGCCGCATGGGACGAAGTCGCATACGTTTTTCCGGCATCACCTGAGCTGGCGGCCGGCGTTGCCGTGCGTGCCTGTGCCGGCGCGGTCGTCGACCAAACCACCGTTCCGCAATGGGCCATCTCGGCTCAGGGCTGGCCGCTATCGGATTCCAAGGGGTTGGTGCTAGGCTACGTCTTTTCTCAATTAAGCGAAAAACTGCCTCCGGCCGGCACTAAGGCGGAAATACTCCGGGCGTTCTCCCGATGGTCCGCCATCACTAACGTGAACTTCGTCAGCGGCTTGGACCCGTTAGCGTTGCGTACAGTGAATATATTGTTTGCCCGCGGCGCACATGGCGATTCATATCCATTCGACGGATCAGGCAAAGTCCTGGCCCACACCTTCTATCCTGCGCCGCCCAATCCGGAGCCAATCGCCGGTGATATGCATCTGGACGCCGGCGAACGCTGGCAGTTTGGAGCGAATACGGATGTCTTCAGCGCGGTACTGCATGAAACCGGACACGCCCTTGGCCTCGGTCACAGTGATCATCCGGGCGATGCGATGTATCCGTACTACCGGCTGCAGACCGGACTGAGCGATGGAGATATTGCCGCGGTTCGACATCTCTACGGCGTGCGCGCTGCGTCAACTCCGGATGCCCCCGTCTCGGATATGCCGCCACCAAGCTCCGGGCCGCTGGTGCTCACCGTGCAAAGTCCGGCACCGGCATCCACTACCACCGCGTCCTCAATCGCCATCTTCGGCAGTGCATCAGGCGGAACGGGATCAACACAAGTTACGTGGGAAAATAGCGGCGGCCAGGATGGGTTCGCAACGGGCTCGCCAGCCTGGAGTATTGGGGCAGTGCCTCTGACCTTGGGCGAGAACACCATTACGATCACAGCCGCAGACGCAGCAAATGACCTGAGCAGTCAAACAATTGCAGTTACCCGTCTGCCGGGTGACGACTTCCCGCCGGTCGCGCCACCGATACCTCAGCCTACGCCCACGCCTCCGCCTGCAATACCACCTACGCCGCCCGCAGGTTCCCCAGCAGACTCAACGCCGCCCTCGCTGCTGATCACCTATCCGGCCTCTACGATTCTTTCAACCAGTGCCGGCACAATAGCGTTTCAGGGCCTCTCCTCAGATAACGTCGGCGTTACATCAGTCACCTGGACGAACTCCGCGGGGGGCGCCGGCACGGCAACCGGTACGATGTTCTGGAAGGCGGAAGTCATCCCACTCCTGCAGGGGACGAATAACATCACCATCACGGCGTTCGATGCGGCCGGCAATTCCGCTTGGCGCTCTACTACGGTGGTCAGGCAATAAGGGAACTACTTCGGAAAATTCGGGTTAGCCTTGACCTCTTCGATCTGAAGAGTATGCCGGTGTGAGTGCGCCGATATCAGCAGAATCCATTGATAGCCGTCCAGCAGTTTGAACGCGGGATGCTCGAGAAAATGATCGCGCAGATCATCCTGCGTGTTTTCGACGTAGGCAATCGTCCTGTCCCGGCTTTCCTTAAAGTGTTCGGTGAGGACCGGCTCGGTGGGCCATCGTCGCGTGGGACGCAGCATCTCGGGTGCCTGGAATTTTGTGCTGCGGTCGACAGTTTTCTCTAAGACCAGCTCATCTTTGCCATGCACCTCCGGCTTTTTTTCCGGCGTTGCGGGGGTTTTCATGACCCGCTCGGTAACAGCTTTAAAAATCATGTCTTCGGAGATGGCGATGTGCTCGGCCACTTCCGCAACCGACCAAACATCGGGCGACGGTTTGAAATTCCACTGCGCATCGGAAAGGCCTGCAACGGAATCCAGGAACTGTTTGCGCGTGGCGTGCAGCTCGCTCATGGCGCGCTCCCGTTCGACCTGCGTCAAAGTTTCGGCGAACGCCGGGAACGCGATGCTCAATACCACAGACGCCATCAGCAGTTTATTCATCCCGCTCTCCACTACACCTCATCAGAATACAGCAACGGCGACGGAACGTTGTTTTGCGAGGATCCGGCATGTGACAAAATGGCACCCGTCACATGCCAGCCATCGACGCATTGCCAATAAATGAACACTTACCACGTCGTGCTAATGGAAACTGTCGTGCTCTTCTTTTCATATGCCCCCGCTAAGTGCCTGGCGCTCCTCATTCGCCCGATTTCGTCAGTTAGTGACGGAATGCAGATCGAGTTCGCGCCAACCGTTCGATATGGCGGCAGAGGTTTGGTTACGGGATAGTCGCAGCAGAATTATTCATACGCGCGCGCAATGTCTGGATATTTCCCCTCTGGGAGTGCGCATTCTGTATTCCGAGCCCGTGGTACTTCCGGCCATTGTTCAGATTCGGCCTGACAGCGATGGTATCCTGCGAACCGGTCGCGTGCGCCACTGCACCGCACGAGGCACTGCGTATGAAATCGGCATCTCTTTCTGCGATGCTGCGGAACTCCGCGCCGACACAGCCGTCTGCAAATAAAAAAGCCGCGCCCCTTGCGGAGCGCGGCTTCAATTTGCAACTCGACCGTTCTTAGTAGTCCATTCCCTCAGGTCCGTGCGGACCGGGGGCCGGCGCCGACTTCTTCTCGGGAATTTCGGCCACCATGGCTTCTGTGGTCAACATCAGCGAAGCGATGGACGATGCGTTCTGCAGCGCCGTGCGTGTCACCTTGGTCGGATCGATGACGCCCGACTTGACCAGATCTTCGTACTGATCGTTGGCAGCGTTATAGCCGTAGTTCGGGTTGCTGTTCTCCCGAATCCGCTCGACCACAATCGCGCCTTCGTTGCCCGAATTGGACACGATCTGGCGCAGGGGCTCTTCCGATGCCCGGCGTACGATATCCACGCCGATCTGCTCGTCGCCACCCAACTTCAGGTCACGAAGCACTTTGGAAGCGCGTAGCAGGGCCACACCGCCGCCGGGAACAATACCTTCCTCGACAGCCGCGCGCGTGGCATGCAGCGCGTCCTCAACGCGAGCCTTTTTCTCCTTCATTTCGGTCTCGGTTGCTGCGCCGACTTTGATGACGGCGACGCCGCCAGCCAGCTTCGCGAGCCGCTCTTGCAGTTTCTCGCGATCGTAATCCGACGTAGTTTCGTCGATCTGCGCGCGGAGCTGCTTGATGCGGCCCTCGATCCCCTTCTGAGTACCGGCGCCGTCCACGATCGTGGTATTGTCCTTATCCACGGTAACGCGCTTGGCGCGGCCGAGATCCTCGAGACGCACACCTTCCAGCTTGATGCCCGTCTCTTCCATGATGGCTTTGCCGCCGGTCAGAATAGCGATGTCGTCCAGCATGGCCTTGCGCCGGTCACCGAAACCGGGCGCCTTCACGGCGCACGCATTCAGCGTGCCGCGAAGCTTGTTGACCACCAGCGTGGCCAGCGCCTCGCCTTCCACTTCCTCGGCGATGACCAGCAGCGGCTTGCCACTGCGGGCGATCTGCTCGAGCAGCGGGAGCAGGTCCTTCATGTTGCTGATTTTCTTTTCGTGAATCAGGATGTACGGATCCTCGAGGACGCATTCCATCCGCTCGGCATCGGTCACAAAATAAGGTGACAGATAGCCGCGGTCGAACTGCATACCGTCGACAGTTTGCAACTCGGTCGTCATGGTCTTGGATTCCTCGACCGTGATGACGCCATCCTTACCCACCTTCTTCATTGCTTCGGCGATGATATTGCCGATGGTGTGATCGCTGTTGGCTGAGATCGTGCCAACCTGCGCAATCATTTCACCGGAGACGGGTTTGGAAAGTTTCTTTACTTCTTCAACCGCCACTTCGACGGCCTTCTCGATGCCGCGCTTCAACGCCATCGGATTGGCGCCGGATGCAACAGCCTTGACGCCCTCGCGGTAAATCGACTGCGCCAGAATAGTCGCGGTGGTGGTGCCGTCACCGGCTACGTCGGAAGTCTTCGAAGCTACCTCGCGCACCATCTGCGCGCCCATGTTCTCGAGCGGATCCTTCAGCTCGATTTCTTTCGCGACAGTCACACCGTCTTTGGTGATGTTGGGACCGCCGAATTTCTTCTCCAGAACAACGTTGCGGCCTTTGGGTCCCAGCGTGACTTTCACGGCGTCCGCCAATTGATTGACGCCGCGAAGAATGGCCTGCCGGGAATTCTCTGCATAAACAATTTGTTTTGCCATAGTTGCTTTTGCTCCTCTTAGCTAGCCTTCTTAGCCACTTTGGGCTGCGCTTCCAGAATGCCGAGGACTTCGTCCTCACGCATGATCAATAACTCTTCGCTATCCAGCTTGATGTCGCTGCCGGAATATTTGCCGAACAGGATGCGATCGCCGACCTGGACGTCCAGCGGCACCAGCTTCCCGTCTTCCAGGCGCTTGCCCTTTCCGATGGCAACTACCTCGCCCTCCTGCGGTTTCTCTTTCGCAGAATCGGGGATATAAAGCCCGCCCTGCATCGTTTCCTTCTGTTCAATTCGCCTGACCACAACGCGGTCATATAGCGGTCGAATTTGCATGCTTCAACCTCCTAATCAGTTATGTCTATTTGCTTCAGGTAATGGGGACTCTTACTTATTAGCACACTCTACCTTAGAGTGACAAGATTTCTTTGCATATTATTGATTATAAACGAAATGTTTATGTAACTAAATGCTGCGCGAGTCTTGACATTAGCAGTTTCAATAAGAGTTTTGGACTCTTAGCATCAATTGAGCAGACCATACACCAGCAGGGCAAGAACAATCGAGGCAATTACGGCATAGAGGCGATCACCCTGGCGACAAGGCGTAAGTCAGGAATGCAACGCGTGCAACGGGCATCGCGATGAGAAGTACCAGTCCCAACTGAATAATGCCGCGTCCGCGGAGAGCCAAGGCATCCCGGACAATTCCAGAGAAAGCACGCAAGTCCGGCGGTTCGCCGCGGAAAACATGGTAATTCGGGGTTTCTGCTCCGTGGCGGACGAGGTAAATGACTCCTCTTACGAAAACCACGGCAGCCGAAAGCGCCACACCGGCACGGAGAAGGTTGCCTACGACGATGTCGATCTTCTGTGCAGCGACAGTGTTCGAGTTCAAGGGCACGTTATAGTTTTCCAGTGAAACTGCTATAAATCATCTCGATTGCCAGAATGGAGATAGCTGCGCTAAAAACTTTGCGGAGCAGAGGTGTCCTGGCGGTGGTCAGAAACCGTGCGCGCCCATCATCGATCCGGCCAGGACTCCTGATACCACAGGCATCGACAATCCCGGATCAATATAACCGCGACGGAGGTAAACACCGGCGCTGCTGCCGCCGTGACCCCAATCATGAAATTACTTGTGGTTGTCGAATCCTTAAACGGAATCCGCATAACCTGGTCCATCGCTAGCACCTTCACCGCTCCCGATCCAATGCCGAGCAAGCCCGAGATTACGCCAGCGACGGCCATAAGTCCGAACCCGAGCGGAATAGCCCGGACCGTATAAGTGACGAGTCCACGCTCGACGGGATACGTGCCATCCATTTTCAGGCGCTGAGAGGCGGTCAGGTGGCTGAGCGTCCGCGGCGACCTCAGGCGGCGGGTTCAGCGAGTGGTAGGCCGAATAAAGCAGGACCACGCCGAAAATTACACCGATAGCGGCTACTGGCATTTTGGCCGCCAGAAAAGCGCCGGTGAGCACCCCCATGCTGGTGGCAATTCCAGAAAAAATACCGATCAGGATATTCGAAAAGCCTTCTTTAACGTAAGCGGACGCTGCGCCGGAGGACGTGGCGATAACGGCGACGAGCGAGGCGCCAATGGCATAACGGATATCCACCCCAAGGGCCAAGGTCAGTAGCGGAACGATAACGACACCGCCTCCGAGACCCGCAATGGCGCGCAGAAAACCGGCTATGAAAGAACCCAGGGCGATGACCCCGGTAAATTCGATGGTGTTTACCGGGGACGCAGCAGTTGGCTGTCGAGTGGACCCCGATCAAGAGACAGACTGGCGCTGCGCAAAACTTTGTCCGCCTCTCGTTTCATCGCTTCAACGGATAGCTCCGGTTCAATGAAAGCCGCGTCGCCAATGAATAAAACGGTCACTATATCACGCTCCTAAAAACCGTGGTCCGCAGTTCGGGGAACCCATTAATCGTAGCTCAACCGCCCAGGAGAGCAGCCAACTCGCGGACCAGCGCGGAGTCTACCCGCTGGTGAATATCATTTCCGTAACGGACCGCGCGTCCGAAATGAAACTTCCGAATCGTGGAAGTCTGCAGCAGCCGCTCGAGAGAAGCTCTATCCAGACCGCCGCCCGCAATGATGGCTAGTTCAGAAGCGGCGCATTCGGCGAGCCGATTCAGATTGTGGATGCGCGCGGGGCTGGCCAGAATCCGGTCGAATTGGGGCAGACGCTTTAAAGATGCCACAGCCGCTTCGTGATCCGGCAGCGCCTCAAATGCGCGATGAAATGTGGCTTTGAGACCGGGAGCAGCGGATAGCACCCGTTTGATGACGGGCAGATCCAGATCGGGGCCGCGCAGAAATCCGATCACCACGCCATCGACACCCATCTGAGAGAATTCTCGCGCAGCGCTCGAGAGGGCCGCGATTTCGGTTTCGCCAATGACTTCGAAACCCGAGTTTTCGCGGAGCATGACGCGGACGGGAATAGAGACGGCCGCTACAATTTCACCGACCAGAGCGACAGCCGGTGTGAGACCGCCAACCTCAGGACAACCGACAATTTCTAAACGGCCTGCGCCGCCATTCTCCGCGGCGATGGCGTCGGCGAGGGAGCAAGCGATGACTTCGATGACGAACATAAAGGCGGCCGAGAACCGCGGACAACAGCTCGATGGGAAGCCGTGAAAAATCGGGGAAACCGCTTCCTCACGGTCGCGGCTCGGAAGCACTCCGTAATGCGATCAACCGCTTAGAGAGCCGCGAGTATGGGCCTGCGCTACGCGCTTTTCTCTACGCGGACTTTCGCGATCCGGTTGCGGTCCATCTCGAGAACCGTAAAACGCCGGTCTCCATGCTCGACCGTTTCTCCGGTGGACGGAATCTTTCCAAACTTCATCAGCAGAAAACCGGCCAATGTCTCGAAGCCTCCATTGCCCGGCAGCTCGATTCCGTACTGCGTCTCCAGATCCCGAATTTTTGTAGTTCCTTCGAGCTCCAGCTCGTCGGTTTCCGTGACCGGCGGGGCTCTCTTGATGTCATATTCATCCGCGATTTCGCCCACAATCTGCTCGAGCACATCTTCCACGGTGACGAGGCCCACGATGGTCCCGAATTCATCGACCACCAAAGCCATGTGCGAACTACCCTGCTGAACTTCAGCGAG
>Ga0207707_10001828_pt1 | contig 19511 bp, 22 predicted proteins | sample KBSC83BmetaG_FD_184336 | JGI IMG/M metagenome (GOLD analysis project Ga0207707, IMG submission 184336) | Corn rhizosphere microbial communities from Kellogg Biological Station, Michigan, USA - KBS C8-3B metaG (SPAdes) (version 2) | ecosystem: Host-associated > Plants > Roots > Rhizosphere ...
AGGCGCGGCTGGAAGTGCATGCCGACGCGCTGGCACCCGGTGTGCGCGTGCTGATCATCGACGACGTACTGGCGACCGGCGGCACCCTGGCTGCGGCGCGACAAATGGTTGAACAGCTCGGCGCCGAAATCGCAGGCGCCGCGGTGGTGCTGGAACTGGCGTTCCTGCACGGGCGTGCGCGCTGGGCGGCGGACGTGCCTCTGCACTCTTTGCTTTGCTATTGAGGTGGGTTCGGAGCAGCTGTTGTGGAAGGTCAGGCCACGGAGCTCTTGGCCATGGATGGCGGCTTTGTGGCCGTGGTGGTGTTGATGGAACAAAGGTCGCTTCGTCTCGCTGCCGACCTCAGCGACGCTGTAACGCGCCACTTGGTTTGATAGGCCGCGACACATGGTTTGATCGGCGCGGGCGAAGACATTTTCGACCCGTTTGAGGGGTGATTGAAGGGGTGGAAACCGATCCGTAAACGCGGATCGATGGGTGCCACTGAATCCGCTTGACTCCGGACGTGGTTGGAGCGTCCATAGGGGCGTCACAGGGAGACTCATCATGACCGACTCGACCACCCCAGCCAAGTCCACTCGCAACCCGGTGTATCGCTTCCACACCCGCCGGGTGGCCGAGTCCTTCCGCGCCCACTCCGTCCGGCCGATGTGGCTGATGCTCGGCGACCACGAAGGCGAAGATGGCGTGTACCTGGTCGCCTGTCCGGCCGATTGCCAGCGGCTGGCGCGTGCCGGGTACGAATACGCCTGATCACCACGTCGTAACAAGCAGTTCGCTGGCCTGCTTCGGGCTGGCATTGCCGCCGATCGTGTAGGTGGTGCGCAGCCGCCGCGAGCGGAAAGCGCCGTATACCCGCCGCATAGCAGGATGGTCATTAATCGACAGGACGGCTCGGCCGCGCAACGCGGCCATTGCGGTCGCCAACGCCTCATGCTGCTCCTGGCCGAACCCTTGTCCGTAACCTTCCGTCTCGAAGTAGGGTGGGTCGCAGTAGAACAGCGTCTCCGGCCGGTCGTACCGGGCGAGGCAAGCCTGCCACGTCAGATGCTCGATCGTGACCCGCGCCAGGCGCAGATGGGCGGCCGACAGGTCTTCCTCGATCCGCAGCAGGTTCAGGCGCGGACTGGCTGTTGCGGCCGTGCCGAAGGTCTGGCCTGCGACCTTCGCGCCGAACGCCAGCTTCTGCAGATAGAAGAACCGCGCGGCGCGCTGGATGTCGGTGAGCGTCTCGGGCCGCTCCATTTGTGCCCACCGAAACATTTCGCGGCTGACCAGCGCCCAGCGGAACTGCCTGACCAGCTCGTCGAGGTGGTGGCGGACACATCTATATAGGCGCACCAGCTCGCCGTTGAGATCGTTGATGATCTCGACCGGCGCCGGCGTGCGCATGAACAGGATGGCCGCGCCGCCTGCGAATGGCTCGACGTAACAGTGGTGCGGTGACTTTTCAATGAGCGGAAGAATGTGCTTTGCAAGCCGGCGCTTTCCGCCTGGCCAAGGAACAATCGGAGTCATGGTTCTCAATTCCGGTGAACGTAACGGTTTAGCCTTGGCCTGCTGCGACGTCGCGGCAGGGGGCCTTGCCTGACTCCACCGTTCACCCGGTGGTGCTCGGGGATCGACGTTGCGTTGACGCGCAGCGTCGATCGCCCTCTTTCTATCTACAGCCCCAGCGCGGCCAGCTTCGCAGCCGTATCAAGTTGCGCCTGCAGCGCATTGGCGTAGCCCTGCGCGATGGCGTCGAAGGCGCCCTGCGTGTACACCCAGCCTTGCTGCGCCGTGGTGTCGTAATAGCCGGTGCCATACGCCGGCGCCGGCGAGGGCGCGGTCGGCGCACCGCTGCCGCTGGTCCAGCCAGCGGGCAGGCTGTCGGCGCTGATCGTGGTGCCGGCCGGCGGCATGTACTTGCACCACCCGTCATACAGCGTGTGCGTGCCGGCCATTACGCCGGATAGCGCGATGCTGTTGGTGCCATCGCTGGTGCCGATCGGCGCGGCGCACTTGCTGTCGAGCACCGGCACGCCGTTGGCGTCGATTTGGTAGGCCCAGCCGGACATGACCAGCGTCTGGCCATCATTGCTGACGATCGCCAGCGGCACGCGGGCATAACCCGCATTGATCTGGAAATCGAACACCGGCGCATTGGTCGGACGGTTTGGAATGGTGGTGATCGGGGTTGCGTTCATGGTCATGGTTTCCAGACGTTGTGTGAATCGAGCCGCCGGTACGGGTCTGCGCCGGCGAGGAAGGTATGGCCGCCGACGCAAATCCGCACCACGTCGCGCAGCCCAGGCAGCAGTTTCACTTCGATCACGCGCTGCCAGCCGGAATCGGTCCACATGCAGTGGCCGTAAAGCATGGGCGCGAGGATGCTTTCACCCGTCTGCGTGGTGACGGGCGTCGAATTCGAGAAGTCCAGGTAGGAGCCGTCGGCCACCATCGCGCGACAGCAATGCTCCTGCACGATGCGCGGACGTCGGCGCACGAAATGCCAGCCGTGCTGCCCGCGTAGGATGAACGGCCGCCACCACCGCCAGCGCGTCGCGAGGTCGCGCGCAGTCAATCCAGGCCTTAGCCACATATCGTCGCAGACACAATCGTTGCCACCGCCGCCACCGCCGCCACTGGTGCCGCTGGTGGGGATCGTTACCAGGCCGGCGTTGTAGGCGTCGTCGTATCTATTGACCGTTTGCGCGCTGGTGGTCGAGAGCCACGTCGGCGAACCGCCCAGCCCGTTGTCGTGGGCATAGATGTAGTAGCTGCTGCCCTGCGCAAGGCCGGTGACCGCATTGGGCACCGCGTTGTACGGCACCACGCGCGGTCCGTAGGTCACCGAGTGCGCGTTGACGTTGACCGCCCCGGTCGATGACGCGGTGAGCGCCGTGGCGCTGCGCACCATGCCCAAATTGCTCGTCAGAGAAGCAGGCGCGTTGCCCTGATCGCCAAGACGATGGGTGCTGCCCGCGACGCGCAGCCCTACGCGGTTCACGCCGCCGCTGACGAAGATGTCAGCATTCCCGACCGCGCTGCGGTTGCCGCTGGGACCGTCGCCCACGTTATCGAGATGCTTGCCGACATGGCCGCCGCTCGTATTGTCGGTGAAGTCCGCGTACGCCTTGTGACCGCCGCCCGGCACGGTCGCGAGGTTGCCCATCTGCGAACCCATGTCGTCGAACGGATTGGCGACACTGCCTGATTCAATGCGAATGCGGCGCAGGGCGGCGTTGCTACCCGCAACGGAACCATTGCAGAATCCAAAGCAGCTCCACGTCGAGGCATTCGATGGGACGGGGATGGTTTGGGATATCCGCGTGAAGCTCGCGGCCCCGAAATTGGCGGCCGGACCCGCTTGCGAAATGTAGGCCCCGGTTGAATCGTAAAAGGTCGTCTGCAAGTACAATGCACCGCCCGTCATCTGCATCGTGTAAAAGTCGGCGGCAATCGTCATCTGCGTCATGCCGGAGACTGGGTAGCTCTGCGAACTCAGGACGGATGTGTTGTTGACCGTTGGCAGCGCAAAATAGGTCGATCCGGCAAAGCCGGATGCAATCCACCCGTTGAGCGTCCAGCCCGACGAGCCGTTCGCGGCGGTCGGGTTCTGCAGCAGGTTTCCGGTTTGGTTGATGCCGATGGCTGTGAAATTTTGTCCGGATGGCACGTAATCTAGCGTCTTGTTGACGTGCGCACTCTGGCTGAAGTCGATGACGGCCAGCCCATTGCCATCTACTTGGTGGACACCATAGCGACCGCCGCCATCCGGAACATACCCAAGTGTTTTATTTACACCGCCTTTGGCAAAGTCGAAATCGTTGCCCGTCAGCGATGCGCCCTTGATTCGACCGTAGGTTGCGCCGTCGCCGATGTTGTCGAGCACCTTGTTGACATGGCCGCTTTGGCTGAAATCGACCAGCGCGAGATTGTTGCTGTCGACCGCGTGCACGCCGAAGCGCCCACCGCCGTCGCCAATGTTGCCGAGGTTCTTGTTGATGACGCCGGCCTTCGCCAGATCGACATTGCCGCCCGTCAATGCACCCGTGGATGTGCGCGCGTAAGTCGTCCCGTCCGGCACCTGGTCCATCGAATCGGGCAGCTGTGCGCCCCAAAAGTTGTCGACGGTGTAGTAACCGACCGTATGTCCGCTGGTCGCGCACTCCACGTGCGCGAACATCACTCGTGGGTCGGTGGTGCTTCCCGTTACGTAGGTGCCATTCGTTGCATTGCCGGTGCTGGTGTTGCCGGGTGTGGAGCCGATTTCAAGATCATCCGCGCCGCGCCAACTGATGCGCACACCGCACGAGCCGTCCGGCGAACCGATCCCACGCACTGCGCATTGCGCCTTGATCACCGCGCCGGGGTAAACCGGAATCTTCCCGGTATTGCGCAGCGCTTCCGCAGCAACCGTCGGTCCAAACACCGCATAACTGCTCGATCCGCTGGCCGGTCCGTTTGTGCCCGACTCGAAGTAGACCGAACCATGATCCGACGTCCAGCCTGTCAGGTCACCGGTCGAGAAATAGGGGTTATTGACAAGCGGCACATTCGCCTGCGTGTTTGTGAGCGCGGTCCCGGCCGTGGTGTTGGCGATGTTCGCCGTGCTCTGCGCGTTGTCGGCGAGACCCTTGGCCGTGGCATAGATCGCGTTGAGCAACGTCTGACGCGTGGTGTAAACGCTGGTGAAGTAGCTCTTGAACGTGCTGCCGGTAATGTCGGTGTTGCCGCTCTTGTTGTTCCACGGCACCGGCGAGTTCAGGGTGTTGAGGTACGCGGTGAGCGTGCTGATCGCATTGTCGTAATCCGACTTCTCCGTGGTGACGCCGTACTGCGTGGCCTGCGCATCGATGCCAGCCTGCTCGGTCGTGATCACGCTGTAGTCGCGCATCACAGTCGGCTTTTCCGCCGGCGAGAGTACGTTGTCGCTCGCGATGTCGGCGAGCCGGGCATTCGCGGCCGCGGCCGAGCTGCTGGCGTCCTGGATGCCTTGCTGCATCGCGACCAGCGTGAGCGTACCCACGGGCGCGTCGGGCACGGTGTAATCGCTCGATACCCAGATACTGGTCGCGCCGCACGTGGAGACGTTACGCACCTCGAATTCGTAATCCTTGCCGCGCTCCAGCCCATCGACGGAGACTTCCGCCGCCGGCGGGTACGATCGCGGCGCGCTCCATTGCGTCGTGCCCTTGACGCGCCAGCGGACATCCATGTGGTCGACGGCTGACTTGCTCATAGCCTAGCGATCCGTGTGCGCACCAGGCCGCCGGCGCCGTACATCGGCACGCCGCGATAAATGCCGCCGCCGGGCACGTTGCTGATACCGGGACCTGGCCGAACCACTCCGGCATCGTCGGGCGAGGTGTTGCCGACGCGAATGCTGACGGTCGGCGGATCCGGCGGCGCGCACCAAGGCGTGCCATTGATCGACGAAACGAACGGCGGCGGCGTGCCGCTCGATGCCGTCCACACACCGGGCGCGGCGTCTACCAACGTCAGAGTGGCCTTGCGCTCCAGCATGCTGCCGGCGGCCTCGATGCCGGTGATCAGCATGGGCGTGGAAACGTTGTTGACTTCGCCGATCACGTAGACCTGTCCGGCGGCTGCATCGCCGATCGGCGTGGCTAGCGTGATGCGCGTGGCATCGTCTGGATCGACGGTGATGTTGCTGGTCTCGCTGAAGGCTGTCGCCATCCGCACGCGCACTGCGTAGCTCTTGCCGGATTCCACCTGCAACGGCTCGACCAGCACCAGCGTGGCGCCGCCGTCCTCGACCGCCTTCACGCGGCCGTAGGCCACGCCCCAGCCGATCAGCGGACCGGCGGCTTCGATCAGATCGCCACGATCGTTCACCAGATGCTCGAAATCCGTGGTCATCGAGTAGGTCACCGGCCGCAGCCACATCACGGCCAAGTGATAACGCGCGATCTGCCATGCAGCGCCCGGATCCGTGACAGTTCGCAGATCCAGCTTTTCGAAGCGCGTGGCGGCGGTCAGGCCGCCCGAGCCGTCCGCGTTGTAGCCGTCCCAGTAGACGATCAATTCGTCCTGCTGGTAGTTCTGCTCGGGATTGGTGAAGCTCACGCGCAGCGCGTGCGGCGGCGGCGTGAAGTTGCGGGTCCAGGTAATCGAGCTGCTGTTGACGGGCGTGTAAACCTGCATTGGCACGGTCTGCGCGATGTCGCGCACCACGCTGTATTTGCCGTTGCGCATGCCGAAGGTGGCAAGCCCGCAGGCCAGCACATCCTTCACCACGTCGCTCATTACGCGCTCGGAATCGCAAACGGCGCCGTACACAAAGCCGCTCGAATCACAGGCAGCCGCCCAGCTCGCGATGGTGTCGATGTCCATCTGGCTGTCGGCAGCGTGCACGGTGACGCCTGGGCACTGCGTCATCAACCAAAGGTAGATCCATGCAGGGTTGGTCGACGCGACCGGATCCATCCATGTGCCGGTGCCGGAATCCCAGCGGCGAATCTTCTGCGCCACGTTCGCCGACAGTGTGCTGACCACGCCGTTCAACTGGTCGGTGGCCTTGATGCGCATCGCCAGTTTCAGCGTGCCCGTCTTGGAAGGATTCTGCGGGCTGATCGAGCGCAGCACCGCCCATGCCATTGAGTCGAGCACGCTGTTCGTGTCGACAGCGCCGGGGAACCCGATGCCCTTGGCCGTCGTGCGGGTGACCATCACATCGTACTGGCCTGCTGGAACCTTCCACCGAATTCCGCCGCGATAGGTCTGGCGCGCGCCCGAGGTGAGATTGATGCCTGCGCCGCCCGTGCTCGACAGACCGCCGGTAAGCGTCAGTCCGGAAGCGCTGCCGATCGGCGTCCATGTGCCCGCTCCGGTCAGCCGATACTGAATGGCGAAACCGATCGTGCCCGTGACCGTGTTGCCCTGCGCGTCCACGCCGTACACGCCTTGCGGACCGACCAGGTCAAGCGAGATTTCCGTGGTGTTGCCCTGCGTGGTGCGCGTCGCCGTGTCGCCGGTGGTGTTCAACACCCCGTTGACAGAAAGCTCATTCACGTCCTGGGTGAACAGCGTCGGCGTGGTGGTGACCTCGTAATCGACGTCTTCGTAGCTGTCGATGGACGTGCCGCCGATCTGGATGTCGCTGACGTCGAGGTCGCCGTATCCGAAATCGAACATGCAGCGCATGTACTGATCGTTGCCGCTGATCTCCGTGTACGGCATGGCTGCGTGCGGCGGAAACATGCGTGTGGCGCCGATCACGAGCGGGATCACGCCATACGGGTTGGCCTGGTTGCTGGTGCCGGTGAGTGACTGGATCTGGCTCGATGGATCGTTGGCGGCACCGGCGCCTGCCATCTTTGGCGTCGGTGGCGGAATCAGCGCCAGCGCGAGCGCCGCGATCATGGCGCCGCCTACCATCACCGTGGTGGCCGACAAGCCTGCGACCAGCGCCCAACTCGCGCCCGCGGCCGCGCCCATCGTGAACACGGTCGCCACGATCGCGACGATGGTGAGGATCCACTTCCGCGCGCTGCCGCCCTGCGGCCAGAACTCCACATGCACGCGCTGGCCAGCCTTCGGCCGCACCTTCGCCCAGATCGAGCGCGGCACTTCGATGCCACCAATGGTCACGCGCAAGGAATAGGCCGCCTGCGCGCCCAGGATTTCCTCGATCGTCTGGCCAGCCTTGACCTCGGCATAGCAGGCATCGTCATTCGCCGCCGGCAGATACACTGCCTGCACCGTGCCATCCGGCACAGCAATGAACGCGCACGGGTCAATCCGCTTCAGTGGCGAGATCGCGGGCGTCATGCCGCTTCCCGCGACTGTGCGACCGCGAACGGACGATAAAAGCCGATCACGCGTCGTTGGCACCGCACGGTATCCAGACGCTCGATGCCGCTGACGGCATCACCAATCGAATGCAGCATCAGGCCCGGCGCCACGAACACGCCACAGTGCCAAGGGCGGCCGAGGATCTTCAGCATCACCAGATCGCCCGGCTCGGGAACGTCCACCTTGCGCCAATCGCACGGCAGGAATTCCTCGATCGTCTGGCTGACGGCGCCCTGATCCATGCTGCTGGCGTACACGTAATCCGGCACCAGCCGGCCGAACTGCTCGCGGTTCACCAGCATCACCAGCCCGTAGCAGTCCACGCCGTCGCGCGTACGGCCGCGATCGAGGTACGGAATCTTCAGGAACCGGCGGCACCAGTCGGGAGCGATGGCGGACATGGATCGAATGCTGATTTTCAGTAATGGTTGGAGTTCGGGCTTTCTTCGATTTGCGCGATGTCCGCGGCGGGGATCGCAGTCCGTTTGCCGTACTCGTCCGTGATCACCGCGAATACGCCTTCAAACGCGAGGCGCTTGGTGTAGCTGCCTCCAGCGCGGCCTTCGTGCATGAAGCGCCGCTCGGTTCCGTCTTTCATCTTCACGACAATGTTCACGTAAACAATCCCGGCGAATTCACCGGCGTGTAGCTCTGCGCCGGGATTTGCTGATCGAACAGGCGGCTGTCGTAACCCAGCGTGCCGGTGATGGAGTTCTGGTCACCCGTCGCCGATTGCAGTTCGAAGATGTAAGGCCCTTCCTCGATCGTGTCGGGGCTGGATGCCAGTGCGGTGAACAAGGTCACCGTAGGCGCATCGCCCGTCAGCGTGCGCAGGATGTTCCCCAGCGTCATGTCGACGTTGTCGATCGTGATCTGCGTTTGCGGAATGCGCTCTTCCTTGTCCGCGGGGCTGGGCGCGTCGAACGCGAACGGCTGGTAGGTGCCGTCCGCACGCACGATCGGTTGCGTGTTGCACACCAGCAGCTGCGGCGACGGCAGCGACGCGTGTTCCACCTTCAGGAACGAAAGCAGCACCTCGCTGGTCTGCTGCGCCAGCATCGCCTGCAGCATTTCCGCGCTCACCTGCCTCACGGCAAAAGCTCCAGGTCGAACTGCACCTGCCACCAGATCACGTCGCCGTCCTGGCCGACATATTTCTCGGCCGGAAGCGCCGTGCCGCCGTAGCGGTACGTGGCCGGCAGGCCGGTGCGGAAATCCGTCCAGGTGAACGTGCCGGTGTAGCCCAGCGTGGTCTTGAAGAAATCGTCGATCAGCGTGTCGCGCTGCGCCTGCGTCAACATCAGCGTGATCGTGATCATGGCCGACGTGGCAGTGAACAGCGGCCGCGCCTTGTCGACGCCGCCCTGCATCTTCGAACGCAGGATGTTGTCGACAGGCGTGTAGGTCGGTGCGTCATTGCCGAACGGCGTCTGCGGCAGACTGGCGGGCCAGAGGGGATCAGCCATAGCTATTCCCCTTGCGCTTCAATACCCAGCGGCGATCCATCGCCTTCGCCGTGACACCACCATTGTTGACGTCCTTGGCCACCGCGCCCAGGAAAAGCTCCAGTATCTGGCCGCCGTTGTTGTCGGTGGACTGCTTGCTCTGCACCTGGTTGCCATCACCCGACGAATGCAAGATCACCGTCACCGGCGTCACGGCCACCATCAACTGGGCGCCGTTCACGGTCGGCGTTGAAGGCGATTTGAAGCCGAGTTGAGAGGGCGTCGGCGCGGAACCGCCGATCGGGCCGCCCGTGGCATAGCCCGGCAGCTTCGGCAGCGTGCGGCTATTGACCGCATCCATGAACGCGACGCCGTAGTGATCGACGGCGGCAGCGTTGTGCATGTATTCGCCGTTCGATGCCCGGATCAGGATGCTGTCGCTGGTTCCGGAGCCGGCGCCGTGGATTGCACCGCCCGTGGCGTAACCGCCTACCTTGAGGTTGGTGCTGCGAATTGTTTCCAACACGGCCGCGCCCTGCGCAATCGCACCGGCGATGGAAATGATGTTCCAGGGGAAGCCCATCTTCGAAGAGTTGGCGACGCTCTCCTGGATGGCGAGGATGGCGTTGGCCAGCGTCGAGGCTTTTTGCAGCGCGAACGCGATGCGCGCCTGCTTGCTCTGCTCGCCGTAGGCCTGCGCGTACACCTGCGCGAGTGAAGCGAATCCCTGCTGGGCGGATGACAACGCGAACTGCGCTTCCTGCCGCTTGATCGCAGCCTCGGCGTTCGCCTTGTTTTGCGCGCTCTGCAGGCTCGCCTTTTCGTAGGCTTTCTGGATGTCGAGCTGGCGCTGCGCGTTGTCTTTGGCAGCCGCCATTTCGTGTTGATAGGCAGCCTGCTGGATCTGGTCGACCCGCTGGTAGTACTGCTGCACTTCGGCCATCTGCGCGGCGAAGCGACTGCCCGCCATCAGCGTGCTCACGCCACGCGGACCCTTGCCGTCGATGCCGCCGAAAATGCGATTCAATGAATCGGTATAGCCGGCTTCGCCGCCGGTCGCGTTCTTCGTGAAGAACTGATCCAGCTCGTTGAGCTGGTTCATCACCTTGCCCGTCTGGATCTCCAGCGGCGTGCCCAGGCTGTTCCGGAACTTCTCCCACGCGGCCTGCGTCTTCTTGATCGCCTCCTGTTCCTGCGCATCGATCTGCTGCCGCTTGGCGCTGGCGTCGGCGTGGACCTGCGTGATCTGCTGATCGATCTCCGCGACCTTCTGGTCGGCCTTGACGCGGTCGGCCTGCGTTTTGATGTGCGACTGCGCCGCAACCTTTTCCTTCTCCAGCGCCGCAACCTTGTCGTCTTCCCACACCGCGAGCATGCCGCGCTCGGCGTCGTAGTACGCGGCGTCGTTGACCAGCCCGGCCTTGTGTTCGGCATCCAGCGCCTTCTGGCCATTGGTGTAGATGTCCTGGGCTTGCTTGACGGCGTTCTGCGCGGCCGATATGGCGGCGTTGAGCTGCGCGCCGCCGACGTTGCCGAACTGTTTTTTGTTCGCGGAATCGAACTGCTGTTGCGCGACCTTCAACGCTTGCTCGTATTCCGCCTTCGCCTGTGCGACTTGATCGGCCGTGAGGTTGCCGAGCATCGCCTTGTCGAATGCGGCCTTGGCCTGTGCCTTCGCGTTGTTGAGTTGGGTCTGCGGGTTTTGGAACTTGCTTAGGTACTGCAGTCCCTGTTTGGATTGCGTATCGGCATTCTGGGCGACCGCCGCGGCCGTTTGCTGCACGCCCTGGACCGCAAGTTGGTGCCGCAAATCCGCGATCTTCGCTTGCAGCTGCGCGAGCGCCTCCGGCGTAGCGTTCTGGACCATGTTGCCGGCGCGATCGAGATGCGTACCCTGCGCATTCGCGAGATCCGCCATCGCATCTTTCAGCTGCTGGCCGATCGAGTGCGTGGCGCCGACATCCTTCATCGCGGCCCACGCGGCGGAGGCGGCATTCTTCACGCCCGACCAGGCACGCTCCATGATGCCCGCGCTGTCCTGCACCTCATTGGCGCGATCGTGTACGGCTTTCGATGCGGCCTGCTGCGCGATCGCCGTGGCGCGTTCGGTTTCGCCCTGCGCCTGCAGGCGCTGAATTTGGTCGAACTGCGACGCCGACAGGAAGTGATACTGCTCATCGAGCTTCATGAGCGTATCGATGTTGCCGCTCATGACCTGGTCGACGAACTTCACCCCGTCGGCGACCTTGCCGCCGGTCATGGTCGCGAACTCGACAGCCGTCTGCGACAGCTGCTCCATCTGCGTGCGGGTGAACTTGCCGGTGTTGGCCAGTTCGGTGAGCGCCTCGGCCGCATCGCCGTAGCGACCGGTGGCGGCGCCCACGCGATTGGCCGTATCCACCAGCTGCCCCGCCGTCGCAGTCGACGCCGCACCGGTTGCGATCAGCGCGCGGTTGAATTTGTCGCTTTCTTCCTCGCCCTTGATGATCGCTATCACGAACACGCCGACCGCGGCTGCGGCCGCCGCGATGCCGATGCCCATCGGCGTCATCAGCTTGGTCAGCAGGCCGGCCTGGTTGGCGAACGCGGCGCCGGTGCGGCGCAACCGTCCGAAGTTGCCGGACATAACCTCGCTCACCGCAGTGGCGATCTCCGACTGCGCGCGCGAATTGAGCATCGCCTCCTTGTTCGCCGCCGTCTGCGCCTTGGTGACGACGATATCTTCTACCTTGGCCTTGTCGGCGAGCTTCAGCGCGGCGGTGTAGGTGTCCTCCTCGATCGCGCCCATGCTCAGCGCGTTGTTCAGATCGGCCATCGCCTGCTTGATGCCGGCGGTTGTCATGGTCCCCGACCGCAACGCGGACATTGCGGCCTCGGCATCCTTGGCCGCATCGTTGAACTTCTGCCAGTTCACCATCTGCGCGTTTTGCGCGGCGATCACATCGCGTCCGGACGCCACTTGGGAGGCGTTGGCCTTGGTCGCGCTTTTCTCCACACCCTCGATCTGCGCCTTCACCTCGGCCAAGGCCGCGTTCGCCTGGGTGGCGTCGGCCTTCAACCGCAGTGCAAGATCGAGATTGCTGTCACCCGTTGCCACGTAAGTCGCTCCCTTGAATCAGTTCTGGCGCAGCAGCTGCAGCAATTCGCGCCGCGACCGCAAACCTTTATCGCTGCGGCAACCGCCGTAGGCCGCCGCGATCGCGTCGATCAGATCCGCACGCGCATGTCGGTCGCGACGCTTCTCGGCGTCATGCAGAGCCATCAGTTGACGCTCGGTGTAGAGGCGTCCGAGGTCGCAGGCGCGGCCGTGTCCGGCGCGGGCGACGGTGTTGAAGATGTCAGACCAGTTGGGTTCGTCTTGCGCCGCAGCTCCGCCATCACGCGATCGCGCTGGCGCCCCACGACCGCTCGCCAGAAAAAACGGCTGCACGTACCCCACCAGGTCATCAGCAGCCGCTCGGCGTCCGGTCCTTTCACGCTGTCGATGAATTCGCGATCCTCTTCAGCGACGGCGAGCTGGATCAGCTCGCGCGTGAGCGCGCGATGTTTGGACAGGATGTCCAGGTATTTCTCGATGCCGGCGTCGGCGGCTGCCGCATCCTTGGCAAGTGATTCCAGGTCATCGATCAACGGCGCACCTTTGGCGCGCGCGGTCATGCCGTCGAACAGACGGTACTCGCCAATCGTGATCTTGCGGCCGCCGACATCGAGCTCGACGTCCGGCTGCATGACGTACAGGTCATCGAGCGCTTTTTCCATGCTCGATTGCGAGTCCGCCTTCGGCGCGGCGGATTGAAGTTTGCGGGCCATGAGTTCTCTCTTCGTTGCAGAAACAATCGGGCTGCGTCCGGAGCGGCGCGCAGCCCGATGGGTGACAACCGCTGCGCTTACAGGAACGTCACGCGGGCGAAGCCGCCGTAGTTGGCGTCCGCCGCATTCAGCGAGTCGTAGAGGCAGCCAATGGCGAGATCCTCGTTGGCGGCCGCTTCGCCGATCCAGTCGACGCTGGCAAACGGTTGCGGCTTGCCGCGGTAGACCTCGATCAGCACCGGCGCGTTGCTCTCGGCGGCGTTCAGACCTTCGATGCGGATGTAGCGGTCTTCCGGCATCTGGGTGAACATCGGGAAGCTGTCGGCGGCTTCGTAGCTGTACGCGGCCTGCAGTGGCTCGATGTAGCTGCCGGCGGTCATGTCTTCCAGAATGCCGACGTTGCCGAATATCAGGGAGTTTTCCTTGTACTCGGTGCCCTTGGTCAGGGTCTTCGGCGTGCCGGTGGAGTCGGTGATGATCAGACCGCTGGCGTTGCCGTATTTCAGCGCGATCTCGTCGCCAGCCTGCAAACCGGTCGGGAACGTTTCGCCAGTGACGGTGCCCGCGACGATCGACAGCGGCGTCGAGTAGAACCCGAGCGCGGCCGACGTCTTGGTGAACTGCTTGCAGGTGAGCGTGAGCGTGCCGCTCTTCTGGCCGGGGATCTGCGCGGCCAGCAGCTTGTCGCCGGTCTGGTCCTCGTAGATGTCGGTCATGTTGGACTTCAGTTCCATCTTGGCGCCGCTGCAGTCGGCGAACAGCGCGAAGGCCAGCGGACGGCCGGTAGGACCGCGCTTGGCGACCAGCACGCGGCCCTGGCCGGAGTAATACTGCGGAGTGTCGAGTTTCATGGAGGTGATTCCTGTTCAGGGATGAGCGCTGGCGGTGACGCCGGGAGTGGAGTGCAGCGACCGATCAGGACTTGATCGGCGTGACGTTGTCGGGCGCCTTGTCGGCCTTGCGCGCGGCCTCGGCCGCGGCCGCCGCATCGAGCGCATCCTTGTAGGCGTCCTGGTCTTTCGGCGAGAGCTTCTTGATCTCGGCGCTGATCGTGTCCAGGCCGTCCGAAATCACGTCGAGACGCTTCAGGAACAGCGCATCGTGCAGCGGAATGTCGATCTTCGCGCCAGCTGGGTGTGGCACGTCGTTGTGGCGGTGGGCTTTCTTCAATGTGACTTTCATGATGGGTCGACTCCGATGAAATGCTGCGTTTGGTAAACCTCGGTCCACAACGTCGTGGCGCCGTCGTAATCAGACAGGTTGCCCTGCTGCAACATGCACGGGCGGCTGCCATCCACTTGCGGCGCCCAGCCGATGAGCGACTGGCGCACCGCGCCCACGATCGCTTGCAGGCTGTCGGCCGATTGCGCGCCGAGCTGCTGGCGATAGTTGCGCACGGCAATCACCACGCCGAACGTGACGATGGCGCGCTGCCGCACACGCACCTGCGCGCCGGGCGACACGTTGCCGGGCTGGTTGGCCTCGGCCTTCTCGCGGGCCAGCAACACGTATGCACATGGCGGCACGAAGTCGGCCAGCTTGGTGACCGTCGCGTAGTCCGCCGCGCCGGCGACCTTGCGCAGTACCGGCATCGTCGCCACCAGGCGCGCGATGATCGATTGCACATCGAAGGGGCCGGCCTGCATGCATCACCACACCTTCGCCTTGAGCGCCGACAGCTTCGCCTTCGCCGGTGTCACCACTTTGGTGTTGGCGGCGGCCAGCCACGTCTGCAGCAACGGCCACGCGTATTTCAGGAAGGTCTGGCCACCGGCCGCCCCAGCGGCCGCACCGATTGCAAATCCGAGAATGAAATCGAACATGGCGGTCACCGAAAGTTGAAGGTCTGGTCACGGCCGAACACCGGGGCATCGCCTTCAAAGCGCACCTCGTTCGTGGCCGGGTTGTCGAGAACGGGATCGTCGGCACCGAGCGAGAGCTGGCCGCCGGCGACGGCAATGAGGAACTTGATCGCGTCGCGGTAGTCGCGCACGATCGGATCGGTGTTTTCCAGCGACTGCCGGCTCTTGTGCAGGTTGTAGCGCGCGATCGCGCGCGCATACACAACCAGGATGCCGGGCAGCTTGGTCAGCGGCAGCGTGTAGCGCGGTGCCAGATAACCGTCGATGACGTTGTCTGCGTCGTCGATCGCGGCCTGCACGTTCGCCAGGGCGAGATCCGCGACGTCGATATCCGCCTGCTGCCACGCGCTGCGATCGGCGCCACGCAGCGTGGCATCCATCAAGCCCGCATCCACGATCGCATCGCGATCGGGCGTCGCGACCTGCGCGACTTCGGTCGCACCTGGACGGTCGGCAAGTTGTGCGGGCGTGATGTACATCAGTCGTTCGCGGGCGTGATGTCGAAGTAGTAGTTCTTGCCGAGCTCGAACTGGTCAAGCGCAGCCTGGTTGTTGCATTCCATTTCGAAGTGGCCGGTCGGCGTGGTGTTCGAGAAGCACACGTCTTCGGGAACGCTGCCGTCGTACTGGGCTTCGAAGCGAAGCGTCCGCGCGTGCGGCACCCCGTAGCAGGACTGACGGATCGACGTGAGCTTGAACTTGGCGCGGACGGACATGGTGTTCACCTGGTGGAAGGTTGACTCTGGGATCGGGCAGCGGAGCCAGCTTCGCTCCGCTGCCGTCACCACTCTTCGCTACATGCGTGCGTTGAATTCAGTGCGTGGCTCTCCACGCTGTCACGCCTGTTGCCGGCGGCGTTCCCGTGCCCGCGACCTGTAAAGTCGTTAGCGGGCCGGCCCTACGGATCAGCTCAACCAGGGCGAGACCAGGATCTGCAAACGTCCCGCCAGGGTGTTGGTGGCGCCGGCCGCGTTGAAGGCGTTCTTCAACAGCGCGGTGGCGGCGAACTCCAGCGTCGGCGGCACCACCAGGTGCGTGCCGACCAGGCCGAGCGGACGCCCGTAGTCGCCGGCGCGGCTGGTGAGCGCGGTGATCGCGGCGGTGAGGCCCGTTTCATCCAGCGTTTCCTGGCTGCGAACCGCCATCTGCCAGAAGCCGTAGCCGACGTTGTCGCGCGTGTCGATGCCGTAGCGGAACTCGTTGCGGTCGAACACGTTGTCGTCGGTCTCGCGATCCTTGGCGACGAAGTTGGCCGACTTGCGCTGCTGGAAGATCATCGGCTTCAGCGCGCGGCTGTTGTCCAACACGTACCAGGCCGTGCCGGCGCCGCCAATGTCGTTGCTCTGGTTGACCGGCTTGCCGTTCTTGTTCAGCACCGGATGCGTGCCGCTGAAGAACGCCTGGCCGTCGTAGCCGTTGCCGTTCGCAGCCAACGCGCCGAACACGGTTTCATCCGGATGCGCCGCGGCGCTGCGGCCCATTTCGGTGAACAGCGGGGTGTACACGCCGTACTGATCGTCCTCGATCGCCGGACGTGGCACGGCGATGGTCAATTCGAACGGCTTGTTCTTGATGGTGTAGCCGGACGAGGCGATGCCGTTGATCACGCGATCGCCGACCCACTCGCGCAGGCTGGGCAGCTTGCCCAACCAGCCGTACTCTTCCGAGCCGGTGGTGGACGGAACGGTGGTGGCGATGGTGCCGAACTGCGGTGCGGCCTGACCGAGACCGCCCTGGAAAGCAGCTTTGAAGGCCACGTAAAGGGTCTTCAGGTTGCCTTGGTTGATGATCATGGAATTGCTCCGGAGGTTGGAAGGTCAGGCGAGGCGAACCGCGCCGTTGGGTTTGGAATCAGGTCAGCCGACGCGGACCCACACGCCGTTGGCGTCGACGTCGACGATCTCGCCGGCCGCCTTGCGGGCCCCGGAGTTGTCGGTCTTGGCCACGGTGTTGTCGTCGGCGATGTAGCAGGTGGCGCCGATGTCGGTGCGCGCGATCAGATCGGTCGAGGCCGAGTTGGCGAACTGGAACACGCCGGTCTCGCCGTTGGCGTTGATGTCGCCATCCGCGCCGGCGCTGTTGTCCGCCTGCGTCTGGCACACGGCGCGCGCGATGCCGGAACCCGCGGTGCCGGCAGGCACCGCAAATCCCGTGGCGCTCAAGGCGTACATGGAGCCGGCGAAGATCTTGGTGGCTGCAGCGACCGGGTCGCTGAACTGCTTGCCGTCACGGCGCTGGGCCAGGCGATCGGCGGTTTGAGCGGTCATGGTGAAATCCTTCTGTGACTGACCCGGATGGGTTCAGGCGGCTACGGCCGCGCGATGACGGTTGAAGCGATCAGGCGCCCTTGGCCTTGGCGAACTCTTCGGCACTGATGCCGGTGGCGCTGCACACCGCCAGCTCGTCGACAGTGAGGCCGTGCGGATTGGCGGCGGTTTTCTCCGGCGAGCGGCCACCGGTCTGCGAACCGGCGAGCGCGGCGATCGGCTGCGCGGTCTTGAGATACGCCGACAGCGCGGCCACATCCTTCTTGCCGAGTTCGGTTGCCCACTCCTTTTGCGCGGGCAACAGGCGACCATCCTTCAGGCCGGCGTCGACCAGCTGCGCGACTTCGTCGCCGCGCACCTTCGCGGTCAGCGCCGCAAGCTCGGTCTTCACCGATTCGAACTGCGCGACCGGCACGAACTTGGCGGGGTCCGCCTCGACAGTCGCGTCGGCTTTCGCCTTGACGGCGGTGCAGGCGGCAACGATCGCCTCGGGCTTCGCATCGTCGGCCACGCCGAGCGCCTTGCGGACGCCGGCCAGCGGATCGGCCTTGAAGTGCGCAGTGAGCGCGGCGATGGCCTGGTCCTCGGTGGTCGTTTCGGCATTGAGCGCGAACGCGGCGCAAATGGCGGCGAGCAGCTTCTTCATGGGTTCATCCTCTGCGTGGATTCCGAAAGTGGCGGCGGCGCGCAGCTCCAGCGGCTGCATGCCGTCGATGGCAGGCAGGTTGGTGAGCGCCGCCATCTGGATGTCGAGCACGGCGCCGGTGGCGGCGTCGTAGGTGAAAACGGGACTGATGTAGCGATACTCGCCAGCGGCGATCGCGGCCTTGGCGCGCGCGGTGAGCGCAACGGTGCCGAACAGGCCCTGGCCATCGCGCCATTCCAGGCCGGTGATCCAGCCGGCGGCCGGCGCGGGCTGGCCGTTCTTTTCCTTGTGCAGGGTCTGGTGCTCGTAATCGAGCACGCGCGGATTGGCGCGTTCGGCGAAGCGGCCGATCACCGCGGTGGCCAGCGCCTGGTCGATGTGCCAGGCCGACACCTTCAACTCGCGGCCATCCCAGGGCTTGAAGTCGCCGGCGGGCGTCAGCTGCACGCTCAAGGTGTTGCCGTCGCCAACCTTCGGCAGCTCGAATGCGCATGCAGCCAGGGCGATCGACGCCGACGGCGCGGCGGCGCACACGGCGACGGCGATGGAAGTGGAAAGGCGGGAGACGCGGGGCATGTCGCGCAGATTGCGCGATCACCCTCTGACGATGGGAGCGAAACGTTTCGCCGGTGGATGGGCGCGGAGCTTGGGCTCGACGCGTCGGCACAGAGAGTAGCACCAACTGGACGCCGACAATCCGGAAGGAGCGCTAAGCATGTAGGTCGATTCCTACATGTCTTCGCGGCGGCCGCCGATAGCGACCGCGAAATATAACCGCGACCATAACTGCGCCCCGGTTGTCCTTGGCGCGCCACGGAACAGGTGCACAGCCGACGACCGGGGCGCTCCACCCGAAACTTGGCCGATTTGGGGACAAATTGCCCGTCCGGCGCAAATGACGTGATCGCCTCGGCCCCAGACCCCGTTTAAAAGGCGTTTAAATCGCCGCGTGTGCGCCGACAGGGGGGAAGGCCGCGTAATGACACCGCCGAAGGGCGTACAGGCGCTCACAGGCGGTTCTACGGCGATGGCGATTCCCCGCCCTCGAACACATCTTTCAGGAAATCCAGCGTGCGTGCCTTGATGCCATCGCCATCGGCGTGGCTCACGCCCAGCCAGGGCCGCGCTTTGATACCGCGATCACCTTCGCCATCGCCGAATTGCTGGCGTGCGCCATAGGGCGCGGACGTACCTACCAGCAGCGTGTCGCCCACGATCTGCCACGCCAGGCGATCGCCCAGCATGTGGCGGTCAAACACCAGCATTGGCAAGCCGGGGCGCAGCTTCTGCTTGCGGCGGGCGTAGCGCGGCGAGAGCGCAGGCCATTCCTCGCCATCCGGTCCGGTTTCCGTGGCTGCGCGATCCCGCGTGGTGCCGAGCAGGTATTCGCCGAGCTCGCCCAGCAACGGCGCCATGCCCTCCGTGCCCAGCGCTTCGATCGCGCGGCCGAGCGTGGCCTTGAGTTCGGCATCATCAACGGTGATTTCAACGCGTGCGCCGGCCATAGATGCTATGCTCCGCTTACAGTGTGGCGGCCAGGACCGCGCTCCGAAGAGCCCCGCACTGGGCCCACGCCGGCCGCGCGACGTGACGGCCCATCATTCGGCTCCGTACCACAGCTCGCCGATCCGCTGCTTGTTCAAGTACTTCATGTCGCGCGTGCCCAGGAAGGTCCAGCC
>Ga0207707_10001829_pt1 | contig 19507 bp, 14 predicted proteins | sample KBSC83BmetaG_FD_184336 | JGI IMG/M metagenome (GOLD analysis project Ga0207707, IMG submission 184336) | Corn rhizosphere microbial communities from Kellogg Biological Station, Michigan, USA - KBS C8-3B metaG (SPAdes) (version 2) | ecosystem: Host-associated > Plants > Roots > Rhizosphere ...
GCGCGCCGCGCGCCAGAGCGCATCGACGCTGGACGAATCGACGGCGAGCGCGGCGAGGTAATGCCGGAGCGCGTCCGGGGCGCGCAGGGCGGCGTAGGCTGAGTCGCCAGCGGTGAGGTGCGCGGCGACGCTCTGCGCCGGGAGCGCAAGAGCGAGAGCCGCCGACAGCGCGGCGGTGAGCAGCGGGACGCAACAGCGCATCGGGAGAGTCCGTCGTGAAATGGGGGGGCCGCCGTCGCCGGCGGCTGGTAGCGGCGCGACAGCGCCACGAAATGAGACAGACCGCGCGCTGGCGTCCCCCTATCGGCCCGTCGCCCGCCGCGGCGGCGCCCCCGCTCCGACTGCCTTCGCGCCGTGAGCCGAATGGCCGTACCTTCACGCATCGGTTCTGGAGAGCTCCCGGTGCTTCGCGTCCGTGCCGGCCTCGCGACAATGATGTAAGGGTATCCCGAGCCCCGTGTGCCTTGCGATGCATGGGCCCCCACCAGACGGCCCTCGCTCACTGCACGAATCGCCCTCCTCCTCAGTGGAGCCCGCGATGTCGCTGTCCAAGTCGCAGGACGAGTCGCACCCCGCGTCGCAGACCCCATCGTTGCCCATGACCATCGGCAGCGATGCCGAGTTCGAGTCGCTTTTCCGCGCGCACTACGCCGCGCTCTGCGCGTTCGTGAGCCGCATGGTCGGCTCGCGCGCGGTGGCGGAGGAGCTGGTCCAGGAGGTGTTCCTGTATCTGTGGGAGCACCGCGCCACGTGGAGCGCGCACACGTCCGTGCGCACCTATCTCTTCACCGCCGCGCGCAACGCCACCCTCAACTACCTGCGTCGGGAGAAGCTCGAGGAGCGCGCGTCGCACGGCGATGAAACGACGATCGCGCTGTTCACCCGGTCGCAGCTCGAGATCGAGCGCGAGGTCGCCCTCGCCGAGTTCGAGCGGGCGGTGAAGCGCGCCATCACGCAGCTCCCGCCGCGATGCGGCGAGGTCTACGCGCTGAGCCGCGAGCAATTCCTAAGCTACGCCGAGATCGGTGAGCTCCTCGGGATCTCGACCAAGACGGTGGAGGTCCACATGGGGCGCGCATTCAAGCTGCTCAGAAAGCATCTCGCGCCGTATCTCCGTGACATGTAAGGGTCGGGTCCCTCTCGCGTTCCTCTTTCATCGTAGGCTGACCTGAGCATCCCATGACTATCGACGACAACGAGTGGATGGCCCTGGCGCGATACGCCGCTGGCGAATGCTCGCCAGAAGAGCGTGAGTCGATGCGGCACTGGATCGCCGAAGACGAGGAGCGCACGCGGCTCGCGTTCGAGCTCGAGCTCATCGGTCGCGCCTCGGTGCTCGATCGAACCGCGTGGAACACCAACGCCGCGTGGGAGCGGCTCACGGTGCGGGGAAGTGCGCCTCAGCCGTCGCAGGCGCGCGCCCGATCCGGCCCGCAGCTCGCGATGCTCCGCACGCGGTCGCACGCTCGCGACACGCGCGCGGTGTGGGGGATCGCCGCGGCCATCCTCATAGTAGCGAGCGGCGCGTACGTGCTGCGCGACCGGTTCGCGCGTGCCCCGCTCACCGCGGCCGTGGACTCCACCGCCGAGCGGGAGTTCGGAACCCAGCGCGCCCAGGTGGCGGAGGTTCGTCTTCGGGACGGCACGACGGTCTCGCTCGCGCCCGAGAGCCGGCTGCTCGTGGAGCCCGGCTACGGCAACACCACGCGCGCGGTGCGGCTCATCGGCGAAGGGTACTTCCGCGTGACGCACGATTCGCTGCGACCCTTCACCGTACATACCGCCAGGGGCGAGGTGCGCGACCTCGGCACCGCCTTCGCCGTCACGAACTATCCCGGCGACAGCACGCTGCGCGTGGTCGTGTCCGAGGGACGCGTGCGCGTATCGGTCGCTGGCCAGGCGCCGGCGAACGGGCCGGTGCTCGTGCGCGGCGATGTCGCGCACGTCGGCCACGCGCCGAGCCCGCGCGTGGAGCACGGCGTCGACGTCGGCCAATACCTCGGCTGGACGCAGGGACGGCTGCTGTTCTATCGCGCGCCGCTCTCCGATGTCGTCGTGCAGCTCGGGCGCTGGTACGACCTGCGCTTCGTGCTCCAGGACTCTTCGCTCCGCTCGCGCCGCGTCACGATGTCGGTGTCGACGACGTCCGCCGACGCGCTCGTCGATGCGATGAGCGCGGCGCTCGGGCTGCGCGCACTCCGCCGCGGCGACACGATCACGCTCGGAACCAACGCACACAATTCCGCCGCAGGAGACCAACCGTGAAGCTGATCGCGCGGCTCACGTTCGTGCTGGCGATCGCCACGCTCCCACCGCTCGCGCGAGCGCAGGCGAACACCCCGCCCGCACCGACCCGCGCGTCATCGGGCGAGTCGGTGATGCGACGACACGTTACGATCGATCTCCGGCGCTCGCCGCTCCCCGATGCGCTGCTGGCCGTCGCGCGGCTCGGCGGGGTAGGGCTCGTGCACGGCGACGACGTCGGATCCGACAGCTCGCTGGTGACGGTGCACCTGGTGGAAATCGAGCTCGGAAAGGCGTTCGAGCAGGTACTGCGCGGCACCGGATTCGTGGCGCGAGAGAAGGCGGGCGTGGTGGTGATCATTCGCGATGCGCGGCCGCGCGCCGATGCCGCGAGCGACACCGTATGGGGAGGCGTGTGGGGGCAGGTGCGCGATTCCGCCTCGAGAAAGCCCTTGGGTGGCGTCGAGGTGAGTATCCGCGGACTCGGCGCACACTACACCACCAACGACAGTGGGTACTACGCGATCAGGGCTCCCTTCGGTGCATACGTGATCGTCGCCCGGCTCCTCGGCTACGATCCGGCGGAGCGCACCTTCGTGGTGCGCGACAGCGTGATCGACAACGCGGACACGCGTCTCGACTTCGTGATGCGTGTGCACGCCGAGAAGATGCAGGAGCTGATCGTGACGGCGAGCGGGGCGCAGCGCAGGCTCGAGCTCCCGAACGACATCGTCACGATCGACGTCCCAGCGGTGATGAAGACGGCGCCGATCCACAACGTGACCGATCTGCTCGAGGGGCGCGTTCCGGGGCTGGACGTTCAGCACACGTCGGGCGTGCCGGGCGATCCATCCCGGCTGCGGTTGCGCGGCATCGGCAGCATCACGCGCGACAACGCGCCGATCGTCATCGTCGACGGCATTCGACTCGACGTGGCGGAGTCGCTCACGAACAGCAATGCGGTGTCGTCTGCCGCGACGTTCCGCAAATATCTCGCGCCCTCGCGGCTCGATCAGATCGATCCCAACAGCATTCAGACCATCGAAGTCTTCAAGGGACCGTCGGCGGCGTCGCTGTACGGATCGGATGCCGCGAATGGCGTGATCGTGATTACGACGAAGAAGGGACGGCCGGGACCGGCCCAGTGGCAGGTGTCGACCACGCAGGGCATCTCGAAACTACCGGGATCGTTTCCGGAGGTGCTGTATCGATGGGGCCACCTGGTGGAAGGAGGTGGCCCCATTCTCTGTCCGCGCACGCAGTACCGGTGCGTTCAGGACAGCCTCGTGTCGTTCCAGGCGTTGAACGATCCGGATCTCCGGCCCTTCGCGCTCGGACATCGATCGGATGCGACGATCTCGGTGGGCGGCGGAAGTGAGGCGCTCACGTATTCGTTCACGGGAAGCGGGAGCCAGGACATCGGGCTCTTTCGGCTTCCCGACTTCGACGTGCAGCGGTACGAGACCTTTCAGGGAGCTTCGCCGCCGGACTGGATGAGGCGCCCGGATAATCTCACGACGTGGGCCGGGTCGAGCCAGCTCACCACGTCCATCGGCTCGAACGCCTCGGTCTCGCTCCAATCGTCGCTCACGTCGCAGCGGCAGCAGCGCTCGAGCATCGAGTCGGCGATCGGTCAGCTCGAGGGCGAGTTCGTGGACCGATCGCAGCTCGGCATCCAGCCGCTGATTCCGAACTCGTACGAGCGTGCGCGCTCCAAGTCGCTCAACTTCACCAACGCCGCGAATCTGAGCTGGACGCCGCGGGCGTGGCTTCCCATCACGGCCACCGCCGGCTTGAGCGTGGACAACCGCGACGACGAGACGCTGCTCCCGCACGGATTCAGCGAGATCGACACCGCGGGCCACTTCTCGGAGGGAACGCAGCACATCGTCACGGAGACGGTGGATGTCGGCACCAACCTCCAGAGCCGTCTCCCGTTCGGCATGCGGCTGACTACCGGCATCGGAATGAACTTGAACAGCACGTCGGGCTCGATCGAGTCTGCCTCGACCAACTCCGTACCGATCGGCGTCGAGACTCCGCAGCAGCTCCAAACCGCCGCACAGGTCACTCTGCACTCGACGACGATCGGCTGGCGCCTCTCGCCCACGTTGGCGATCACGCCGCGCCTGCTGCTCACGCCCGGCTTCCGCATCGACGGTGGCAGCACGTCCGGCCGAAAGGCGACGTTCAGCGGATTTCCAAAAATGGGCGCGTCGTGGTTGGCGTCCGACGAAAGATTCTTCCCGTTCAAGAAGATGTTCAACACGCTGCGGCTGCGTCTCGCTTATGGGCATGCCGGCGTGCAGCCGGGGCTGACCGACAGGCTTCGCCTCTACCGGAGTGGGTCCCAGGTGTTCTTCACCGGTGACTCGGTGCTCAACGGGCTCACTCTCTCATCGCTCGGCAATACGCTGCTCCGGCCGGAGCGCGCGACCGATCTCGAGGGGGGCTTCGACGCCGACATGTTCGACAGCCGGATCACGATCTCCTACACGGGCTACTCGAAGCGGGTGAAGGACGAGATCGTGAGCATTCCGGTGGCGCCCTCGGTGAATGGCGGTGGCGAGCGGTTCGTCAACATCGGAGAGGTGAGCGACCGCGGAGCGGAGGTCGGACTGGGGTTCGAGCCGGTTCGCTCGCCGGGGATCACGTGGCGGGTGGACGTCTCCTTCAGCACGAACGCCAACAAGCTCATTCGCCTCGCCGCCGGGCAGCAGCCGATCGATCTCGCCGACGGGCGGCGCATCGTGCCGGGATATCCGCTGTTCAGCCAGTGGGCGAGACCAGTCGTCGGATGGGTCGATCGCAATTCGGACAACATCATCGACTCTACCGAGGTGCTGCTGGGCGACTCGGCCACGTATCTCGGACAGCCGCAGCCGACTTACAACGCGTCGTTGAACACCACCGTGGGGCTGTTCCGCGGCCGCCTCACGCTGAACGCGGGCTTCACGTATCAGAACGGGGCGACCCAGTTCAACCAGGCCGGTGCCCAGTCGTTGCTGCAGGCCGCGAACGATCCACATGCGTCGCTGGCCACGCAGGCGGCGGTCGCGGCTGCGAACCTCACCCCGTACGGTCTGATCCAGACAGTGAACACGCTCCGGTTCAACTCGTTCGCGCTCAGTGTGGCGCTGCCGTCCCGATTCGCCGCGGCGTTCCGCGCGCGCAGCATGTCGCTGGCCTTTCTCGGATCGAACCTCGCGCTGCGCACGAACTATCACGGCCTCGATCCCAACGTGAACGCGTTCGCAGGCGATGGCAATCTGGACACCGGGCTGCTTCCGCAACCGCGCACATTCTCGCTGAGCCTGCGGCTCAGCAACTGAGCGATCGGAGACCATCGACATGATCATCGAAGCACGATCGTTTGGATTTTGGCGCGCCGGCCGCTTGTGCGCTGGCGCGGCGCTGCTGGCGTTGGTCGGAATGCTGGCTGCCTGTCACGATCTGCTCAATCCGGACTTGCCGGCGGGCACGCAGGATCCGAGTGCCTTCAACAACGACGCAGGCGCGATGGCGAGGTACAGCATCGCAATCGGGGATGCGTGGGACGCCATGGTGCAATACGCACGCGTGAGCGGCACCTTCTCCGATGAGCTGCACGTGGCCGATCTCCCGCCGGTGGGTTTAGTGGGGGATCCGTTCGACGAGCGGATTCTCCCCGAGATCTCAACGGTGACCGTGCGCAATTCCGCGAGCGATTCGGTGGCGCGCATCTACGACGTGATTCAGCACAGCCGCGGCTCGAGCGCCGAAGCGATCGGGGCGCTCGCGAAGTACGCTCCCGCCAGGCCCGCTGCGCTGCGCGCCGAGCTGTACGCGTACACGGCGTACGACGAGATGGCGCTGGCCGATCTCTTCTGCTCAGGCGTGCCGCTCAGCACCCTCGACTTTCAAGGTGATTTCACCTACAAGCCGGGGAGTCCCACCGCCGATGTGTACCAGCACGCCATCGAGCTGCTCGACACGGCACGTGTGCTCGGCGTCGACAGTGCGGCCCTGGTGAGCCTCGCCGCGGTGGGAACGGGGCGCGCGCTGCTGGCGCTCGGGCAGTACACCGACGCGGCGCAGGCAGTGGCCGACGTTCCCACCGACTTCCGCTATCAGCACCTCGTCCACTGGCAGGGAACCGTGGAGGACTTCGGCGGACTCGTGCCATTGCTCTTCCACGTGACCGTGGCGAACGGCGAGGGGCACAACGGCCTCGACTACCTCACGAGCAACGATCCTCGCACGATCTCGCATCAGATAGGAACGAGCCAGTCGGGTAGCGCGATCTTCACGCCCGATGCCTACGTGGGGTTGACCCCGTTCGTTCTCGCGAGCGGCGTCGAAGCGCGGCTCATCGAGGCCGAGGCGGCGCTCGCGGCGAACGAGGGGAGCTGGCTCACCACGCTCAACACGCTCCGAACGGACGGCACCTTCGACCCGGTGGATCCGGGCGATCCCGACACGCTCTGGCACGCCGGCACCGGCGGCGTGCCCGGACTTCGGCCGCTCGCCGACGCCGGATCCGCGGATGCCAACGTCGACCTGCTGTTCCGCGAACGCGCCTTCTGGCTCTTCATCACGGGGCATCGTCAGGGCGACATGCGGCGTTTGATTCGCCAGTACCACCGACGGCAGGAAAACGTGTATCCCACCGGATTCTACCAGGGCGGACTCAGTGCGTTCGGCAACGACGTGACCGCGCCCATTCCCCCGCTCGAGCGGCTGAATCCCCTGTTCACCGGTTGCATCAACCGTGATCCGTGAGGAGCGAGTCGTGATGACATCTCCGCGTCGTACGCTATTCCTCGCCGCGGCATCCGTCGTGCTCGCGCTCGGATGCGGCAACGACTATCCCACCGTCGCGCGCCCCAGCGGGGACGGCAAGCTCTTCGCCTCGCTCGTGCTCGATCACCACGCGATCGCGCTCGCGGCGACGGCGCCCGACAACACCATTCAGCTCACCGCGACGGCGGTCAATGCGAAGGGTGCGCCGCTCGCAGGCTCGGCGAGCCCGACGTTCAGCCTCAGCGATACCGGCAGCGTGACGATCACGCCCGACGGAATGCTCACGGCGAAGTCGCCGGCCTCCGGGGTGATGGTGATCGCGAGCCTCACGGATGGGAATCTGACGCACAAGGACACCGCGTACGTGAACGTCAACGACGTCGCGCCGCCGCCGGTGCTCACGACGTTCTCGATCCAGCCGCTCGAGGGTGATAGCGCGAAGACATCGGCGCTCGATGCCTTCGGCCTCTTCGGGCTCAAGCAGATCTTTCCGCTCTCGGTGGACGCCGGCGGCGTCCCGATCGACGGTCTTCCGGTGTTCTTCTCCTCGGCCGACCCGACAGTCGCGAGCGTCGATCCCGTTACCGGTGTCGTCACCGGCGTACGCCCGGGAACGGTGTTGATTCGCGCGAGCACCACCGCGTACGGCGTGACGATGAGCGATTCCGTGGTCTTCACGATCACACCGCCGCTCATCGGACTCGTGGCGGCGAACCCCCGCACGCCCGTCGGCAGCACGACGACCGTGCTGGAGTGGGCGCCGGGAACGATCGAGGTGAGCGCTGGCGGCCACGTACTGTTCGTCACGCAGTCGACGGATCAGGACATCGACGTGGTGTTCGATGATCCCGACGCCGCGACCGAGTCGTTCCTGATCCCGAGTGGCGGCGGAAACATCCCGCCGTTCCGCGCGGTCCCCGACGGCGGCGGCGCGTTCGTGGCGCGCATGTTCCTGACGCCCGGGAGCTACGACTTCCACAGCACGACCTTCAACACGCACGGGACGATCATCGTCCGCTGATATGGGAGCACCACTCGTGGTGTGCCCCAGGCTCATCTCATCTCTGTGAATTCATGTCGATCTCACGACGCAGGCTGCTGCACTCCGGGCTGACGGTCGGCGCGGCAGCGGCTGCGATGGCCGCTCTTCCACGCCCGCTCCGCGCGCAGCTCGGGTTCACGCTCGAGACGCTTCCGCCAATCGAAGATCCGAGTCTCAAGGCGCTCACCGCGCGCGCGCTCGACGCGGCCCGCGCCGCCGGCGCCAGCTACGCCGACGTGCGGCTCACGCACGAACGGCTGCGCGTGTTCGACTCCAGCTCGGGAGTGGACGACACCGAGAGCATGCTCGTGGGCGTGCGCTCGCTCGTGGATGGCTACTGGGGCTTCGCATCGAGCCCGGTGTGGACGCCCGACGAGATGGCGCGTCTCGCGCGCGAATCGGTGCACCAGGCGAAGACGAACGCGCTCGGTAAGGCGCGCGCGGTCGATCTCGCGCCCGCGCCGGTGGTGGCCGATGGGCACTGGGAGATGCCGGTCGCCATCGACCCATTCGAGATCTCTCCGTTCGAAGCCGTCGATTTTCTCCAAAGCATGGTGTTGCACCTCGGCCGCACACCCAATACGCAGCTCGGACAGTCCACCTGCGGCGCTATCGTGCAGGAGAAGGCGTTCGCATCCACGGCGGGGAGCTACCTCACCCAGCGCTGCTATCGCACGTCGGGGATTTTCACTTTCCAGCGCATGCTGGAGCGCGGACAGCGGGGTGGCAGCGGACTGGAGTGCCTCACTCCCGCCGGGATGGGATGGGAGCTGTACGCGTCGCCGAAAATCGCTCGCGTGCGTGACTTCACGGTGTACGAGGAGATCGACCGCGCGCTCGAGGTGCTGAAGGAAGAGCTGTTGATGCCGGTGAAACCGGTGGATGTCGGCCGCTACGAGGTCGTCTTCGATCCGATCAGCGTCGCGAATCTCGTCGACGACACGCTCGGCCGCGCCACGGAGCTCGATCGCGCGCTGGGCTACGAGGCCAACGCCGGCGGCACGAGCTACCTCGACGACCCCACGGGGATGTTGGGGAGCTATCAGGCTGGCGCGCCGGCATTGACCGTGACGGCCGAGCGCGCGGAACCGGGGGGAGCGGCGACGGTGAAGTGGGACGATGAAGGCGTCGAGCCCGACGCGTTCCCGCTCGTGAAAAACGGCGTGCTCGCCGACTTCCAGACGACGCGCGAGAGCGCACGCTGGCTCGAATCCGCATACACGAAGCACGGCCGCACCGTGCGTTCGCACGGCTGTGCGGCCGCGCCCTCGGCGGTGTTCGCTCCACTGCAGCACACGCCGAATCTCACGCTTGCGCCAGGGCGCGACGCGAACGACTTCGACTCGCTCGTCTCGACCATGACGAACGGCATCGCGATCAAGGGCGGAGGAGTGGACCTCGATTTTCAGCACTCGAGCGGCGTCGGTCAGGGACGGATCTTCGAGGTGAAGCAGGGGAAGCGCGTTGCTCGGCTCGACGGCGGATTTCTCTTTCGCGCCACGGAGCTGTGGAAGTCGGTCGTCGCGCTCGGCGGAGAAAGAAGCTTGCGCCGATACGGGCTGCGGGCGCTCAAGGGCGAGCCGGCGCAGGAGGGCTTCCACAGTGTGACGACACCGGCCGCAATGATGAAAGACCTGACGATCATCGATCCACTGAGGAAGGCATGAGCGTGCGCACACTGAATGGCCGCGCCGCGAAGGCGCGACGCGCGGAACCGAAGCGCCTCCTGGCAGATGAAGAGCGAATTCTGACGAAGGCACAGTGCGACGCGATCGCGCAACGCATCTTCGCTTTCGCGCGGGGAGGCGGAGAGACGCAGGTGCAGATCGGGAGCTGGACGCGCGGTGAGCTTCGCTGGGCCCGCAATCGGGTGAGCCTCGCGAGCGACCGCCGCGACGTGCGCGTGGAGATTCACCGCATCGTTCCGAACGTTGGGGGCGGGAAGGCGATCACCAACCAGCTCGACGATGAATCGCTCGAGGCGGCCGTGCGTGCCGCTGAGCGCCTCGCCGCGGTGTCGCACCAGCCGGTGCGGCCTCGCCCCGGATTCCCGGCGCCGCCGGAAGGTTCGTGGCCCAAGTCGGCGATCTGGAGCGATGAGACGTATTCCTCAACGCCCGAGACGCGCGGCGACGTGGCCCGCAAGCTCATCGATCCCACGGAGGCGAAAGGATTCTATTCTGCGGGCTACATCGAGATGCACGCCGGAACGAGCATGCGCGTGAGCTCAGTGCGCGCCGCGGGGCCGTACTCCGTGGATGACGTTCCGTACGTCCGGTGGACGCAGGCGCAGTGCTCGATGACCGTGCGCGACCAGAAAGGCGCGGGCTCCGGATGGGCCGGTCTCTCGAGCTACGACTGGAAGAGCATCGATACCGCCGCACTCGGTGCGCGAGCGCTGCAGAAGTGCGAGGCGTCGAGGAATCCCGCGACACTCGAGCCCGGACGATACACGGTGATACTCGAGCCGCAGGCGGTGGCTGAACTCATGCAGATCGTCGCCGCATCGATCGACCGTGAGATCGCCGAATCGGGGATGGGACCTTGGACGCTCGCCCCGGATGACGCCGTGCGCATTGGCGGGAATCCAATCTGGCGTACGAAGCTCGGACTCAAGGTGATCGACGATCGGATCACGATCGACCACGACCCCTCGGATCCGCGACTCGGGATCGTTCCGCAGCCGTGGATGGAGCAAGTCACGTTTTTCGAAAAGGGCGTGCTGAAGAGTCTCGAGTATGCGCGCCGGTACGCGCTCGCGTCGCTCGGGAAGAATGCGGCGCGGCGAGGCATGTGGGCGTACCGCATGAGCGGTGGCACGACCACCGTGGATGAGATGATCTCCACGACGCAGCGCGGACTGCTCGTGACGCGCTTCAGCGACATCCGCACGCTCGATGGCAACAGCCTGCTGTCCAGCGGACTCACGCGCGACGGATTGTGGCTCGTCGAGCATGGGAAGATCACGAAGGCGGTGAAGAACCTCCGCTTCACGGAGTCACCGCTCTTCGTCCTCAACAGCATCGAACAGCTCGGCGAACCGGTGCCGGTGTTCCGGCCGGTACGGAGCGCGTACGAGCAGGCCATTCCGCTCACTCCGGCGATCGTGCCGCCGCTCAAGGCGCGCGACTTCAGCTTCACTTCCACCATCGACGCGATCTGACCGTGCCCACTCTTCATCGCGAACACTTCGGGCACGTGCCGCACCGGTTCGCCTGCCGCGCCTCACGCTGGGGAGGGGCTGCCCTCGCGCTCGTGCTGGCCACCTCGGCCGCAGCGCAGACGCGATTCACGTGGCCCGACACTATCGTGGATGTCGCCAAATACGCCACCGTCGACCAATGTCTCGCCGCGACGCAACGGGTTCAGGAAGGGCAGGCGGCGCTGCACAGCATGGTGGTGTGGCGCGATACCATGCCCGTCGATGTGCAGGAAACGCTCAAGCCGCTCGCCGCCCCGGTGACAAAGACGGCCGTGAGCTGCGCCGCGCAATTCGACGAGCGCACCGCGAAGCTCAGCGATTTCGCGCCGCTCATGACGCTCTACCTCGTCGCGAATCGCGACGCGGATGCGAAGGCGCTTCTGGAGCGGCGCCTTGCCGACATCACGTCGCGGAGCACGCACGAGCGCGTCGCCGTCGAAGACTCGGCCGTACTGATCTACCTCCACGCGCAGCCGAAGCGCCTCGACCCCGCGGAACAGCTGCTCGTCGCGCGCGCCCGCAGCGGCGGTGATCGACTCGACCGGCTGGCGCTCTACGGCCGATTGATGGACGCCGCACGCGACGCCGGTGATACCACACGCGCCCGTCGCGCGGCCCTCTGGATCGTGGCGGTGGGGGACTCGCTCACGCAGGCCGAGCGGGAGTCCGACAAGTACACGAAGCTCGGGCCGCTGGGTGGCGACCTGATGATCTTCGGTGCCGTCCAGCAGATCGTGGGCGTGAAGACGCTCGTCGACAGCCTGCGCCGCGGCACGATGGCCATGGTGAACCTCGAGCGCACGATGTGGCTGCACTACACCAAACAACGTCCGGAATCATTCCCGCTGCCGATCGGCGAGCACGCACCGCCCGTCGCCGGGGACATTTGGTATCCGCGCGAGGCGGCGGGCGAGCGACATCCCGCGCCCGGCCACGTCTCCGTCGTCGAGTTCGTGGATGGCTCTGCCCTCGGCACCTGTCTCGGCATCGGCTCCTGGGGCGTGATCACCGACGCCTGCGCGTACCCGTTCTCATCGCTGCGCAGGCTGAGCGATCGAGTTCCCGGTCTCGATGTCACCTTCGTCGTGGGTACGCGAGGCAATTTCCTGCACGCCAAGCCGCCGTCTCCAGCCGAGGAAGCGGAGCTCTACAGGAACTGGATCGAGCCATTCCGCATCAAGGGTGCGGTGCTGTCGGTCACTACGCGCGACTTCTGGAATCTCCCGGCGCCCGACGGCCGGCGCATCGACAAGCTCACGCCCAACTCGATTGGGTACAGCTTCGGCAAGAGCTGGGCGATCGAAGGGAACTCCTTCGGTGGCAAGTACCTCATCGATCAGGACGGCATCATCGTCGACGTGATCTTCAACGAGCAGGCGACGAACGAGTTCGTCGATGCTCTCGTGCAGCGCCAAAAGGCCGGAGGCGATCGTGCGGCGAAGTGAGATCGGGCGGCGCGTGGCCGCCGGCGCGCTGGGGCTGAGCATGCTCGCGGTGGCCGGCAGCGCCGTTGCCGCAACCGTGGGCGACCGCACGGTGCACGCGCGCCCGAGCGCCGCGCAATCGCCGGAGGGAGTGCTCCGCGACTCGGCGCTCGTGATGGGCACGCTCCCCAACGGACTCCACTACTACCTTCGCGTCAACCACGCCCCCGCGCATCGCGTGGAGCTGCGGCTCGCGGTGAACGCCGGCTCGGTGCTCGAGGACAACGACCAGCGGGGGTACGCGCACTTTCTCGAGCACATGGCGTTCAACGGCACCACGCACTTCCCCCACAACACGCTCGAAGACTTCATCGAGACCGCGGGGATGCGCTTCGGCGCCGACCTCAACGCGTTCACCTCGCCGGATGAGACGGTGTATATGCTCACGCTGCCGTCCGACGACGACACGATTCTGTCGAAGGGACTCGACGTCATCCAGGATTGGGCGGACGGCGGAATCCTCATCGACTCGAACGAGGTCGTGGCCGAGCGCGGCGTGGTGATGGGTGAATGGCGTACGAGGCTGCAGGACACCGTCTCGCAGCGAGTGAGTGCGCACTTCGATACGGTGCTCTACGGCGGCTCGCGATACCTCGACAGGCAGCCGATCGGCGACACCACACTTCTCGAGCATGCGCAGCCCGCTCCGGTGCGCCGATTCTACCGTGACTGGTATCGGCCGGATCTGATGGCGGTGGTGGTCGTTGGCGACTTCGACCCCAAGGCGATGCAGCGTGAGATCGTGCGGCGCTTCGGCGCCATCCCGGCCGCGGTCAGGCCTCGCCTTCGGATCACCCCTTCGCTGCGCTCAGTCGCGGGAACGATGGTGCACGTGTACCTCGGCCCCGTGAATCCGTCCGCCGAGGTACTCTGGCCCGTGCCGCCGGTGCCAAGCGATGCGCGGGCGGCGCTGCGGCAGCAGCTCGTGCAGTCGCTCTTGACCAACGAGCTGCAACAGCAGCTGCTGGGCATCGGAACCCGGCCGTCGCGTCCCTTTCTTCTCGCGCAGCTCGAGAAGGGACGCGTGGTACGGCCGTACGACATGATGGGTTTCCAGCTGCTGGCGTGGCCGGACAGCCTCGAGCGCGGGCTCGCGACGGTAGCTGGTGAGTACGAGCGCATCGCGCGAACCGGAATTCCGGCGACGAGGCTCGAGCGCCGGAAGGCCGTGCTGCTGCAGCAATACGAGCACGCGGCGGCCAGCGAGCGTGCGCTCGCGTCCGCAGCGTACGCGGAGACGTACGTGGAGCACTACCTCACCGCGGACGCGTCACTGCTCAGCGCAACGCAGGAGCTGGCGCTCGCAAGAACCGTCCTGCCGACGATCACGCCGCAGGCGCTGGCTCAGGCGGCACGCGCGTGGCGCCAGCCGGGCGGCCGTCGGGTGATGATCAACATCCCGGAGTTCTCGCACGTGCGCCCGCTGACGAAGCAGAGCGTGCTCGCGCTGTTCGATTCGGTGCAGCGCGCTCCGATCCCGCCGCTCGTCGACAGCGTGGCGGCGTATGCGGGTGGCTCGCCGCTCGCCGCCACCCCGACGCCGGGCACCGTCGTGCAGGAGAGTGCGGACAGCGGTGCGGGGATCACCGAGTGGACGCTGTCCAATGGTGCGCGGGTGCTCATCAAGCCCACGCAGAACGATCCGGATGAGCTGCTGCTGAACGCGTGGGGCCCGGGCGGATTCTCGGCGATGCCCGATTCCATCTTCTTTACGCCGGGGCGAATGGTGGCGCGCATCATGACCGACGTGGCGAACGTCGATTCGCTGGGTCATGCGACGCTCTCCGACAAGCTTGCGCTGAGCGGGCTTCGTTCCTTCAGCGCGAACATCGGGTTCACGGACCAATCGATGTCGGTGGACGGATCGCCGAAGTCGCTGGAGACGCTGTTCCAGCTGATGCACGTGCAGTTCACCACGCCGAACATCGACTCGGCCACGCTCGCCAACTGGCAGTCGCTGGCGAAGTACCAGGGGGTGGGATTTTCGATCGATGATCAGCTGAATCAGCTGCTGGCCGGGAACAACCCGCGCCTTCAGCCGGTGCAGACACAGCTCGCCGAGCTGGCGACGGTGCGGCAGCTGCTCGCGGCGCATCACGATCGCTTCGGCAACGCGAGCAACTTCACGTTCACCATCGTCGGCGCGGTCTCGGCCGCCGAGGTGAAGCCGTTCGTCGAGCGGTATCTCGCCAGCCTCCCGAGCACGGGTGCGCACGAAACGCCCAAGGGCGAGGATGTAAAGCCGTTCCTGCAGCGTCTCAAACGGATCGTGAACACGCTGCCGTTCCCCAAGGCGCAAACGGTGCTCGTGTTCGACGGACCATTTCCGACGAAGCCCGATGACTACCTGCGCGAACGGCAGCGCCTGGGCGCGCTCGCGGGCGTGTTCCAGGACCGCCTGCGCACGCGCGTACGGGAGCAGTTGTCCGGCACCTACAGCCCGTTCGTGCAGAGTGAAACGCTCGCGCTTCCCGACGAGCATTTCCGGGTGATCGCTGGCTTCGATGCGGCGCCCGAGCGGATGCACCAGCTCAACGTCGCGCTCGAGCATCTCGTGGATACGCTGCGGACGCAGGGCGTGACGGAGGCCGAGGCGGCGCGCGCGGCGACGGTCCAGCGGCGGCAGCTGGAGACGCGGCTGCAGAGCAACGGGTACTGGGCGCAGACGATGATCCTCTACCGGCGGCTGGGGATTCCGCTGGATCGCATCGTGTCGCCGTATCCGGAGAAAGAGGTGACGCCAGCGCAGCTGCAAGCCGCCGCGCAACGCTACATGCCGGATGACGTGTTCCTGCACGCGACGTTCATGCCGGCGGACAGCCTGAGCTATCCGCAGCCGGATTCGACGAACACCCGCTGATCGATGGCGGAGACGGGCGTACGACGGACGCCGGGTCCGAGATCCGGTACGAACCATTCAATCGAGGCTCTACCAATGATCGCTTCACAGAGGATGGGACGACGCATCGCCGTGGTGGCGATCGCGTGCGCCGGCGCGCTCCTCGTGGCGTGCGCGACCGGGAGTGCGGGAGGCGGCTCCAGTGCATCGGCGAAGTCCGATGATGCGACGAGCTCGAACACGTCGAGTCGCGACGTGCTCACGGGCGACGAGCTCATGAACACGCCGGCGACGAACACGTACGACGCCGTGCACACGCTCCGGCCGGAGATGCTCACCGGTCACGGGCTCGGCGCTCCGGACGTCTACGTCGGCGACTTGCGCGAGCCGAAGGGAGTCGAGCGACTGCGCGAGATTCCGATCAATCAGGTGCAGCGCGTGCAGTACGTGAAGCCTGAGGATGCGAGGGGGATGAGCGGGCAGCAGTCGCAGGGCGGGGCGCTGGTGGTGACGATGCGGTAGGGGTGGGGTGGGGAGGTGGGAGTGGTTCGGGGCGATGCGGGGTCGGCGAAAGCCGGCCCCGTGTTGCATCCGGGATGCGCCGTGCCGCCAGGGTCGTCGTCGAAGCAGAACACGTCCACATCTTCCCCTGCGGGTGAAGCACGGTCATCGTTCGAGCGGCAGGCTGGCTTATCGCACATCCGACAGTGAGGGCTCATATGTCGACTCGTGCCTTGCGCCGTCACCACGAGGCGCGCATCAAGCGCCGAGTGGCGCGATACTATGGTGGATTCGCGCGCGGCAATCCGCGCGATGTCGGCAAGATCGCGCACGCCCGTCAGTTGTGTTCCTGTTCGTCCTGCGGCAACCCGCGTCGCCGGCACGGCGAGTGCACGATGCAGGAGCGGCGGGCCGGCGCTGCCTCGGAGGTGGTTTGACGCGTCTGGGAATGGGAATTCTACGCTCCCTCCTGCTCAAAGAGAGCCGAAGGTAGCAGAGCGTCGTGTATTCCCTCGTGGCTGGTGATGCGGTCGCGCGGCTGCGATCGCGAATCGCGCTTGCATCGCGTGGATCGGCACGCGATCGTAAAGCCCGGCCAACACCGAGCACGGGTATGGCACACAGTGAGTCGCGCGTAACGATCCACATGGCCGCGAGCCTCGATGGCTTCATCGCGCGAGCGGATGGAGCTGTCGACTGGCTCGACACCGCGGACGAATTCGTTGGCGGTGAGACCATGGATCCTGCGTCTGTCCAGTCGTTTCTCGACACCATCGATTGTTACGTCATGGGATCGCGGACGTACGAGACCGCGCTGCGATTCGAGTCGAAGGGGATGGGGTGGGCGTACGGCGACAAGCCGGTCGTCGTCCTCTCCAGCCGCGAGCTTCCGCGCGCTCGCCCCACCGTGGAATTCCATTCGGGCGATCTCAAACAGCTCGTGAACGAACGGCTGCGCCCGCGGTTCGCCAGCATCTGGTTCGTCGGCGGCGGCGTCGTCTCGGCAGAGTGCGTCCGACTGGGACTCGCCGACGAGCTTCGGTATTCGGTCCTTCCGATCCTCATCGGCGACGGCATTCGATTTTTCGAACGACTCGACCGCGACGTCGCGCTCCATCTCACGGAGGTCAAGGCGTACGCGAGCGGCACGGTTGGCCTCCGATACGAGGTGCTCCGGTAACGTTCAGCGTGCGCATCGCGAGCAGCTGAACGCCTGGCGAGGCTCCGAAGCGTCGCTCCTCCTCGCGACGCGCCGTAACCCGCCTTCGACTCGCTCGTGTACTGTCATGGTTCTCTACTGCCCGCGCATCACTCGGCGGCCCAGACCCAACGACAGGAGCAACGATGCGCGCAGTTCAATGGACGTCGGTTGCGGCGACTCTGCTATTCGGCATCGCCATGCCGCTTCGCGGCCAGGCCACGGCTCCCGCGCCGGGCGGCGACTCGACCAAGGCCGTGCTCATTCACCAGCTCCTGGGGATGACGCACTCGGTCGACATGGCGATCACCACCATCGAGAACGCCATTCCCGTGCAGAAGGCGGCGAATCCCCGTATCCCCGCCGTCTTCTGGGACCGATTCCTCGCCGAGGCGCGGAACCGGCGGGGTGAATTCGAAGCCATCATCGTCGACGTGTACGACCGGCACTTCTCCGTGGATGAGCTGCGCCAGCTCATCGCGTTCTATCAGACCCCGGTCGGACAAAAGGTGCTCTCGAGCATGCCCGCCATCATGCAGGAGAGCACGCGGGCCGGCCAGCAGTGGGGCGCTCGCCTCGGCGCCTCGATCGCCGAGCAGCTGCAGAGCGAAGGAGTGTCGTTTACTCCCTGACCTCCCCGCCATGCACCCGTCGCGGGAATACTCGCCGCTGTCGCGAGTCTGATCAGCCGCCGCCGCGGCCCCGCTTCCCGGGCGCGGCCTCGGCTCCGAGAATTGTGGCCCATCCACTCGTCGGCTAGAATCATCGTCAGCCACGATTCCCACGTATCGGAGCGGAGCGATGCGAAAGGCCAGCGGCAACAAATCACCCGCACGGGAAAAACGTGCGGTAGCGAAGAAAAGTGCTTCCCGGAGTGATGCGTCGGCGTCGCGAATGATCGACGAGAGCATCGAGGAGCTCGGCGACTGGCGCGGGAAGATGCTCTCCAAAATCCGCACGCTGATCAAGCAGGCCGATCCCGGAGTGGTGGAGGAGTGGAAACTGACCCCTGGCCTCGCCGCTCGGTCACATTCCCCGCGCGCGTTTCGTCAACCACGAAAGGCCGGCAACCATCGTGAACACCGAGACGGAGGAATGTCCAGTGAAGATCAAGCTGACGAGCATCTATGTGAGCGATCAGGAAAAGGCGCTTCGCTTCTACACCGAGGTACTCGGCTTCGTGAAGAAGGCCGATTTCAGCAACGGGCCCTTCCGATGGCTCACCGTGGCGTCGAACGAAGAACCAGACGGCACCGAGCTGCAGCTCGCGCTCAACGACAATCCCGTGGCCAGGAGTTATCAGGAGGCCCTCTTTCAACAGCACCAGCCGGCCGCCATGTTCTACACCGACGACGTCAAGCGCGATTACGAGCGCCTGCAGTCGCGGGGTGCCACCTTCGTCATGCCGCCGACGGACGTCACCGGCTCGACCATTGCGCAGGTGAACGACGGATGCGGCAACCTGATCCAGATCGTCCAGCTCAAACGCTGGTAGAGAAAAAATCCAGCCGTGCGTCGATCGTGAAGCACGGCGGGCGACTTCATCCGCGAAGCACCCATTGAGCTCTCGAACGACTCACCGCTGGTACGCGCGGCCGGTGCTTTTCGTGGCGACATCGACCGCGCGCTTCGATTCTACGTCGACATGCTCGGATTCGAGAAGCGCTGGCACGAAGGCGATGGTAGCGGAAAGGTCTGTCAGGTCGAGCGCGGCGAATGCGAGATCATCCTCTGCGAGGACCACGCGCGCAGCGACAGGGCGCGGCTGTTCGTCGAGCTCACCGCGGATGGCCTGGCGGAGCTTCGCCGGGAGCTCGCGGAACGCTCGGTGCCCAGCCGGGAAATTCGGTGGGGATATGACGCGATTCAGATCCTGGATCCCGACGGGAACGAGCTGCACTTTCCGCTTTCCGAGTGACGGATGCCGCGTGGGGCACCAAGGAATTCTAGGCCGTCCCACCATCCGATGACGCGATCCGCGGCGCATTCGAGCGTCTCACGACCGACGAGCAAGGTCGGCACGTGAAGCGACAACTCCTGTTCGTTCAAGGTGGAGGGAAGGACGTGCACGACAAGTGGGACGACAAACTCGTCGAGAGCCTCCGGCGTGAGCTCGGCTCGAGCTTCGAGATCCGCTACCCGCGGATGCCGAACGAGAACGATCCGAAATATGCCGCCTGGAGGAAGACGCTCGAACGCGAGCTCGAAACGCTCG
>Ga0207707_10001835_pt1 | contig 19461 bp, 8 predicted proteins | sample KBSC83BmetaG_FD_184336 | JGI IMG/M metagenome (GOLD analysis project Ga0207707, IMG submission 184336) | Corn rhizosphere microbial communities from Kellogg Biological Station, Michigan, USA - KBS C8-3B metaG (SPAdes) (version 2) | ecosystem: Host-associated > Plants > Roots > Rhizosphere ...
GCTCGGCGTGCGCGGCACCGAGTTCGTCGTCAGCGCGAAATGATCGCGAGCGCCCGGCGCGCCGCCCGGCTGCTCGGCGCGGCGGCGTGCGCAATGCTCGGCGCGTGCGCCACCGGCACCGTCGTGCTGCTGCCGTCGTCCGACGGGCACAAGACCGCGGTCACGGTGCGCCAGGGTGACCAGGAAGTCGTGCTCGCAGAGCCCTATGCCGCGGCGACGCCGTCGCTCGCCGGCCCGTTCGCCTACAAGGCGTCCCCGCGCGAAGTCGAGGCGCGCTTCGGCGCGGCGGTGGCGGCGCAACCTCGGCCGCCGGTGTCCTTCACGCTCAATTTCGAGCTCGGCACCGATACGCTTTCCGACGCCGCGAAGCGGGTGCTCGACGAGGTGTTCGCCGAGATCGCGAAGCGCCCGGTGCCCGACGTGCTGGTAATCGGCCACACCGACACCACGGGCAACGACGCGCTCAACGACGCGCTGGGCCAGCAGCGCGCCGACGCGGTGCGCGACATCCTCGTGCGCCTCGGCGTCAAGCCGGCGGACATCCGCGCCGTCTCGCGCGGCCGCCGCGAGCTGGCGGTGCCGACCGGCGACAACGTCGACGAGCCGCGCAACCGCCGCGTCGTGATCGAGGTGCGCTGAGCACGGCAGCTTGCGTGACCGCAGCGAGGTGCGCGATACCCGGCGAGGTTTGCGCGCTGACGCTCAGCGCGTCATGGCGCTCGCGCCGTTCCAGCGCAGCGCCAGCACGGTGACGTCGTCGGCCGCGACGGCGCCTGTGGCGAACGCGCGCACGTCGGCGCACAGCGTGTCGACCAGCGCACGCGCGCTGCGCTCGCCGTGCCGCCAGCGCGCGATCGCCGCATCGACGCGCGCCGCGCCGAACGCCGCGCCTGTGCGGTCCTGGGCATCGGCGACACCGTCGGTGACGAGCAGCACGACGTCGCCGGCCGCGAGCCGCCGCACCGCGCCTTCGTAGGCGAAGCCGTCGACGACGCACAGCGGTGGGCCGCCGCCCTCGACGAGCCGCAGCGTCGCCTCGTCATTCGCCGGCAGCAGGTACGGATTCTCGTGGCCGGCATTGCACCAGCCCAGCTCGCCGCTGCGGAGGTCGAGCACGCACGTGCAGGCGGCGACGAACAGCATCTCGCCGTTGTCGCGCGAGATCTCCGCATTCGCGGCGCGCATCAGCTCGCCGCTCGACGCGTCCGGCGTGCGCAGCACCACGCTCTTGCACAGCGCCTTGCTGACGGCCATGAAGAGGCTCGACGACAGCCCCTTGCCCGAAACGTCGCCGATCATGAAGAACACGCGATCGGCATCGAGAACGAAGAAGTCGTAAAGGTCGCCGCCGACGTCGCGCGCGGGCATCATCGCTGCCGCCACCTCGACGCGCGGCTCGTCGCGCAGCGCGTCCGCGCCGGGCAGGTAACCCGCCTGGATGCGCTTCGCCGCGTCGAGCTCGCCTTCGATGTACGCGGCCTTGCGGCGCTGCTCCTGCACGACGCGCTGCAGCGATCCGCGTACGCGCCGCGCGTCGGCGAGCGTCAGCGACTGCAGCGCCGCGAACAGTACGGCGAGCGCGAGCGCCGGTCCCGCCGCGTCGAGCACGCGCCCGAAGGCGACGAACGCGGCGATGCCTGCAACGATGGGCAGCGCGATCGCGCCGATCGCGGCCAGCGTCGCGCGCCACGGCGCCCAGCGCGGCACGACCCACGCGAGCAGCAACCCGAGCACGACGAACGTCGCGGCTTCCGCGATGGGCGCGTACGCCGGGCGCGAGAGCGTGCCGCCGCCGACGATGTTCTCGAGCATTTGCGCATGAATCTCGGTGCCGGGCATCCGCACGCCGAGCGGCGTCGCCTGGTAATCGCCGATCGCGACCGCGTCGGCGCCGATCAGCACGAGCTGGTCCGTGAGGCGCGCGGGACTGATGTTGCCGTCGAGCACGGCGGCCGCCGACACGAGGCGCCGCTTGTCGCGCGACGAAAAGTGGATGCGCAGCGCGCCATCGGCCTCGGTCGGCACGACGAAGTCGCCGACCCCCACGGCCTCGAGCGACGGGCCGTCGGCGAGCACGCGCACCGCGGGCGCCCCGATCGCCACGCGAAGGAGCTCGAGCGCGAGCGACGGCGCGAAGCGATCGCCGATGCGCACCACGAGCGGCAGGCGTCGCACGACGTTGCCGGCACGGCCCGCGGAGATCACGCCATGCCCGGCGGCCGCGCGCTCGATCGGGTCGATGTTGACGAGCGCGCCGGCGTACCAAGGCACGCGCGTCGCGACCGCCTGCGCCGCGCCGTGCGAGCGGTCGACGACGACGAACGGCGGTCCGCGGAAGGAACGCCCGCCGGCTTCGTCGATGCCCGCGAGCGGCACGACGGCACGCGCGTCGACAATGGCCCGCGCCAGCGTTGCGTCGTTGGAAGGCAATGCGGCGATCCGTTGCGCGAGAAGCGCGTCGCCTTGCGCGGCGCCCGCCAGCACGCGCTCGGGCGACAAACGATCGGGCTCGGGCATCAGGATGTCGAGGCCGATCGCCTTCGGCCGTTCGCGCTCGATCGCCGCGACGAGCGCCGCCAGCGTCGAGCGCGGCCACGGCCACTGGCCGTAGCGCGCGAGGCTCGCCTCGTCGATCGCGACGACGGTGACCGGCAGCGCCTCATAGGGGCGCGGGTCGATCCGCTGGTAGACGTCGAACCACGCACCCTGCAAACGCGTGCTCCAGTGCGGCATCAAGGCCAGCGCGATCGCAAGCAGCACGACGAGCGCGGCGCCGGTCGCGGATAGGCGGCCGTAGGCGGGCGCCGTCCGCGGCCCGGCCGGCGCGGACGTCACAACGCGATTTCCATCCCGTCGTACGCGGCCGACACGCGCAACGGCGCGCCGGTGCGGGCGAGCTCCTCGTAGCGCCGCGTTTCCGCGACGATGCGGTCGATCGTCGCGTCGTCGTTCACCGGCTCGTGATGGAACAGCACGAGGTGGCGCGCATTGGCCATGTGGCAGAGCTCGACGCCGACGAGGTTGCTCGAATGGCCCCAGTCGGCCTTCACCGAGATGCTGTCGGACAGCGAATACATCGCGTCGAAGACCACGACGTCGGCATCGCGGAAGAGGTCGACGAAGGGTACGGTCTCGTCGACGTGCGTGAGCTTGTGCTCGGAATCGGTCGAGTAGACGACCGCCTTGTCCGCTTCGGCAAAGCGGTAGCCATAGGAGTCGCCGCCGTGGTGCTGCGCGACGAGGCTCACCTCGAGCCCCGCGACGTCGTAGTGGCGGCCGGCCTCGAGATGGACGAACTCAATCGTCGCGCCCATCAGCGAGAAGTCGGCGGGAAACGACGGCGGCGCGCTCTGGCGCCGCAGCGCGTCCTCTATCGCGGCATGGCCGCCGTAGATGCGCACGCGGTTGCCGCGGATGTAGGCCGGCACGAAGAACGGGAACCCCATGATGTGGTCCCAGTGCAGGTGCGACATGAAGACATGGTAGGTCTGCGGCGAGGCGGCCCCGTGGCGCGCGAGCGCGCGCTGCCCGAACGGCCGCAGGCCGCTGCCCATGTCGCACAGCACGTACTCGTCGCGGCCGGTGACGATCTCGACGCACGACGTATGTCCGCCATACGTGCCGGCGGCCGCCATGCCCAGTGTATCGAGCCAGGCGTCGAGCTCTGCGTCCGACGCGAACGCGCGGCCCTGCGCGGCGCGCACGGCGGCGGCGACGCGGCCGCGCACGTCCGCCGCCGTCAGCGCGATGGGCAGCGAGCCGCGCGTGCCCCAGAAGCGAAGCGCCTTCACCGAGCCCCCGCGTCGTAGGCCGCGACTGCCTGGCCGGACAGCGCCGCCAGCGCATCGCGCACCGAGGGGAAGACCTCGAGCACATGGTTGAAGCGCGCGATCGCGAAGATTTCCGCGACCGTCGGCGCGAGCGCCGCGGCGGCGATGCGCCGGGCGTGGCCGCGCATCGCCTTGGCGGCGACCATCAGCACGCGCAGTCCCATGCTGCTGATGTACGTGACGCCAGCGAAATCGATCACCAGCGGCGAGCCATCGACCATCCCCTGGGCGATCAGCGGACGCAGCGCCGCCTCGAGCGCCGCGGCGCTCGGGTGGTCGAGCTTGCCCGACAGCGTGGCGACGGTGACCTCGGCGAAACGTTTGCTCGAGCATTCCACGGACGCCTCCGGGAGGGGTGACGAGACGCGAGCCTACTTCACCTTCATGCCGGGCGCCGCGCCGTTGTCGGGCGCGAGCAGGTAGATGCCGGGACCTTCGCCCGATGCGGCGAGGACCATGCCTTCCGAGACGCCGAAGCGCATCTTGCGCGGCGCGAGGTTCGCCACCATCGGCGTAAGGCGGCCGACGAGGTCCTCGGGCCGGTACGCCGACTTGATGCCGGCGAAGACCGTGCGATGGCGGCTCTCGCCGGCGTCGAGCGTGAGCCTGACGAGCTTGTCGGCGCCGTCGACGGGCTCCGCGCTGACGATGCGCGCGATGCGCAGGTCCACCTTGGCGAAATCGTCGATGGAAATCGTCGCGTCTTGCGCGCGCGTGGCGTCCGGGCTGCCCTTTCCGCTCGCGGGCGCAGCTTGTGCCGTGCGCGCGCTGCCGCTCGCGGGAGGAGGCGAGGGCGAAGGCGCGGCCGCGCTCGGCGGGCTCGCACCCCCGCCTGCCGGCGAAGGCGCAGGCGACGCCGACAGCCCGATCAGCGCCTCCACCTTCTTGGGGTCGATCCGCGTCATCAGGTGAGTGTACGCGCCGATGCGATCCGCAACCTGCTCGATCTCGTCCCAGGCGAGCTCGCGCGGGATGCCGAACAGCGCGGCGGCGCGCTGCGCGAGCGTCGGCGCGATCGGCGCGAGGTAATACGACAGCGCGCGGAACGCGTTCAGCGCGTCGGTGCAGACGTCCTGAAGCCGCGCGCGCGACTCGGCGTCGTCGCGCTTGGCGAGCTCCCACGGCTTCGCCTGGTCGAAGCGCTCGTTGACACGGTCGGCGATGCGCATCGCCTCGCGCACCACCTTGCCGAACTCGCGCGCCTCGTACGCCTCCTCGATCAGCGCGCGCGACGCCCACGCCACATGCGTCGAGCCCGCGCGCTCCTTGAAATGCGCGGCGTCGGGATTGCGCAGCGACAACTCGCCGTCGAAATGGCGGGTTATGAACGTCGCCGCGCGGCTCGCGATGTTGACGTACTTGCCGACGAGGTCGCTGTTGACGCGCGCGACGAAGTCGTCGGGATTGAAGTCGATGTCCTCGACGCGGTCGTTGAGCTTGGTCGCCAGGTAGTAGCGCAGCCACTCGGCGTCGAGGCCCAGGTCGAGGTAGACCTCGGGCGAGATGCCGGTGCCGCGCGACTTCGACATCTTCTCGTTCTGGAACGTGATGAAGCCATGCACGTACACGTTGTCGGGCGGCCGGTAGGGCTTGCCGGCGAATTCCATCATCGCCGGCCAGAACAGCGTGTGGAAGTAGACGATGTCCTTGCCGATGAAGTGGTACTGCTCGAGCGCGGGATCCTCGAGGAAGCGCGCGAAGTCGACGCCCGTCTTCGCGAGGTGCGCCTCGAGGCTCGCGAGATAGCCGACTGGCGCGTCGAGCCACACGTAGAAGTACTTGCCGGGCGCGTCGGGGATCGGAATGCCGAAGTACGGCGCATCGCGCGAGATGTCCCAGTCGGCGAGATCGCCGTCGATGAGCCACTCCTTCACCTTGTTGCGCACCTCCGGCTGCAGCGTGCGCCCCGGTGACGGTTCGGCGGTCCAGCGCTTGAGGTACGCCGCGACCTCCGGCGCCGAGAGCCGGAAGAACAGGTGCTCGGAGCTGCGCACCTCGGGCTTGGCGCCCGTCAACGTCGAATACGGGTCGATGAGCTCGATCGCGTTGTACGTCGAGCTGCAGTTCTCGCACGCGTCGCCGTACTGGTCCCGGGTGCCGCACACCGGGCAGGTGCCCTTGACGTAGCGATCCGGCAGGAACATCGACTTCACCGGGTCGAAGAACTGCTCGATCGATTTCGCGTAGACGAGGCCGCGCGCCTTCAAGCGCCTGTAGATGTCCTGCGACAGCGCGACGTTCTCCGGCGAATCGGTCGAGTGCCAGAAGTCGAACGACAGGTGAAAGCCGTCGAGGGACTTGCGGCGCGTCGCGGCGACGCGTGCGACCAGTGCTTTCGGCGTGACGCCGTCCTTTTCCGCCTTCAGCATGATCGGCGCGCCGTGCGTGTCGTCGGCGCAGACGAAGTGCATCTCGTGCCCGCGCATCCGCTGGTAGCGCACCCAGACGTCGGCCTGGATGTACTCCATGATGTGGCCGATGTGGAACGGGCCGTTGGCGTACGGCAGCGCCGTGGTGACGAAGAACTTGCGCGGGGCGGTCGGCATCGGGTCACGCGCGCGGCCGCTCGTCCGGCTCGCGTCGACAGTGCATTGTTTCGGAAGCGAATTCTAGCAAATGACCGTCGCGTAGAATGGCGGGGTCACCGTTTGCATCGAGCGTTCGATCACCATGCCACTCTCCGAAGCCGATATCCTCGCCCGACTCGCCACCGTCGTCGACGTCGACACCGGCAAGGACTACGTCACGCAGAAATCGATCCGCAAGGTCGCCTTCGACGGCGACGACGTCACCGTCGATGTCGAGATCGGCTACCCGGCCAAGAGCCGCCATGACGCCATTCGCCGCGAGATCGGCGACGCGATCGCGGCGATCCCCGGCGCGGGCCGGGTCCAGGTGCGCGTCACGCAGCGCATCACCGCGCATGCGGTGCAGCGTGGCGTCAAGCTCGTTCCCGGCGTCAAGAACATCATCGCGGTGGCGTCAGGGAAGGGCGGCGTCGGCAAGTCGACGACGGCGGTGAACCTGGCGCTCGCGCTTGCCGCCGAAGGTGCGAAGGTGGGCGTGCTGGACGCCGACATCTACGGGCCGTCGCAGCCGACGATGCTCGGCATCGCCGGCCGGCCCGAATCGAACGACGGCAAGACGCTCGAGCCGATGGAGGCATACGGCGTGCAGGCGATGTCGATCGGCTTTTTGATCGACACCGACACGCCGATGGTGTGGCGTGGCCCGATGGTCACGCAGGCGCTCGAGCAGCTCCTCAAGGACACCAACTGGCGCGACCTCGATTACCTGATCGTCGACATGCCGCCCGGCACCGGCGACATCCAGCTCACGCTGTCGCAGAAGGTGCCGGTCACCGGCGCCGTCATCGTCACGACGCCGCAGGACATCGCGCTCCTCGACGCGCGCAAGGGCCTCAAGATGTTCGACAAGGTGGGCGTCCCCATCGTCGGCATCGTCGAGAACATGAGCATCCACATCTGCAGCAACTGCGGCCATGCCGAGCACATCTTCGGCGAAGGCGGCGCCGCGGCGATGTCGCGCGACTACGACGTGCCGTTCCTCGGCAGCCTGCCGCTCGACATTCGCATCCGCGAGCAGGCCGATTCGGGGCGGCCGACGGTGGTGGCGGACCCGCAGGGCAAGGTCGCGGCGATCTACCGCCAGATCGCGCGCAAGACGGCGATCTTCGTCGCGCAGAAGGCGGCGGATTTCTCCGCGAAGTTCCCGACGATCAAGGTGCAGAACACCTGAGCGCGCCGGCTCGCCGATCGACGCTTCGTCCGTTCGACCGATTGTCCCGTCGAGGGTCACGATCCCATCATGAGCATCAAGTCCGACAAGTGGATCCGCCGCATGGCGCAGTCGCACGGGATGATCGACCCGTTCGAGCCGGGGCAGGTGCGCGCGGTCAATGGCCACAAGATCGTGTCGTACGGGACGTCGAGCTACGGCTACGACATCCGCTGCTCGAGCGAATTCAAGATCTTCACCAACATCAACTCGACGATCGTCGATCCGAAGAACTTCGACGAGAAGTCGTTCGTCGACTTCACCGGCGACGTCTGCATCATTCCGCCGAATTCGTTCGCGTTGGCGCGCACCGTCGAGTATTTCCGGATTCCGCGCAATGTGCTCACGGTTTGTCTCGGGAAGTGCGTGGCGGGAGACACGCGCGTCGTCGACGCCGTCAGCGGCGCGCTGGTCTCCATCACCGAGATGCAGGCGGGCAGCGAGACGATCGGCCTCGACGGCTGGAAGACCGTGCGCGCGGGCGTCGCGGGATTCGTTCCGCAAGGACGTAAGCCGGTATTCGAGCTGCGCACGCGTGCCGGCCTTCGCATTCGCGCGACCGCCAACCATCCCTTCCGGCAAATCAACGGATGGACTGCGCTCGGGCGACTCAAGGCGGGCGACCGGATCGCGGTGGCGCGCGACATTCCCGTATTCGGATCGACGCCGCTTCCCGACTGGGAGGCCTCGCTTTTGGGGCTGATGATTTCCGAGGGTCAGTGCCGCACACCGGGCCACAGCCCGACGTTCACGAGCTGCGACCCGGTACTCGTGGCGCTTCTCGAACGCAGCGTCGCGGCTGGAAACCTGGGTTGCGTGACGAAAAAGCCGCATCTCGGTTTCCGGCTCGTCAACCATGCGGGTCGCGGTGGCATTCCCGAGGCGAATCGTGCCACGCGCTGGCTCGCCGGCTACGGTGTCGACGTGACAGCCGAAGGCAAGTTCGTTCCCCAAGCCGTGTTCACTGCGCCGCGACCAGCGGTGCGGCTGTTCCTGCAAGCGCTGTTTTCGGGCGATGGCGGCGTCTACCGCAGCGATCGAGGGTTCTATCTCGAGTACTACTCCAAGTCGCGACGCCTCATCGAGGACGTTCGCCATTTGCTGCTCCGCTTCGGCGTCTTCTCGCTCATCCGCGGCAAGACAACGGCCATCGGCACGCCCGCCTGGAAGGTACAAATCACCGATCGCGAGCAGATCCTCCGGTTCGCGAATGAGATCGGCTTCTGCCCGGGCTCGATCAAATCGGAGCGGCTGTTGCGCGACATCGTGCCGGCCATCGAGGCGCAGTGCACCCATGCCAAGAGCAATTTCGATACGCTGCCTCGCGATTGCTGGCCGATGCTCTCGCTTGCGGTCTCGACAGCCGGCACGTCGCTCAATCGAATCGCGGCGAAGTCGAACCCGTCACAGTCGCTCGGGCGGACGGTGGCGCGACGCGTCGCCGTCGCGACCCGCAATTCCGCGCTCGACGCATTGCTGGACGGTCCCGTGTGGGACGTCGTCGAATCGATCGAAGCGTGCGGCGAAGAAGAGGTCTACGACATCTCGGTGCCAGGCATCGAGAACTTCATCGCGAATGACATGCACGTGCACAATTCGACATATGCACGTTGCGGCATCATCGTCAACGTAACCCCCTTCGAGCCCGAGTGGGAAGGCTACGTCACCCTCGAGTTCTCCAACACCACGCCGCTGCCGGCGAAGATTTACGCCAACGAGGGGGTCGCGCAGGTGATCTTCTTCGAGTCGGACGAAGTCTGCGAGACCTCGTACAAGGACCGCGGCGGCAAGTACCAGGGACAGAAGGGCGTCACGCTGCCCAAGACATGACGCTCCGCGACGGCTGCGTCGGAGCTCCCGGGATTCGGCGCTCCGCAGTGCTCACCACTGCGGAGCCGGGCCGGTGGTGCTGCCGCTCCAGCCCGTCGACGTATCTTCCGCCCAGCAGCGATAGCTGTCGGCATTGAGCAGCGCGTTGCCCGGAATGCGCCGCAGGTAAGCCGCGGCGCCCGTCGTGCAGCCGTAGTGCGGATCCTTGCTGCCGAGGCTGATGTGCGAGTACTCGTGCACGAACAGCCCCGGCAGCGACGCGTAGCCGCCGCGCGTGATCGTCGCGGCGCTGGGCAGCGGCGGCATCGTCAGGCCCCGCGTGCAGATCTCGATGATGTTCTCCGAGCGCAGCGCGAATGCGATGTCGTCCGGCTTCGCGCACGCCGTCGAGTAGCGCAGGTCCGCCTTGAACTGCGACATCGCCTCGTCGACCGAGCCCGCGAGGAAGATGCCGACGCCCTGGATGACGATCCGCGTCGTGCGGCCGCCGAGCATGTCGTAGGCCATCTTGCTCATGCCGAGCGACGCGGCGATCTCGACACCCGAGTCGATCGTCTCGCCGAGACCGTTGCTGACCAGGTCGAGGATCAGCTCGACGACCTTGCCGGAGCCGAACCAGCGCCGCACCGTCGCCGGTCCCGCGGAGAAATACTCCATCACCGATTCCACCGCCATGATGCCGCCGGTGATCCGCGCCGCGTCGACGACGACCTCCTTGGTCTGCTGCAGCGCCTTGCGCTTCGACAGCACGTTCTGCGCGTCGAGCGCGACGCTTTGCGCGGACGCGAAGTTGACCTCGACCAGCGTTTCCTGTCCCGTCGGGTCGCGGCGATTCACGGGATTGTCGAGCGCGTACGCGTAGCGGTTGCGCGACAGCGGGTTGTCGACGTCGCCCTGCAGCGGGTCGCGCGACAGGAAGGTGCCGGTGGCGGGGTCGTAATAACGTGCTCGCAGGTAGACGAGGCCCGACTCGGGGTCGGCGACCTCGCCGGCGAAGCGATGCGTCGCGGCGGTCGCGCCGGATTGCGAGACGAGCGCGCCGAACGCGTCGTAGCGCAACGTGTCGGCGACGCCGCCGGCCGCGTCGACCATCATGCCGACCGAGCCGAGCGCATCGGCGAGCGGCGCATACGCCGACGCACCCTCGTGCGCAGCGGCCAGCGCGTCGGTCCAGTCGAAGAGGTCGGTGCGCGACGGCAAAGTCGCGCGCAACAGCTGCGCGACGCCGCTCGGATGGTCGCGATCGGCGAGCAAGGTCTCGACGCCGGCGGGACCGGTCTTCGCTTGCCGCACGCCGTCGGCGCCGTAGGCATAGCGATGGACATCGGCGCCGTCGCCGGTGAACTGCACGAGGCGGTCGCGGCTATCCCAGCGATAGCGCGCGGTGCGCGGCACGCCCGAGGCGTCCCAGTGCGCGGCGACACGCCGACCGGCGGCATCGTAGTCGTACGCGACGCCCGCGCCGGACAGCAACCGGTCGTCGCTGCCGTAGACGAACGTGGATGGCGAGCCGGGATTGCCGGCGGCGATGCGATTGCCGGCCGCGTCGTAGGCGAAGCTCGCGCGCGCCGCCACGGCGCCGCCTGCGTAGCGGGTCTCCGCGACCACGCGCGACAGCGCATCGTAGGCGTAGTCGACGCGCGTGCCGTCGGCACGGTCGACGCGCAGGACGTTGCCGGCGGCATCGCGCGTGTACGTCGTCTGCGCGATCAACGCGCCGCCCGGCGCGCGATCGGTGATCGTGCGTGCGCGGCCGCGGGCGTCGTACGTGTAGGCAGTGGTCACGCCACCGGGCCGCGTGAGCACCGCGAGCCTGCCGGTCGCATCGAACGATTGGCGCGTGACGCCTCCTTCGGGATCGGTCATCGTGGCGATCCGCCCCAGCGCGTCGAAGGTGTAGCGCAGCGCGCGCTCGCCGCCCGCGTTGCCATGCGCGACCAGCGTGCGCAGCCCCGAGGCGTCGTACTCGTAGCGCACGTAGCCGCCGTCGGGCTCCGTCACGCGCACGACGCGCCGCGTGACGTCGTCGTACGCGAACGTCACGGTGCCTCGTGCGGCGGTCGCCGAGGCGAGCTGCCCGTCGGGCGTGTACGTGTAGGTCTCGACGCTGCCGTCGGCCAGCGTGACGCTCGCCGGTCGTCCGCGCGCATCGAATGCCCAGCGATTGCGCTCGCCGGCGCCATTGGTCGATTCGACACGCCGGCCCGACGCGTCGTAAGTCGACGTCTCGCTGCTGCCGTCGGCGAACGTCGTCGAGAGCTGGCGGCCGCTCGCGTCGTAGGTGTGGCGCGTGACGTGGCCATTGGCATCGGTGACGGCGCTCGGGCTGCCGAGCGCGCCCGTGTAGGCGTAGCGCGTGGTGTTGCCGAGCGGATCGGTGACGGCGACGATGCGGTCGAGATCGTCGTAGGCGAACTGCGTCGTGCCGCCGAGGACGTCCCCCTTGCGCACGACGCGGCCGGCATCGTCGTAGGCGAGGGTTTCCTGCGCGCCGTCCGCGTAGAGCGTGCGCACGGGCCGATCGAGCACGTCGAACTCGAAGCGCGTCACGTTGCCCGCAGCGTCGGTCTCGCCGACGCGGTTGCCGTTCTCGTCGTAGGCATAGCGCGTGATGCCGCCCATCGCATCGGTCCGCGACAACAGCCGCGCGTTCGCGTCGTAGGCGAAATACGTGCTGAAGCCGCGCGGGTCGATCACCTGCACGAGGCGGTTGCCGGCATCGTAGACGCGCCGCTCGGTCGCGCTGCCGGGAGTCGTGATCGACGTCAGGCGGCCGGCCGCGTCGTAGCTGCGCGCGGTGACGTTGCCGAGCCCATCGCGCGACTCGGTGAGGTTGCCGTTGGCGTCGAACGCCTGATGCAGGACCGCACCCAGCTCGGGATCGGTGACGCCGACGAACCGGCCGATGGCATCGGTCGCGAGGCTCATCCGCTGCCCGCCGGCCACGACGACCCCGGCGACGTTGCCGGCGGCATCGTAGTCGATCGTCCGCGTGCGCCCGCCGCGCGCCGTGGCGACGATCCGCCCCTCGGCGTCGTAGGCGAGCGTCGCCGCGCCGCCGTCTGGATCGCCCTGCGAGACGGCGTTGCCGTTGGCGTCGTAGGCGATCGTCAGCACGTTCCCGGCGGTGTCGGTCGTGGCGGTGCGATGACCCGCCGCGTCGTAGGCGATCTGCGCGACGAGCCCGTCGGGGCGCGTGATCCGGGTGGGATTGCCCGCGGCGTCGAAGGCGAGCGACGTGACACGCCCGAGCGCGTCCGTCGAGCGCGTGCGGTTGCCGGTGGCGTCGTACGCGAATTGCGTCGCGTGGCCGCGCGCGTCGGTGACGCTGGCGCGCCGTCCCTTGTCGTCGTAGGTGGCGGATTGCGCGTGGCCGAGCGGATCGACGATGCGCGTGGGCTGGTCGTCGTCGGCGTATTCGTAATGCGTCGTCGCGCCGAGCGCATCGGTCGTGCTGGTCTGCCGGTCGCGCGCGTCGTAGGTCGCCGTCGAGGTATGGCCGAGCGCGTCGGTCCGGGCGAGCACGTTGCCGCGCTCGTCGTAGATGAGGATCGAGACGTGGCCGAGCGCGTCCTCGACCTGCTCCTGCCGGCCGTCGAGATCGTGGCGATACTGCGTGGTGTTGCCCTCGGCGTCGGTGATGCTGACGACGCGGCCGCCCTCGTCGTACTCGGTTCGCGTCGCGGTGCGCCCGAGGGGATCCTCGATGCGCACGATGCCGTGGCCACGGTCGTAGAAATACTTCGTCGCGTTGCCGCTGCGGTCGGTCGCGCGCGCGAGATCGCCTTCGTCCGAGTAGGCGTACGTGCGCGTGTTGCCCGCCGGATCGGTGATCGCGGTGATACGCTCCTTTGCGTCGCGCGTGAACGTCACCGCGACGCCCGTCGAATGCGAGATGCCGCCCGGCGTCACGGTGATCGCGTTGCCGTTCGGATCCTTCACGCTTTCGACGCCGTGCGAGCGTGTGACGACGAATTCCGTGCCGTCGCGCTGGCGATAGCGGAAGCGGTCGGGCGCGAACGATTCGAGCGTGGCGTCGTCGACCAGCGTCACCGGTCCCGGCTGCGGGTCGACGATCAGGAGGTCGGTGTTCGACAGGATCTCGAGCGTGCCCTGCGTGCCGGGCCGCGGCACGACGCTCGCGCGCACCGTCTCGAACGGCACGAGCGGTGACGATGACGGCGTGATGCGGAGGTCGAAGGTCTCGACGCGGCCGGTGGGCAGCGTCACCGTGATGTAGCGATTGGACCGGGCGTCGAGCTCGTAGTTGAGCCCGTTCTTGACCACCCGCCAGCCATCGCCGGGCGCACGTGTCGTCGCCACGCGCACCGCCTTGAGGCCGAGCGTCCAGCCGACGCCGAAGTCGCCTTTGGCCTTGTTGCGGCTGTCGTAGGTGCGCACGATCTGGATCGGTATGCCGGCGAGCGGCACGGTGAGGTCGTTGTAGGTCAGGGTGAACGCGCCGAGCTTGCGATTGCCCTCGACCGTCACCGACACGCGTGCCACCGAGACGTTGCCGCCGCGGTCGTAGACCGACAGCTGCAGCGTGTACACGCCGTTCTGCAGCACCGTCGGGTCGAATCGCCCGAGCACGCCCGCGCTCACCGGTGCGCTGCCCTCGGCGAGCGGCGTGAAGTCCTCGTCGCCGTCGGCCGCGAACGTGAGCTCGTAGCGCAGGAAATGGTCATCGTTGGCGGTGCCCACGACGTCGACCGGGCCGACGACGCTCGCGCCGTCCAGTGGCGAGGCGATGGTCGCATCGGGAGCGCTGTCTTCGGCGACCGGCGACGCCACCGTCAGCGCGGCGTTGCCGTTCGCGCCTTCCAGTGACGCGGTGATGGTGGTCGTGCCCGCATGCGCGGCGTGGACAGCGGCGCCTGACAGCGTGACCGGCGCGTCCGGCGTCGCGGTCCAGGTCGCGGCGAGCGTGACGTCGCGCGCCGTGCCGTCGGCGAGCACCGCGAGCGCTCGGTAGGCGATGTCGTCGCCGACGACGCGCGTCGTGCTCGCCGGCTCGACGACGATCTTCGCGATCGCGCCGCCGAGCGGCGCGCCGGACGACACCGTCAGCAGCGCCGGATTCGACGGCGACGGCACGATCGTCGTGCCGAACGCGGGAACCTGCGCGATCACTTCCCCGGCGGCGATCGACGCCGACGCCTGCGTCGCAGTGTCGACCGCGAGCCCGAGCGCGCCGAGCTGCTGGCGGGCCGCGGTGATCGTTTTGCCGACGACCCAGGGCATCGTCACCGGCTGGAGGCCTTTCGAGACGCTCAGCAACACCGTGCCGCTGCGCACCAGCGCCGTGCCGCCGGCGGGATCCTGCGCGATCACCGTTCCGGCGGGTTGCGCGTCGAACACCTCCGTCGCCTTCGGTGTCAGCGTCGCCGCCGCGACGGCGGCCCGGGCGTCGTCCACCCGCTGCCCGACGACATCCGGCACGGTCTGCTTGATGTACGTGACGTCGACGTGGAACGCCTGCTCGCTGCGCGCGCCGAAGCTGTCGATCGCGGCGACCACGACCAGCAGCTTGCCCATGTCGCAGGGCCCGCCGTACGATCCGCAGGGCCCGGTGTACATGTGCATCGCGCCGGTCACGGCGTCCACCGTCACCTGCGGGAAGTAGTACGTGTTGATCGTCGAGTAGACGAGCTCGTAGCGCACCGTGTCGCCGACGTCGGGATCGATCGCCGCCACCTGGTAGACGAAGCTCGGGTAGTGGCCTTGCGCGTCAAGCACGACGTCGATGGCCGACGGCGGCGTCGACGTGATCACCGGTGGGCGGTTCAACGGCACGATCTGCACGTGCACGCTCGCGGGCGCGGACTCGCCGCCGGCATCGCGAGCGGTGTAGGTGAACGTCGCGCTGTCGCGCGTACGCGCATCGACCACGCTGCCGCGTTGCCGCTGATTGCGGAAGCTGCGGTGGACGTCGCCGTCGTAGTGGATCGCGCCCGCGTCGTCGATCGCCCAGGGGTTGTAGTTGGCCTGGTTGAAGGTCAGCGGCGCCGGCGCCCAGTCGCGGTGCTCGCCGGCGAACGGAATGGTGTTGGCGCTTGCGCAGCCGCCGCAGACACCGGGACTGGCCGCGGCGCTGAAGATCTCGGCATGGCCGTCGCCATCGGCATCGACGATCTGCGGCACGCCGTTGTTGGCGTAGTAGCCGTTGTGATGGATGCTCGACTTCACGATACCGGTGCGGCCGTCGATGATGGCGATGCGGAAGTTGCCATTCGCCACGACCTCCGGCGCGCCGTCGAGCGCGAGGTCGTAGACCTGCACGCTGTTGCCGGCGCGCGTGCGATCGCCGACCGCCTGCGGCCAGTACTGGCGCCCCGGGACATCGCCGGGTTGCAGGCCGTCGTCGTCGGGGAACACGCTCGCCCAGAGCATCGTGCCGTCGGGCCGATAGGCATAGACGACGCCGCGTGCGCTGAACACGATCTCGGGCACGCCGTCGCCGTCGACGTCGGCGATGACAGGCAGGCTGACGTCCCAGGTGGGGACCTCGAACGATCGCAGCAGGCGACCGTCGGACGCGTAGATCTGGAAGCCGCGCTTGCGCCCGTAGTAGTCGCTGTCCCAATCCGACTGCCGGATGATCTCTGCCTTGCCGTCGCCGTCGAGGTCGGCGACGGCGATCGAGTTGGGCTCGAACCAGTTGATCGCGCCGGGCAGCGACGCGAGCTGGCGCGCCAGCGTCCACTGGCCGCCGACGAGCGTGAACACGTCGTCGCCGCTGACGATCTCGACCTGCCCGTCGCCGTCGAGGTCGGCCACCACCACCGGCAGCTGGCGGAAGGGATACCAGTTGGTCGTCGAGTACCAGTTGCGCGGATTGGGCGCCGTCAGCGCCGCTTCCTTGACGCCGGTCGCGGCGTCGACGATGAACGTGACGGTGCAGGTCTTGCCGAGGTCTGCCTCGTTGCCGGTCGCCGCCGCGCAGCCCGCGTCGGTTTCGCGCGAGCCGTCGCCGTCCCGGTCGAAGAAGAACAGGTTCGGGCCGATCAGCGTGCGCGTCAGCACCTTCACGGCGCCACCGGGTGTCAGTCGCGCGAGCGTGGGAACCGCCCAGTTGACGAGGCCGCTTCCCTGCGGGTCGAGCACGTAAGTCGGCACCGGCGTGCCGCCGCCGGGCGGCGACGCGAGCAGCTTCTCGTCCAGCCGCTTCGACATCCACTTGACGCGCGCAGCGCCGGCGATCGCATGTGCCGGATTCGTGTCCACCGCGATGAGCCGCGTCGCGACGCCCGCGGTATACGTGGCATCGCAGTTGGTGCCCGAGATCAGCGTGACGTCGCCCGAGTCGTCGACGTCGCCCAGCGCGAAGTCGGTGCCGAAGAGGTACATGAGGCAGGAGCGCCCCGGCGAGGCCTCCGACGTATCCCAGCCGGTCCACAGGCGCGCGCCGGTCTTGCCGTCGGTAGCCATCGGCGTGCCGAAGCTCGTCGTCACCATGTCGGCGCCGCCGTCATGATTGATGTCCGCGGACCACGCGTAACCCGTGCTGTCGTTGACGAGGCCGCCGGGCAACGATGTCATCGCCAGCGAAGTCTCCGGCGGCAGCGATGGCGGCGCGGTGAACGTGAACGAGCCGTCGGCGTTGAACGCGGTCAGCGTGCCCTTGTCGGGGTCGGTGAGCTTCGCCGCCGACAGTGCGGCGCCGAGCGCGGAGGCGTCGTTGGCGAGCACGCCGGCGGCGGGGACCGTCAGCGTGTCACCGGTGCCGACCACATACGTGTCGTCGCGCGCCAACGGCGCGACCGCCGATGCGAGCGTGATCGCGAACGAGCGCGTGTCCGTCGACCCGCCCGGATCGCGAGCGCGGACGGTGACCGTGTAGCGCGTGCCGGTGACGCCGGTCGTGTCCCAGGTGAGCATCGCGCCGGCGAGCGTCATGCCGGGCGGCCCGCTCACGAGCTCGAACGCGAGCGCGTCGCCGTCCGGATCACTGGCCTCGAGCGTTCGCGAAAACGGCTGTCCGTGGCCGATCGCGGCATCGGCCTGCGCCGCCAGCGAGGGCGCGTGATTGCTCCGCACGACCGTCACGTTGAAGGTCGTCGACGCCGAGCGCCCCTGTCCGTCGACGACGCGCGCGGTGAATGCGTGCGTTCCCACCTGGTTCGCGGCCGGCGTCCAGTCGATCAGCGAGGGCGGTGCGAGCGCGGCGCCGGCCGGCGATTGCGCCAGCGAGAACGTCAGCGTCGCGTTGACGTTGCCGTCCTGCGCGGTCACCTGCTGCAGCAGATGATCGCCCAGCGTGATCGTGCGATCGGCGATCGCCTGGATTGTCGGTCCGCCGTCCGTGACGGTGACCGTCGCCTCGGCGTGCGACGTGCGCGCGCCATCGTCGGCGACGAGCGTCAGCACGTAAGTCCCGGCCGCGACGAACGTCGCGGTGGTCTGCGCCGCGTGCGCATCGGCGAAGATCACGCCGGCGCCGGGACCGGAGGCGACGCTCCAGGTCAGCGTGATGGCGCCCGGGGGATTCGGCCTGCCGTCGTCGCTCGCGCTGCCGCCGAGCGACGCTACGGCCGGCAGCGTGATCGCCTGGCTCGTTCCCGCGCTCACCACCGGTGCGGCGTTGGCGGACATGGCCGTCAGGTGAGCGTCGATGCGAAGGTAGAGCTTCGTCGCGTCGTGCTGCGCATACGCGCCGACGATGTCGGCGCCGAGCGGTGCGTCGCCCGACGGATCGGTGACGGCCGGTGTGACGCCGCGCCAATCGTCCACATGGCCGTCGAGCAGCGCGCCGGCCGCCCATGCAACGCTCGATACCAGCATGACGCCGATCACGACGACCAGCGCGACGCGCTCCGGATGGCGGCGCCGCAGCCATTCGAGGCCCGCGAGCACGCCGATGCCGAGTGCCACGATGAGCCACGGCGACAGCGGCACCGGAATGGAAGGTTGTGGCGGCGGTGGCGCCGCGGCGAGCACGATCGTGAACGGCGCGGTGGCGTCGCTGCCGCCCGCGCCATCGTCGGCGAGCGCGACCGCGCGGATCGTCGCCGCCGGCGGGAGGAGGGACAGCGGCAGCGCCGCCTCGATCACGTCCGCGCCGCCGCTGCCCTCGCCGATGCCGACCGCCCAGCCGCCGGCATCGATCGTCGACGGCGAACCGAGCGCGCCGCTGCTGCAACTGCGCATCGCCACCGGCCCGACAGTCGCATTCGCGCCGGATGTCGTGATGGTGATGTCGAGTACCCGATCGATGCCCGCCAACGGGCCGTTCGCGCTCGGCATCGTGCAGCCGGTCGCGGCGCTGGAATCGGTGTCGAGGGCGACGCTGTACGTCAGCGTGGCCGCGCCTGCGAGTCCCGCGAACAGCGTCGATGCACAGAACGCGATGCATGCCGCGAGGATGCGCGGCGTGCGGCCGAGGAGGAGCGCGAGCATGTCGTGGTGCGCGGGCGGTGGAGGCTCCCGCACGGTACGCGCACGTCCTCGCGTGCTGACGTAACAACAAGTAACATGACGGGACGATGACGGGACCTGTCCACCACACTGCCGGGGTGGCCGGCACGTCCATTGCCGCGGCGCTGGTCGACGAGGAGATGGCGCGCCTCGCGGCGAGCGACGTGCTGCGCCGCGCGCCAAGCCATCGGCGGCTTCTCCAGTACCTCGTCGATCGCCGTCTCGCCGACGATGCGACGGCGCTGCGCGAGCCGGCGATCGCGTTCGAGGTGTTCCGACGCGACCCCGCGACGTTCGACGCGCAAGCCGACCCGATCGTGCGCGTGACCGTCGGCCGGCTGCGCGCGCGGCTCGACGCGCACTACGCGCATTGCCGCCCTGTGCCGCGGCTGCGGATCCGCCTGCCGAAGGGCAGCTACCGGCCCGAGTTCGTCGAAAGCCGGCGCGCTGCGGAGCCGCCGGTCGGCGTCGCGGTGCAAAGCGTGCGCAACGTCACCGGCGACGGCGCGCTCGACGGCGCCTGCCTCGCGTTCGCCGACGCGCTTGCCGATCGCCTCGCGCGCGCTGGTCTGCCGCGCGTGATCGC
>Ga0207707_10001837_pt1 | contig 19455 bp, 17 predicted proteins | sample KBSC83BmetaG_FD_184336 | JGI IMG/M metagenome (GOLD analysis project Ga0207707, IMG submission 184336) | Corn rhizosphere microbial communities from Kellogg Biological Station, Michigan, USA - KBS C8-3B metaG (SPAdes) (version 2) | ecosystem: Host-associated > Plants > Roots > Rhizosphere ...
CCCGGCCAACGCCTGTCTGCGGCTCGATGTAGGACCCGAGGAAGAAAAGATGCTGGCCGGCTATATCTCCTGGCTGGCGGAAAATCGCGAGGCCGGCCGCGAAATCGGACTGCGCGCGGCGGCGCACATCGCGCAACATCACGCCGCGAAGAAAGTCGCCCGCGAATACTGGAACGTTCTTGTAGAGGCTGGGCAAGCCCAGCCCTCCACTAATAAAGACTGAGCGGCTTAGTCTCGGTTCCCACCCACAATACTGGTGACGGGGCTTCCCATGGTGGCAGGCTGATCAGATGCGGTTTCAGCACGATCAGCGTTTGGCCCACCAATTCCGTCTTAGTGGTGGTGGTGAACAGGCGCCCCAGAAACGGAATATTGGAAAGCACTGGAAACCCCGCACGATTCTCGCTGATGCTGCTCTGCATCAAGCCCGCGATCACCGCCGATTCGCCCTCCACCAGGCGCGTCACTCCCTGAAAATGCCGCGTCGTAATGACCGGAATACCGTCGTTCGACGCGCCGTTCAACGCATTTTGCTCGGCATCCACATTCAGGGAAACCTCGCCGTTTCCTTGCACCGTAGGCGTTATTTTCAGGATCAGACCCAGATCCTGAAACTGAATCGCGGGCGGGATCCCGGTGTTCTGGCCGGGACCGGTTGGCCCGATATAGGCGCTGGTGATGATGGGATACCGCTCCCCAACCTTGAGCGAGGCGGCCTGCCCGTCCAAAGCGATCACATCGGCGTGAAAGATCGCATCGGAAAAACTCCGGCTCAACGTCGCGAATGCGGCGGCGTCGGCGATCCCGATTCCCATGAACGTAGCTCCGCCGCCGAAGGTGGCGAACTTCGTGAAGCCGGCAATGGTCCCCGGAATGTTGTGAAGAAACGTCCCGAAATTCAGCACCGGCGCCATGTTCTGCAACTGCAAACCATAGGTCAGCGTGGAATTCTTCGAGACTGATAAAAGATCGACTTCAACACTCACTTGTGCCCGGTTGCGCGATAGATTCGTCAGAATCTGGCGGGCGGCCAGGATGGTGCCCGGCTGATCGCGCAGAAATACCATGCGGCGCCCCGGATCCACCGCGATCCGGCGGACCTGCATCACCTGCTGCACCGCCGAGACCATTTCCTGAGCCTCCTGCACCGAGATGCGCTCGGGAATAGGGATTTCAGCCGTAAGCAAGGGCGCGTCCTCGGTACGGTGCTGGGTGGTGTCCTGATACACCATGGCCGTTTTCGGATTTACGGGCACCAGAAATGAATTTGTGATGGTCTCCAGCGCGTGGAACGCCTCCGGCATGCTCAAGTCGTTCATACGCAGGGTGAACGCGGCAGCCGGACCCTGGTAACCGTCCTCGAATTGAAGCTGGATGCCGTAGGCGGCTGCCACTTGCTCCAGAACCGGGCGCGCCGTGCCGCGCAGGTCGAAACTTCGGCGCTCAGTCGAACCCTGCAAGCGCGGCGGGGGAAGCGCCAGTCGTCCGGCCAGCACCTCACTGGGACTGATGCCTTCCAGCGTAATCCTGCGCGCGGCGTCTTCCGCATCGTCCCCCAGCGAGATCTGGGCGGCGCGTGCTGCCCACTCCCGTAGCATACTGCGGTTCAACGTGTACTGGGCATCGGAGGGCTTCAGGTCGGCCGCCTGAGTGTACAGCTGAAAGGCCTGGAGGCTATCCCCGGACCGTTGGGCGCGCTGAGCGGCGCGAAAAATCCGCCCGGCTTGGTCCTCGGCCCCCAAGACCGCGCCAAAAGCCAGAAGAATCAACCCGATGCGAAATACACCCACAGATAAAGACTGACGCTCCAGGCGTTCTAAACGTGCAGATAAACCCCTTAGGCCATGCTGCCGATAGTAATAGTGAGATAACGTTATGGCCACTTTCGCGCACACGCGCTGCTCGTTTCGCCCCCCTGTGCCGCAGAATTTCGCGGATTTGGGTGTATCGGAATCCTTGGTGCTCGACCTCATGCTGCGACGCATGATGATCGAAGGATTCTCCAGCATGACCGGGCTGAGCCGCTCGATCCGCGTCTCTCTGCCGGTGGTCGATCTGGTATTCAAGCACATGCGCCAGCAACAACTGGTGGAGATCAAGGGCATGAGCGGAAACGACTACCAGTTCGTGCTCTCCGGCGCGGGAAAACAGCTGGCCGGCGAACGCTTTCAGGTTTCGCAGTATGCCGGCGCCTGCCCCGTCTCGCTGAACGAATATCATGCCGCCACCAAGGCACAATCGGCGCGCATCAACGTCGACCGGCGGTTGTTGCGGCAGGCGTTTTCCGACCTGGTGGTTTCCGACAAGATGCTGGACCAAATGGGTCCGGCGATTATTTCCCAGACGTCCATCTTCGTTTACGGGCCCACTGGAAACGGAAAGACCAGCCTGGCGGAACGCATGCTTCGCGTGTATCAGGACGCGGTGATGATTCCCTACGCGGTGGAAGTGGACAACCAGGTCATCAGCGTCTACGATCCCGTGGTCCATCACCCCATCGACCATGACGACGCCGACGTGGATCCGCGCTGGATTCTGTGCAAGCGTCCCTGCATCGTGGTGGGCGGCGAACTAATCCCCAGCATGCTGGAGCTGCGCCTGGACGAATCGTCGGGCATCTACGCGGCGCCCATGCAGATGAAGGCCAACAACGGGATTTTGCTGATCGACGACTTTGGACGCCAGCTCATGTCCCCGCGCGATCTTCTGAATCGCTGGATTGTTCCGCTCGACCGGCGCGTGGATTACCTTACGCTGCGGTACGGTATCAAGTTTCAGATCCCCTTCGAGCTGATGGTGGTGTTCTCCACCAACTTGGAGCCGTCCGATCTGGCCGACGAGGCCTTCCTGCGGCGTATCCACAACAAGATTTACGTCGAGGCTGTGGATGCCAACGCCTTCGATCAGATCTTTTCCCGAGTGGTGGCGTCCCGCAATATCCAGGCCGAAACAGATAGCGCCGAGTACCTTCGCAAACTTTGCCTGCGCGACGGGCGGGCCGAATTGCGGGCCTGCTATCCCGCCGACATCTGCAATATCCTGCTGGCCATCGGCCGCTATGAAGGCCGTCCGCCCCAGATGACCAAGCCCGAACTGGAACGGGCCACGGCGCTGTACTTCGCCCGAAGCTAGTCTCAACCCGAACACTAGGCGGCGAATCGCGCTTTATCGGAGCCTGCCAGGATGCAACCCCAGCGGATCGCATCGCACCGTATCTCGCGTGTTACAAGACTATACGTGGCCGGGGAAACGACGACAGTCCCGGTCGAACCGCGCACGCGACAAGAGTTGGAGGGATTGCCGCGGCTCTGGAGCGCGACCGGTCGTATACGGTGAACGAAGCCCTGAAAGCCTACATCCACGTTCACCAGTGGCAAATCGATCACATCCGGCAAGGCCTCTCCGAGGCCAATGCCGGCAGGTTTGCATCGACAGCGAACGTTAGGATCGTGATCAACCGGCTGCGACTGAAAACTTCCTAGGACGCCGCGCGGGTCATTTCGAGATCCAGCGTGACCTCAACATTTTCGCTGAGCATCACGCCGCCGCCAGCCGGAGCGTTCCAACCCATCCCAAAATCCTTTCGATTGAAGGTGGTGCTAGCCGTCAAACCGCGACGCTGCCCGCTCCAGGGATCCGTGATCTCGGGTGAGAGCGCGTCAACGTTCAGTGTTACTGGCTTCGTGACTCCATGCAGCGTCAGATCGCCGGCTACTTTGTAGCTGCCGTTTCCGCCAGCCGTCACTTTGGTCGAGCGAAACGTAATGGTCGGGTAATTAGCGACGTCGAAAAAGTCAGCGCCCTTGATGTGGCCGTCGCGCTGGGGATCGCCCGTATGCAGGCTGTTCGCATCGATGGAAGCTTCGATGCGCGACTGGTCCGGCTTGGCTTCGTCGAAGTTGACGGTGCCGGTAACTGAATTAAACTCTCCTCCCACGTTTGCGATCATCATGTGCCGCACCTTGAAACGAGCTGCACTGTGCTTTGGGTCGATTTGATAGGTCATTGTTTATCAAGATAACGTTCTGTTCCACACGATAGCAAGGCCGCGGTCGAAGGAACTTCATGGAGGGGGCGGCGCGGCGTCGGAATTGTCGGATTTCTCGGCCCCGCCGGCTTCCAAGTCCCCGCGCTTAGGCCCCAGCCCCAGCGCGATCAGCGACAGCGACCCGAGTTTGCCGTCGTCACCGATATTTTGATCTCGCTGGAAGCGCTTCAACGCCTCCACCGAATCCGATCCCCAGTTCCCGTTCACCGGTCCGTTGAAATAGCCCTTATCGGCCAGCGACTGCTGGATCTCCTTGTAGCGGCTCGGATCCGGCTCTCTTTGCGAGGATCGACGGTAGCCTGTCGATGCGGTCTTGCTGGACTTGGATTTCTTCCCAGCCCTCGATTTGGCCGCCTTGGATTTGGACTTAGTCTTGGATCCTTTGGCCGCCGAGGTTTTAGCGGTGGCCTTCTTGGCGTTGGTCTTTTTCGTCGCAGGGGTCGCCGCCCACACCGCAAGCGCGGTGCTGATCGCTACTACGATTACGATCGCCTTTGAGCGCAAATTACTAGCGCCCCGGCAGGATTCCCGACAAGTACAGTCCTTGCGGTCCGTCCGCTGTCGGCCGCAATTGGACCGAAGGCGGCGGGGCAGGCGGGGAGTTGCCGGGTGTACGGCCGCGGCGGGCCGTTTCGACGGGCGGAGGATTCACGCCTTTCAACACGTGGAACGCCACGGCATCGCCCGGCTTGAGCTTCTCCTGGACTTTCTTAATATCCTCCAGGGAATTCACCGGCTGGCGATTGATGCCGTCGATGACATCGCCGGTCTGAAGGCCGATCTCCTCGGCAAAGGAATCCTGCTCCACCAGGGTCACCAGGACGCCGCGGTGTGTATCCACGACGTCGCGTTCCTGTTCAGTCAGGGGGCGCGGCCGGAACCCGAATTTGACCTCGGAGGGCACCTCCACCTTGCTGGTGATGGTTTCAAGCGGCTTGCCGGCGCCCACGATATCGGGCCGGTCTTTATATAGCTCGCTGCGGTCCGCAACGATCACTTTCACGGTTGCCGGTTTCCCGTCGCGGTCGACGCTGAGCGCGGCTGTTCCTCCCACCGGCGTATCTGCGACGTGGGAGATAAGATCGTCGCCGTCCTTTACGGCGGTTCCGTTAACCGCGACGATGATATCGCCTGCACGCAGTCCGCCCTTGTCGGCGGGTCCGCCCTTGGTAATGCTGTCCACGATGGCTCCGTGGTCGACCCCCAGCGCCTTGAGCGTCACTTCCGGTTCCACACTCCGATCCAGGCTTACGCCGATCGAGCCGCGCGTGACGCGGCCCGTCCGGATGATGTCGTTATAGGCTCGGGCGACCATGTTCACAGGCAGCGCGAAGCCCACGCCTTCCGACCCCCGCCCGCTGGTGGCGATCATGGTGTTCACGCCGATCACCTCGCCGCGGATGTTGAGCAGCGGGCCGCCGCTGTTGCCCGGATTGATGGCCGCGTCGGTTTGAATGAAATGCTGGAACGTCCGCGCGTTAAGCAGCGCCGGACTGCGGCCCACCGCGCTCACGATGCCGGCTGTAACGGTCGCTTCCAGACCGAACGGAGAGCCGATCGCTACGGCCCAATCCCCCACCTGCACCGAATCCGAATTCGCGATAGTCACCGGCTGCAACGTTTTGGAGGTGTCGATCTTGATCACCGCCAGATCCGTCTCATAGTCGGTCCCGATGAGGCGCCCGCGGTAATCTTCCGGATCGCCATGCAGCCGGACCCGAATCTTGGTGGCATTCTCCACTACGTGGTTGTTGGTGACGATGTATCCGTTCTTGTCCACGATGAAGCCGCTGCCGGAAGCTTGGCGCTTGGGTGAGTCCGGAACATCCTGCCCCCCGCCGCTGCCGTCCGGACCAAAGAACCGCTTGAAAAAGTCAGGAACGTCGCTGTCGTCGTCCGGCGCTGGCCCTTTGGCCCCGCTCTTCTCCGGCGCCACGTCCACGGTGATATTCACCACGCTCGGTTCGAGCCTCTTGGCCAGGGACGTGAAGTCGTTGCCCAGCGCCGATAGTCTCGGCACCGTCAAGGGCGTCGCGTCGGGAGCGGCATTCTGATCGCGGGCCGCGTTCACTTGGGTGTTGATCAGCGTCCCGATCAGGATGCCCACGGAAAGAGTGAACAGCATCAAGGCCATGGACATCAGCTTTTGCTGCCGCATCTTTTCAAATAGTTTCATGGCGAATCTCTTTCTCCCGTGCTGGACCTGTACTAGGGCTATCGTAACGAGCTTCGTCTTCCATTATAAGGGCGGTTAATGCATGGACGCGAGCGGGACCCCGTCCGTTTCGTATACTCCCTCATGATTCCGGCAGAAGCAGGCCGCACAGGGCCAATAGAATCCGGCGCAAGCCCAGCTCCCGGTTTTCCGGATGAAACCATTCCGCCGGGGTATGCGCGCCCCCGCCCTGCCCCCCCGCACCGATCGATACCGCCGGAATCCCCAGGGACAGCGGAATGTTGGCGTCGGTGGAGGAGCAGTCCAGGCGGCTGCGAATGCCCAGGAAAGTGTCCACCGCCAGAAGGCAGTTCAGAATTGGAGCTGGCTCGCGCAACTCTCCTCCCGGGCGGGAACCGATTTCCTTAAGCCGCGCGATCACTCGTCCTCCCGTGGCCCGGGTGTTCTCAAAATCGGAGGCTTGCGCCACGCAGGCTGCCAGCAGCGACGCCATTTCGTCGATCTTCTCGGGCTTTTCCGACCGCAGGTCGACTTTGGCGCGAGCCTCGGTGGGGATGCAATTGATGCTGGTCCCGCCCTGAATCAACCCGAAATTAAAGGACGAACGGGGGGCGGATTCAGAGGGCGCGCCGGGAAACGAAGCCGTGAAGTCGGCGATAGCCCGGCTGAGTGCGTGCACCGGGTTGCCGACTCCATAATCGCTCCAGCTATGACCGCCGGGCCCGGTAACCGCTACTTCAAAGCGACGACTGGCCAAGGCCCGGCAGGTGATGTGATCGGTATTGGGACCGTCCAGCACCAGAAACGCCTTGGGCCGGGCTCCATTCGATTCCCGGCACAGGAATCGCATGCCGCTCAGGTTGCCCTCGCCTTCCTCTCCCACGTTGGCGATCAGCAGGGGCGCCAACGGCGCGTCCGGTAAGGGCGGCGCGGCGTTCCAGGCCGCGGCCAGCGCCAGCAGAGCCGCCAGGCCGGCCCCATTATCGGAAACTCCGGGACCCATCAGCCGGCCATCGCCAGAAAGCTTGATTTCCTCCGGTGAGCGGGGCGCCAGCACCGTATCCAGGTGCGCGGTGACGGCCACGGTAGCGCTGTCGCGGCGCCCCGGCAGCGCGGCGACCACGTTGCCGGAGCGGTCCACTCGCGATTCCCACCCCAAGGCCTGGAATCGTTCCGCCATCCACTCGGCGCGTTTTTGCTCCAGGAAAGTCGGTGCGGGGATGCGGCACAGCTTGAGGTGCTGTTCGTTGATCCAGGCGCGTTCGCGGCGGAACCAATCGAGCGTGGTGCGCAGTTCAGGTGCACGCGCGAGATCAGCGACCGAACCGGCTAACAGCGGCATTAAGTCTCTTAGCTTTTAGTCTACCGTGCCGGTCCCCTTAAGCGCACCGGAGTCCGTGGATGGCCTAGATTTCCCGGCCGGGGTAGCGCTTCCGCATCCACTCCACGAATTTCTCGGGGGCCGCCATCGTCGAGAGGCGCCCCTGACGAACCAGGGCCCAGTCGGCGAACCGGCCGCTTTCTTTCACCTCCGCCAGAGAAGTAGGAGGATCCAGCCGGCTGAGAAAGGCCATGTCGACCACCGCCGATTTGGGATTCCGGGGATCCGGACGCCCGGCCGAACGCACCGTTGCCAAGCCCACAATTCCTGTAACGCCAGCGGCAGATTTGCTTCCTGAATGATAGAGGAACACGCGATCACCCGTTTGCATGGCACGAATGGTCCTGACCGCCTGCGGATTCGTTACTCCGTCCCAAACGGTCTGTTTCTCCCGCTCCAGATCGTCGATTGAGTACGTATCTGGGTCGGTCTTGGCTAAGTAGTACGTCATGGTGGATTACTGTCCGCCTTAAAGTCCCGGTACGGTGGTTACTAGACACATACCCGGTGGTCGAGTCTAATCAAATGGTACCAGGCAACCTGACGCTAACCAATGATAAAGGTATACAATAGAAAGTACTTACCGGCGACGCTGGAGGAGACGAGGATGGCGACCGCCAAAAAGAGAATTTTACCCGTACTGCTAATCCTGGGCTGCATTCCGGCCTGGGCCCAGAGCGTAAGAAATGTATCCCCAAATGGGCCTCAGGTGCCTGACGCCCCGCCTGTCGCCGCGTCGGGAACGAATCCAGTGGCGCAGCCAGTGGACCCCAAATCGTACCTGATCGGTCCGGAAGACCTATTACGAATCGAGGTCTTTCGCGACGCGGACATGTCCCGAGCCGTCAGCGTCCGTCCCGACGGCAAAATCACCTTGCCGCTGGTCGGCGACCTGCAAGCGGAAGGCCTGACACCGGAGCGGCTCACCGCGCAGGTCAAAGAAGCTCTTAGCCAATTCGAGAACAATCCGGAAGTGACCATCTCGGTTTTGCAGGTTAACAGCAAGTCATTCACGGTGACCGGGAAAGTGAATCGCTCCGGCCGGTTTCCCCTGGTGACACCCGTACGGGTCTTCGACGCGCTAGGCCTGACCGGTGGATTTCAGGACTTCGCCAATACCAAGAACATTACCATCGTCCGTGGAACTCAGCGCCTGACCTTCAATTACAACGATTTCGTCAAGGGTAAGAAGGAAGCGCTCGATCAGAACATCTGGCTTCAAAACGGCGACACGATCCTGGTCAAATAGCCATCCCCCCACAAGGACCCTCTAGAGACATGCAACCAACTGACAATTTCAGCGTACCCCGGCGTCCCCTGGACGTGGAGGATTTCATCGACATCCTGCGAAGGCACAAAGGGTGGATTTTCGGCCCCTTTCTGCTGACGCTGGTCGCCAGCGTTGTCGGCGTTTACCTGTGGCCGGATAAGTACGTCTCGGTAGCGGTGGTCAAGATCGTTCCGCAGCAGGTGCCGCAGAACATGGTTCAGTCCTCGATTTCGAGCGATCTGGTGGACCGCATCACCTCCATGGCCACCACCGTCCTCAGCCGCAATGTGCTCACCACCATCATCAATAATTTCGGCCTGTATAAGAATGAGCAGAAGCGCATGCCTATGGAGGACGTGGTCGACAACATCATGAAAAGCGATGTGAGGATCACTCCGATCATGGCGGGAGCGGGCAACCGCGCCGTGCCGGCTTTTAGTGTGGAGTTTTCTTACCCGGACCGGCTGCTGGCGAATAAGGTGGTTCAGGAGATCGTCAGCCGTTTTATTACTGAGAACCTGACCAGCCGCTCCACTGCCACCACCGAGACGACCCAGTTTTTAAACGATCAGGCACAGCAGGCTAAGAAAGATCTGGAAGCGGAGGAACAGAAACTCGCCGCCTTCAAGGCCCAGAATAACGGACGGCTGCCGGACCAGGTGGACATGAATTATCGCCAACTGCAAGTGCTGCAGACCAATTATCAATCCCTGACCAGCTCGAAAAACCGGGCCGAGATGGATAAACTCAGCCTGGAAACAAATCTCCGCGTGGAGAAAGCCCGCAAGGCGGAGTTAACCAGAGAAGTGCCCCAGGCCGCTGGCGTGGTCGCCGCCACGAAGAGCGAGCGCGTGCTGCAAGCCGAGCGTGAAGTTGCAAATCTGGAGGATGCACTGGCCCTGGCGCGGCAGAGGTTCACCGAGGCGTATCCCGATGTGCAGAATCTTAAGAACCGGCTGGAACTGGCCAAGCAGCGAAAGATTCAGGTCCAGAAGGACGAAGCCGAGAACAAGACGGTGGTCGCCCCGCCACCGCCGAACCGCCAGCTGCAACTGGAAGTGGTGGACATCGACGGGAACGTGCAGCGGCTGGAATCCGCCAGCCGGGCAAGAGATCTGGAGATCGCCGAACTGGACAACCAGATCAAGCAGGTTCAAGCCAGCATCAACCGACTGGAGACGCAGATCAGTGCTGCACCTCTGGGAGAGCAGCAATATGGGGACCTGCTGCGCGAGCGCGAGATTGCCAAACAGAAATATATCGACCTCGACGCGCGTCTGAGCACCGCCGAGATCTCCAAAGATCTCGAAATCCGGGGACAAGGGGAAAAGCTGGAATTGCTGGACGCAGCATCGCTGCCCCAATCTCCCGCCGAGCCCAAGCGGCCGATGGTGATCGGAATTGGCGCCGCACTCGGTCTGCTGCTGGGTGTGGTCATCGCTGCGGCGCGTGAAATGAAAGACACTTCGCTCAAAAACTTGAAGGACGTGCGGGCGTACACTCAAATGGCCATCCTGGGCAGTGTGCCGCTGCTCGAAAATGACTTCGTGGTCCGCCGGCGCCGGCGTATTGCCTGGCTGGGTTGGACGACGGCGTGTTTGCTGGCCGCCGTGACCATGGCTGGATCGGTGGTCTTTTACTACTACAAGCTGTCGGCATAGGCATTGGGCAAAGGCATCCGGAGGATAACTAATGAGTCGAGTTCATGATGCGCTTCGAAGAGCGGAGAAGACCGCGGAAGCGGCTCCGCCGGTGGTTCACTCCAACGTCGAAACACGCACTCCTGCCGCCAGCATCGAAACGGGAGCGAATCTGGGGGGGTTGCTGGAACTGGTGGAAGAAGTCCCCTTCCGCGCCGCCACCGATTCCCTGCTGATTGACACCGCACGGCCGCATGAAGCGCCAATGGAAGAATTCCGGACGCTCCGAACGCGGCTGAACCACATACAGAGTCTCCAGCCGCTGCACACCGTGGTGGTCACCAGCGCTTCGCCCGCGGAAGGAAAATCGCTTACTGCGGCGAACCTAGCGTTGGCTGAGGCGCATCTGGCCGGAAATGTCACGCTGCTGGCGGATTTCGATTTCCGCCGCCCGCTCATTCACACGATGTTTGGAATTGACCGCGGCCCGGGCATCACCGATTACCTGCTGGGCCAAGCGCCCCTGCACAAGGTGATCAAGAGGATCGCCGGAACCAATCTGTACATCATGCCCGCCGGACAGGCGGTAATCAATCCGCTCGAACTGCTCAACCTGCGCGAGGTCAAGCACTTGATGGACCGGCTGCCATCGCTGTTTCAGTGGGTCATCATGGACAGCCCGCCGCTGCTGTTTGCGGCCGATGCTAATCTGCTGGGCACGCTATCCGACGGAACTCTGCTGGTGGTGCGCATCGGTCATACGACCATCGATTCCGTCACGCGCGCCATGCAATCGCTGTGCAACAACAACGTGCTCGGAATCGTGGTGAACGGCGCCCGGCGTGGAGAATTGTACAGCAAGTACACCTACTATCACTCCTACTACACGCCCAAGGACGCGGGCGACGGCGAGGAGTCTGAAGGCTCCGAAGAACTGGCCGCGGTTGGAGCCGCCGACAAATCGCCCAGGGAATAGGGCTTAGCAAAGCCGAAATCTGCCGTTGGCCGCTCAAGAGTTTCGTCAAGCGCACTTCAGGGCCAGCGCCGAGTTCTTGCTGCCAAATGCGATGCAGTTGGCGACCGCGTATTCGATGCGCGCGCGGCGGCCCGTTTCCGGGACGTAGTCCAGGTCGCACTCCGGATCGGGAACGTCGACGTTGGCTGTAGGCGGCAAAATTCCATCGCGCATGGCGAGCAAGGTCGCGGCCACGCCCGCCGCGCCGCAGGCTCCCTGGGGATGACCGATCAGACTTTTGAGCGATGAACCCGGCAGGCGGTAGGCGTGCTTGCCAAAGGCCAGCTTCACCGCGCGGGTTTCGATGCGATCGTTCAGCTCGGTGCCGGTGCCGTGGTAATTCAGATAGCCGACCGCTTCGCCCGGGATCCCGGCCTGATCGAGGGCCAGGCAGATCGCGCGGGCAGGCTCTTCGCCGCATTCTTCCAAACGAACGCGATGATACGCCTCGCAGGTGGACCCGTAGCCGGCGATCTCGCCTAAAATCCGTGCGCCGCGGGCCAGCGCCCTCTCGCGTTCTTCCAGTACGAAAAACCACGCGCCTTCGGCGATGACGAATCCGCCCCGGTCGCGGGAAAAGGGCCGCGAGGCGCGCTCGGGCTGATCGTTCCAGGCTTGCGACATGATTCGCATGGCGATGAATCCGCGCAATATCAGCGGTGCGATAGTTGCATCCACCCCGCCGGCGACGATCGTGTCGAGACCGCCGGCGCGAATCATTTGGGAAGCGTAGCCCAGCGCATCGGTCGAGGAGGTGCACCCGGTGGTGATCACGTGGCTCAACCCGCGCAGGCCGAACCGCATCGAGATTTCGCTGGCCAGCGTACCCATGGTCGAAGTCGGGACCACGTATACGCTGCACTGCCGCCAGTTCCCCGAATGGTACAGACGGTATTGTTCCTCAGTGAATTCAATACTGCCACCCCCGGAACCGACTACAACGCCGATCGAGCGCAATTCTTCGCGACTCATGGCGGCTGTATCCAGCCCGGCCCACTGTAGCGCTTCCGTCACGGCGGCAATCGCCAGCGGAGTGGCGCGGGAAACGTGCGGACGGTCCTTGGCCGTCACGTAATCTTCTTCGCGGAAATCCTTAACCTCGCCTGCTACGCGGACCGCGAGGCCGGTGGTGTCGAAACGTGTGATCGGCCCCACGCCGCTGACGCCATTGCGCGTGGCGCTCCAGAAGGCCTCGGTCCCGATGCCGTTGGGACTCACTGAACCTATTCCGGTAATGACCACGCGACGTGACATGTTGAATCTGAGGATCGGGATCCAGCGGAGCGGAAACCGCAGGTGACTCTGTTAGTATAAGAGGGTTCCTTACGTGCAAGGGAACACCGTGCAGGGGAGAATCCATTGGTGGGAATCGAATCGGGCCGTGCCGCGCCTGCTCAGCGGGATCGAAGCCGGCGTCATCGGCGGTGTCGCGATGCTGGGGTTGCTGGTTTTCGGCTCACTCCTGCGCGGTGATCCATGGTGGATGCCATCCAATCTTTTGGGTTCAACTTTTTACGGAACGCGTGCGTTGAGCGCCGGCCCCGATCGATCCACGCTGGCCGGGAGCGCCCTGCACGTTTTCATGACCGGATCGATCGGAGGAGCCTTCGGCCTGATGTGCGGCGGCATCCGGCGGAGGCCGCGCCTGGTTCTGCTGGGGACGCTGGCTGGTCTGATATGGCAAGGTCTGGCAAATGCCGTGCTGTGGCAAAGTATAAATCCTCTGATTCCGTTGTATTCTCCGCAGCCCGCCACGCTTTTCTCGCACGCGCTTTTCGGAGCGAGCCTGGGTTATCTGGCGAGATTTCAGGGCAGGACGCCCGCCGCGCCACAACCAGAAGCGCCAGGGAAGCCGGATGGGGTAGAATGACTTTTTACCTGGCCGTCGAGTCCCCTGGGACGCGGACCTTATGCGAAACGCTGATTGTCGCAACCCAGTTTGGCGGCAGAACGTCCAAAAAAATTAGGCGCAGAGTGGAAAGGAACCCGGTCTAGATGCAGTTTTCCAGGCCTCGAGGCCTGCGCGCGCCCATTTCCAAGGTGCCGGCAGCGCTGTTCGGCTTGTTGGCGGCGATTTCCCTTCTGGGTCAGCAACAGCCCGCGCCGCAGCCGCCCAAACCTCCCAATCCGTTCGAGCAGGTACCACAGGCGGAGGAACCCAAGCCGCCTGCGCCCAATCCCGAACCGGCCAAGCCGGCTACCCCGGCAACCACCACGCCTGGGACCACGCCCGACCGCCCTCCGACCGATACCATCGAGTCCATCAACTTCCAGGGCGCTCGCAAGGTACCTCAGGACACGTTGCGCGCCATGATCTTCAGCAAGCGCGGCGATGTTTATGATGCCGAGTCTCTGCACCGCGATCTGGTCACCCTGTGGAACAGCGGCCGCTTCGACAACATTGAATGGACCCGAGAGGCGGGGCAAACCGGCTGGATCATCACCTTCAAAGTACAGGAGCGGCCGGTGGTGCGCACCATCAAGTACGACGGGTTGAAATCGATCACGACATCCGAGGTTCTGGACCGCTTCAAGGAACGGCGCGTCGGATTGACGCCGGAATCGACCTACGACCGGAACAAGGTGCAGCGCGCCCAGGTGGTCTTGCAGGATTATCTGGCCGAGCGCGGCCGGCAGTTTGCCACGGTGACGCCCGAACTGCAGCCCTTTCCTCCATCTTCTCTAAACATCGTATTCAAAGTGGACGAGGGGCCCAAGGTAAAAGTCGGCAAAATCGATTTCGAAGGCAATACGGCGTTCAGCAAGCTCCTGGTGCGGCGGGCTATGAGGAATTTACGCCCCATCGGCATCCCGTACTCCAGGGTGGCGGAAAACCTTTTCCCCCGAACCTACGATTCCACCAAGCTGGATGAGGACGAAGGCCGCATTGTCCAGTTCTACCAGTCCAACGGATATTTCACGGCCCGTGTGACGGGTCAGTCGGTCAATATCGTGGACGCCGGCGGAGGCAAGTTCCGTTTGCCCCTGATTCGGCCCAACCGGCCCGGCAAGAACGCCAACATTTCGATCAGCATCGAGGAAGGTCGTCTGTATCACCTCAACACCATTAGTTTTGTCGGCGTGAAGCTGTTCCGCACGCCGGAGGAGCTGTTCCCCCAGATCTTCCGGATGAAGCAGGGCGACGTTTTCTCGACCGAAAAGCTGCAGAAGGGCTTTGAAGAGCTGCGCAAGCTCTACGGCCGATTCGGTTACATCAACTTTCTGGTGGAGCCCGAGCCCGAGCCGATCCCCGGTACAGACAAAATCAACCTGACGCTGCGATTCGACGAGGGCAACCAGTTTTTCGTGCGGCGCATTGATTTCTCCGGCAACACTACCACGCGCGACAAGGTGATCCGCCGCGAGCTGCTGATCGATGAAGGCGACCCGTTCAACACCGACTTGTGGCGTCTCAGCATCCTGCGCCTGAACCAGCTGGGGTATTTCGAGACGCTGAAGGAAGACTCGTCCGTCGACATGAAGACGGATAACAACAACCACACCGTCGACCTGACGCTGAAGGTGCGGGAACGCGGCAAGAACACCATTCAGTTCAGCGGCGGCATTTCCGAAATCTCCGGAAGCTTCGTGGGATTCTCATATTCCACCAACAACTTCCTGGGACTGGGGGAGACGTTAAGCCTGTCCAGCCAGCTCGGCACCCGCACCACGGATGTGAGTTTCGGATTCACCGAACCATACTTCCTGGACCGGCCGCTGCAGCTGGGATTCACGGTATTCATGAGCCGCTTCAACTTCGATCAGGCGCGCGAGGCCTCCGTGCTGGCCGGCGCCGACTTGATCCCGCTTTACAATAATCTGGGCACGCAGAATCTGCTCAACTACGTTTCCAATACCAAGGGCTTCACCACGTTCCTCAACTATCCCCTCAAGCGAAGTTTCCAGCGCCTGGGGATCAGCTACGGCTTCAGCATTCAGAATGTGCGGACTCTGACGGATGCGGCGAGGCAGTACTACGACTACCTCAATTTCCAGAGCATCAACGGTCCAACCCAAAATTCCCTCGACGGGATCCGAACCTCGAGCATCACGCCCACCTATAGCTACAATTCCGTCAACAACCCTCTCACTCCGACGGCCGGGAGCTCGATCCAGTTATCGATGCAATTCGCGGGAAGTTTCCTGGGCGGCAACGTAAATCAGATCGAGCCCGTGATCGACATCCAGCACTATCACAAGGGTTTTAAGCCCGGTCACGTGATTGCCATGCATCTCCTGGCGCGGTACCTGACGGGGTACGGCGGCAAGGTGGCGCCGCCCTTCAACCGTTTCTATATGGGCGGCGAAAACGACGTGCGAGGATTCGATCTGTGGGGTGCCGGTCCCTGGGCTTACGTTCCCAATTCAGCGCCTGTCAATATTCTGAATACCGACGGTACTCCGCGGCAGCAGAAGTTTATCGATCCCACCACGGGAGCGGTTAGCCTGCAAAATTCATCGCAGGTGATTCCCACTTATCAACTGGTGTTTCCCGGAGGCGATACCAACATCGTGATGAATCTTGAGTACCGCATTCCGATTGTTGGCCAAACCGTCACGCTGGCGCCCTTCTTCGACGCGGGCATGAACCGGATATCGAACAAGAGCCAGCTGAAGTTGAATCCCAGCCGTATCAGCGAACTGAACACGCAATTCCCCGAGGCAGCCTTCGGCGATTCGGCCGTAATCGCGCCCGGAACCCAGATCATCCGCACCTCCACGGGAATAGAGCTGCAAGTGCTGATGCCGGTATTCAACCAGCCGTTTCGGATCTATTGGGCCTACAATCCCACCCGCGTCTACCAGTATTTGCAGCCTCCCATTGTGGCGGATCGGAGCTATTTCCCGAACGCAGCGTCGTTTACGAACTCGATCCTCACATTCGGGCAGCCGGCGCCGCTGTTTGAGAAACGGTCGCAATTCCGTTTCACCATCGGCAGGACTTTTTAGAGCCTTGGCGGGCGCATGTTAGCATGTTACAAATAGCCCAGCCAATGAGTTAAGAATGAGGAGCTATCTTGTGAATAAGTACTCTGTGATCGGTCTGATTTGGACCTCGGTCACGCTGCTGGCGCAGACGCCGGCACCGTCGCCGGCACCCACCAGGATTTGCGTGATCAACCTGCAGAGCGCCATGCTCAGCACCAAAGAGGGGCAGGCCGCAGCGGATGAATTCCGCACCAAGTTCGCCGAGCCCGAGGAGAAAAAGCTCCAGGCCAAACAGGCGGAAATCACGGACCTGAACGACAAGCTCCAGCGCGGCGCCAATACCCTGTCGCAGACCGCCCAGGACGACCTGAAAAAGAGTCTGGACCGGAAGAACACGGAATATAAGCGCGCCGTGGAGGATTATCAGTTCGACCATGACGAAGAGCAGCGCAAGCTGCTGGACGATTTGTCGGCGAAGATGCAAGCGGTGATCGCCCGGTATGCCCAGCAAAATGCCTGCGCGATATTTCTGGACGTGACCAACCCCAACTCGGGAATCATGTGGATTGCGGATCAGGTCGACGTAACGCGGCAGATCGTGGATGCTTACGACAAAGCCCAGCCTTCAGCCGGAGCAACGTCGCCCGCGAAACCAGCCTCCGGGGTCAAGCCCCCCGCAGCCACTCCGGCCAAGCCTCCGGCCGCGACGCCGGCCAAACCCACACCGGCCAAGCAGTAGTTTCCGACGACTAAGGAAGAGCGCGGGCCAGACCCGCGCTTACATCACTTCTTCGGACCAGTTTTCCAGAATCGACTTAACCTTCGCGGTGAACTGATCGCCTAGTGCGCCGTCGATCAGCCGATGATCGAAGGTCAATGCCAGGTATGCCGTGGAACGGATCGCGATGGCATCCTCGATCACCACCGGCTCCTTCTGCACCGCCCCAATACCCAGGATCGCCACCTGCGGCTGATTGATCACCGGGGTCGCAAAAATGCTTCCGAAGCTGCCGAAGTTGGTGATGGAGAAGGTCCCGCCGGTGACTTCGTCGGGGCGAAGCTGGCGGGAGCGGGCGCGCGCGGCTAAATCCACAATGGAACGCTGCAGGCCGACTATGTTCTTTTCGTCGGCGTTGCGGATCACCGGCACAATCAGCCCGTTTTCAAGCGCCACTGCGATGCCCAGGTTGATATCGCGGTGATAGATGATGTTGGTGCCTTCAATCGAGGCGTTCACCAGCGGATATTCCCGCAGCGCGGCGACCGCGGCGCGCACCATGAACGGAAGGAATGTCAGTCCGAATCCATACTGAGCCTGGAAGGATCCCTTCAGTTTGTCGCGCAGCTTGGCGACCTTAGTCATGTCCGCCTTGTGGACCGTGGTTACGTGCGCCGAGGTGTGCTTGCTGAACGTCATGTGTTCGGCAATCTTCTGGCGCATGATGCTCATAGGCTCGACGCGCATGGCCGGAGGCGCCCCTGGCATGGTCACTTGTGTGGGCGTGGGTGCGGGCGGGGGCGGAGGCGCAGTCTGCCGAGCCGGTTCGGGAACGGGCGCGGGAACGTGAACCGGAGCTTGTTGAGGAGGAGGAGGCGCTTGAGCCGGGCGCGGAGCGGAAACCTGGGCTACCGCAGTTCCGGTTTGACCAGTGAGATAAGCTTCCAGGTCCTGTTTCGTGATTCGCCCGCCGATACCCGTGCCTTTCACGCGGCTGAGATCGATATTGTTCTCGCGCGCCATTTTGCGGACCAGCGGCGAAAGCGGACCGGCGGTTTCTTCGACTACCGTTCCTGTATCTTGCGATTTGGCCGGTGCGGGAGCTGCGTCGATATGCGACGCGCCATCCGACTGCGCCACGGTTGCCTGAGGAGCCGGCACGGGAGGCGCAACTGCAGCCGGCGCTGCGGCTGAGGCGGGGGCAGAAGCGGCAGGACTTGCCGAGGACGCTGCTCCGTCGCTGATGCGGCCGACCACGGTATTGATGCCTACTGTCTTCCCTTCCTCGACCAGAATCTCGGCCAAAGTTCCCGCTACGGGCGACGGAATCTCGGTGTCCACCTTGTCGGTTGAAATCTCAAACAGAGGCTCGTCGCGTTCCACCTTGTCGCCGGGCTTCTTCAGCCACTTGGTCAGGGTTCCTTCGACAATGCTTTCGCCCATCTGGGGCATTTCTACGTCGATCATTCTTTCTCCATTATCGCCCGGCCGAAGACGCGCGCGAACGCGCCGGTAATCTCAGTGACAACCGCTTCCCGGCCAGCCGCGCGTCCCATCGTGAAACCCAGTGCCCGCATCGAAGTCACCGGCTGGGTCAGCCCGCACGGCACGATGTACTTGAAATAATCCAAATCGGTATCGAGATTGAGCGCGAAGCCGTGGGAGGTCACCCAGCGGCTGATATGTACGCCCATGGCGGCGACTTTCGCGCCGTCCACCCACACTCCCGTAGCGCCCGGCTGGCGGACTCCGGAAATGCCGAACTCAGCCAGGGCCTCGATCAACACCTGCTCCAGAGCGCGCAGGTAGGCGACCACGTCGCGCTTCCATTCGCGTAGGTCAACTATCGGATAACCTACAAGTTGTCCGGGACCGTGATACGTCACGTCCCCGCCGCGATCGGTGTAATGCATTTCGATACCGGCGCGCTCCAGAATCTCGGCAGAGGCCAGCACGTTTTCCATGTGGCCGTTGCGTCCCATGGTGATGACGTGGGGATGTTCCACGATCAGCAACTGGTCGGGAATCTCTCCGCGCTTGCGGCGCTCGACCAAATCGTGTTGGATTCCCAGAGCTTCCACATAACCCCGTCGTCCGAGATCGCTGAACTGAACGACCGCTCCATGACTCTGGCGGCTCGGAATCCACGCTGCAGAGCCGCGACAGTGATGGAGCGGATCATTAAGCATTGATCGCCATTCCATCTACTGCGTTGAACGCCTCGCCCATGGCCTCATACAGCGTGGGATGCGCATGGATGGTGTGCAGCAGCGTCTCA